>Ga0316208_1001237_pt1 | contig 24875 bp, 21 predicted proteins | sample 3monopyrite_MG_FD_204944 | JGI IMG/M metagenome (GOLD analysis project Ga0316208, IMG submission 204944) | Microbial mat bacterial communities from mineral coupon in-situ incubated in ocean water Damariscotta River, Maine, United States -... | ecosystem: Environmental > Aquatic > Marine >... | reverse complement strand
TCCGTGAACCTTCTTCTCGTTCTCTTCGTCTTTGACATTTTGGACTCCTCGAGAAAGACTAGCTCCCTCGGGTGAGTCCACTTTTCCGTGCAGGGTCAGCGGCGGGGCCTGAACATGAAGCTGATCGGGCAGCTGACGCTCCCCGTCCCTCCCCTCGCCGAGCAGAAGCGGATCGTGGCGAAGGTGGATGAGTTGATGGCGTTGTGCGATAGGCTGGAGGCACAGCGGCAGGAGCGGGAGACGCAGCACGCCGCGCTCGCGCGCGCTTCGCTGGCCCGCTTCGCCGACGCCCCTACCCCGGCCAACCTCAACTTCCTATTCCACAAGTCCTACACCATCCCGCCGACAGGCATACGCAAAGCCATTCTCCAACTGGCTTTTGCGGGCAGGCTAGTTGCCCAAGACCCGGACGACGAACCCGCCTCGGTGCTCCTAGAGAAAGCACGTGCCGAGAAGGCCCGCTTGATCGAGGCAGGCCTAGTAAAGAAGGAGCCCTGGGCGGACAAGCTCGAGGATGCAACCGCGCTTTATAGGCTGCCTCCCGGATGGGAATGGACTCGCGTTTCAGATGTTGTGGAAAAGGTGACCGTCGGATTCGTCGGTTCAATGAAGGCAGAGTATCGAGAAGATGGCGTTCCTTTTCTTCGCAGTCAGAATGTTCGTGTGAATCGATACGAACCAATCGGGCTGACATTCATCTCTGAGGAGTTTCACAGATCCATCAGTAAGTCGATGCTTCGCCCCGGTGATGTCGTCGTGACACGCTCCGGAAACGTTGGAGTCACTTGCGTAATTCCTGAGAGTTTACCGGAAGCAAATTGCTCAGACCTGGTAGTCGTAAAGCGACCGCTGGCACTCGTCCCGGCGTTCTTGAGCTACTTCATCAACTCGATAGCCGCGGGCCAGATAGAGGCAAAGACCGTCGGCATTGCGCTGACGCACTTCAATACGAAATCGGTCGCGCAGATGACCGTTGCGCTGCCGCCATTTGTAGAACAACAGAGAATCGTCGCCAAAGTGGATCTGATGATGAGTCTTGTGGATGAGCTAGAAATCCAGCTTTCGGACTCTCGAGACACTGCGACGAATCTTCTAGACGCAGTTGTTGCCGAGCTGGCGGCGTAGGGCGACGCAATGACTGGCGACCGGCAAGCAAGAACGGGATTGTGGCAATGAAAATCGACTACCTCAGGGTCGACGATTTCAAGAATCTGCGGAACTGCGAGATTGAGTTCGCCAAGTCCAATCTGCTGAGTGCAGTTATCGGCGGTAACGGCAGCGGCAAGTCGAACCTGGTTGAAGCCATCCTGCATATCCTCATCGGGGTCTACTTCAAAAAAGCGCCGCCGTTCAATTTTGAGTTCCGATTTGAATCACAACGACGTCGAGTGACGCTCAGGGGCCAGGATGGGCATCTCTCGACCCTTGTCGACGGCGACCGAATCCTTCTCAAATACTTTTCGGATCGGCTCCGAGGTGGCCCTGCGCAGGTCTACTATCCCGAGTTGACATTTGTCTACTACTCCGGCGAGTGCGACCGGGTCCGTAGACTGATCAGGCGCTATCAAGCCAGTTTTCAGAAACTGACTCGCAACCCAGATACCGACAGCTACCGCCCGCTATTCGTCGAGTCCACCAATCAACAGGCCCAGGTTATTTTGCTGGCGCTATTCGCCCATCGTGACCGGGCGTTTTTGAAGCGCCTGGATGTCACGGGCGTGACGAACATTACTTTGGTGCTCCACTCTCCGGAGGGCTTCGACCCGGAGCAGCACGAACCGAAGCTCTGGAACACAGTCGGGGCAGTTCGCCGAATTTTGGCCGCCATCGACGACACGGCCGATGCACAAGAAAGCCGGAGGCAGGAGGCGCCTCATAGCGCGGAGCGTTCCGAAGCCGCACCGTACACGGAGACGCGCACCTACCGCTTCAGTGACGAAGATGATGGGGGATCAAGGATCAGCGACCTTGCCGACCGGCTCAGCAAGATCGGCGACAATCTCTACCTCGCGCTCGAGCACCTGGCGGCGCGGCGAATTCTTCGCTCTGTCGACTACCAGTTGAGCGGCCGTGATCGCAGCGATCTCTTCGAGTTCGATCACCTCAGCGAAGGCGAGAAGCAGTTGATTGCGGTTGTGGGTGCTCTTCGGCTGACGAACCAAGCCGATAATCTGGTGCTCCTCGACGAGCCAGATACTCATCTCAATCCGCATTGGTCCTGGGAATACCCGGAAATGCTGACCGAAGCCTTCAGCAACGAACAGAGGTCCCGATCGTCCGTCCTCATGGCCACACATGACCCGGTACTAATCTCAGGGCTCACCAAAGAACAGGTCTTGGTGGCTCACACGCCGTCTCTCGATGTCGCCATGTTCACCAGACCGCGCCGCAATCCGCGAGGCCAGGGTATCGCGAACCTCCTCTGCAGCAGTGAGTTCTTTGGCCTCCCCTCGAGCTTGGACAAGGCGACGCAGAAGATGCTCGACGAGCGGCTCAAGATCAGCATGAAGGAGGCTCTGACGGACGCCGACAAAGCGCGCCTTGGAGAGTTGAATCAACAACTCGAGATCATCACGCCAGGTGTCAGCGAAAGAGACCCGGACTACGTCGCGTTCTTACGCGAGCGCCACACAACCGGCGGGGACTGATCTTGCGCCACGTCGCTCTCGAAGATCTCATCAAGGATTTCTTTGATGGGCATGAAGGCAAGAAGGACAAGAAGCGACTCTTGCGAGCGCGCAAGACGCTCGAGGGTAAGGCGAAGGGTGACCGGAAGAAGTACATCGACGACAACGGCGGCAGCAAGTGGTCGCCGATCAAGAATCGGCTGACCGACGCCTTGGGGAACAAGTGCTGGTACACGGAGGCCGAGCTTGTGGGCGCAAGCCTGACGATTGATCACTTCCGCCCGAGCAGTCTCTACTGGTGGCTGGCATTTGAAGTCGAGAACTACCGCGTTGCCTGCCCGTATTCGAACAGCCCGAAATTCAACCCAGAGTATGGGATCGCCGGGGGCAAGGGCGATGATTTTCCGCTGCTACCTCCGGGAACTCGAGCCACATCTGAAGCCGAAGTTGCAGCCGAGAATCCGATCATTCTCGACCCCTGCAAGCAAGAAGATTGCGAGCTGCTGACGTTCCAGGCAGATGGTCGCCCAACTATTAATCCGGCGTTCGCCGGCGACAAAATCGCAAACACCCGGGTCGACGAAAGCAAGATTCTCCTCAATCTCGACCATCCGGATTTCAACACGAAGCGCGAGCAGCTTTGCAATGAGATCGCCGACGACGTGAGAGACTACGAATATCCAACTACAGGCACGCACACCAAGAACCAGATACTGATTCGCATGAAACGGCGCCTTTCGGTCGACGCGCCATTCAGCATGGCCGCGAGGCAGTACGTCCGATTCTATCGGCATTTGGATTGGATAGAACCGTTGCTCACCGAGTCATGAACACGCGAATCTGGCGCCGAGACGCGTGAACCGACCTTCGCCGCAAGCGAGAATGAGAGCGGCTCCTCGCCCCTATTCCGATCCATCACTATGGACTTTTCCCGGCGGTCCATGCGTTCTGCCAGCCGGCGGTTCCGAAGTGGCGGCGCACAAGCGACCGGCTGATGCGGATATCTCCGAACGAGCAGAACTAAGCGGCGTTTACTGATTTCAGCTGGCGATTCGGCTTAGGGAAGCACCCACGAAGCACCTGGAATCTCACCACTCCTCACTGCCCCGCCCCAACTGCCTGATCCACAACGCCTTCCTGGCGCCCCCGGCAGGACTCGAACCTGCGACGCACGGTTTAGGAAACCGACGCTCTATCCTCTGAGCTACGGGGGCGCGGGACGGAAAATCGCGCGCGCTTGAATGCGCGTCGCGCGAACGCCAGGAATCTAGCAGAGAGTGCGCCCCGCCCCGCTCGGGTAGACTCGCCCGAGACATCCATGCGACCGTCTGGCCCCGAAACCAACGCCCGCGCAACAAGGACGAATATCCCCGCGATGACGAACCTCACCCCCCTCACGCCCGAAACCCTCCCCGATCGTCTCGCCCACCTCGAGTCCATCCTCACAACCCCGACCGACAAGCCCACTCTCGTCTACTTCGACCTGATCGGGATCGCCTGGCCGATTCGCGCGCTCCTCCACGTCGCCGAGGTCGACTACGAACTCCTCCAGTTCACAATCCAAGAGTGGATCACGCCCAACGCCGACGGCACGTTCCCGATCCGCGATCGCATGCGAAACAGCCACGTCCCGCTCTACGCCGAGGGCGATCTCCGCTTGGGTCAGAGCAACGTAATCCTCACACACCTCGCGACGCAGCACGGCTTCATGGGCGACACGCCGCGCGAGGCCCTCGCGATCTCCGAGGTCATGGCGCACGCGTACGACGCCCTCTTCCACTGGAGCGGCCTCTTCCCCGTCAATGCCCGGATGAACATCCCGGACGACGTCGTACAGAAGAGGATCGATTCGTTCTACGGTGAAGGAGCCTATGGCGTCTCGGACAACGGCTACGAGCGCAACCTAACGTCCTTCGAGAACTACCTCGCTGCCAATCCGACAAAGAGCGGCTTCATGGTCGGGTCGCGACTGTCGGCCGCCGACTTGCACGCCTTCAACGTACTCTGCAACTGGTACAAGGCCTTCGATCGCGAGCGCTTCGTCCGACTCCACCCGACCCTCGAGGACTACATCGAACGCGTCGCGACGATTCCCGCAGTCACGGACTACATCCGAAAGCATCAGGAACCCACAGTCTGGATCCCGATCCCCGGCACGGGCGTCAAGCTCAACTCGCCGGAAGAATCGCGCGGGCTCACCTCCGTCGATCGCTAGATCCACCGCACGCGCCGGCGCTAGTCGTGCTGCGCGTGAGGCAAGAGCAGAAACTTCGAGACCATCCCCATCAGCGGATCCTCGAGCTTCGGGATCTCCGCAGCGATCAACCGCATGAGCTCCGCCATGCGCGTCTCGCCCCAGAACCAATCGTTGAGCTCGACATGGCTCGGCGCGACCGCTCCGTCCGCCACGGGCTGCGCGATCGCCGCTTCGAGATAGACCTGCTTCAGGTCCTCGCACGCCGCCTTGAGCGCAACGGGTAAGGGCAACTCCTCTCGCGGACTCGGCGGCACGTCGCCGCCGAGAAAACCGAGCACGAAGGGAAGTAAAGCGTCAACGGACAGCCCGCTCGCTCCGACGGTCGTGCGACCGAGATTGGCGGCTGCATGGTCATACCAGGGCATGATCTTCGCGAGTTCCGCCTCGGCAGCGGTGCGGATCTGCTCCGCCTCGGATCGGTCCTCAACCGCCGTGGCCCCCGCGAGCGGAATCGGACACGACCACTGTGCCGAGGCCCCCTCCGGATGCTCCGCAGCGCTCCCCGGATCCCCCACCCAATCCTCGAGCACCGGACCCGACGGCCGATCGAAGAGCGCAAGGGTTTGCCGCAGCACGTCCAGCTGCCCCTCCGAATCTCCTGGCAACCCGAGCGGGTGCCCAAAGTCGAAGGGCACCCACAGCGATCGCGGTGGCCGACTATGCTCCGCGTGTTCACGCACAAGGCTCAAGCCCGTCGTCGCGAGTCCTTCGCCTTCGAAATAGTGTCCGAGTCCGCACACGGCGAACGTGCAATACGGTCAGACGGGGACTAACAGGACGCCGGTGACCCCGTCGGCCTTGAGGTGCCCGGCGAGTTCGAGGGCGCTCTCTTTCATCTCGGTCGCCTGGGTGGCGCCCATGAAGGAGTAGTGAAGGTCGGCGACGCTGCCGACTTCGCCGGTCGCTTCGAGTTCTTTCAGGCGATCGATGGGGAAGACGACGTTCAGGTCCGTCGCGAATCCGACGCGGTCGACGTTGGGCGAAATATGACTCATGACAAGGTCATCGCGCGCGGCCGTCGGCAGGACGCGGTAGTCGCCGGAGTTGAGCGTGAAGGCGCGGTCCGATCGGCGATGGATCCCAGCGGTCGTGACAATGGCGATGCGATGCTCACTTGCCGCCCCGCTCATCGTCCAGGGGGTCTCGCCGAGCGATGGTGGAGGGAGAGCCCTGAGCGACTCGGCGAAGCTCTGGGGCAAGGTCTTAAGATCGGGCATATCGAGTCTCCGGGGCGCGCTTCTTCGTGACGGTGCAATCCCGAATCGGTTGAACCGTCGACGAGACATCAACGATAAGCGTCTCGCGTCTTGCAAGCAAAGCTGCCACGGGTCGCGGACGGGCCGAGTATCGATTAGGGGCCGCGCCCTTGATGGGCCTCAGATCCGCAGACGCCGAGGACCGACCGGACTAACGATCGTAGGAGCAACCCGTCGCCAACGGGACTAAGCAGTCCAAACGCGGCGCTCCGAGCCTCATCAACCGGCAACTCGGACGCAGCCGCCGAGCAGACCACCGGCGCTTTCGCTTCGAATCTTACACACCGTGTGATCCAATCACGCTTTCTTCGCGTCATCGCTCTACCCGATATACAGCCAACCCCCTCTGTCGTCCGATAAGCCCCCCGTATACGCGCCCTTGGTTCGTCTCGAACCCGGCACGTTTGCGTGGGAGAATAAATGAGTCTCGACCGGACGATCGACGTCGCCATCTGGAGCGCGACCGAGGATCAGCGAACCGTGGAAGTCGCGGGATGGCTGGAAGCCGATGGGCTGACAGTGCACGACCTCGACTTCTCGACGGCGCGGCCGATGATCGTGCTCCTGCTTCCGGGCGAAGGCGGCTCGTCGTTCGCGGCGACGTGTCAGCAGATCGTCGACGCCTATCCCGATGCCCCCTGCGTGGTACTGCATACACCGCAGAGTGAAAACTCCCATCCAACCGTCGAGCACCACGTCTTTGAGCTGCTTCCGGCGTCGATCGATATCCAGAAGCTTTCGGACAGTGTCCGCTCCGTCCTCGCTCGATGGCATCGCTTCGAAGAGCTGAAAGCCCAGGCAACAACGCTTCAACAACTCGAGTCGACGACGGACCTGGTCTATTTCGACTTCCGCCCGGATACCGGGACATTCCGGCCGTCCACGCAGCTGCAGCAGATCATCGGCCATTTCGAAGACGGCGATTCGATGGCCCCGACGCCGCTCCTCGATTGCATCCACACGGATGACCGCGCGCTCTTCGCCGGCACGCTCTTCGAGGCGGCCCGAAGCGGCACGCCTTTTTGTGTTCAGATCCGCCTCACGGACACCTCAGGTCGACAAAGGCACTTTCGTACGCGTGGACGGGCATTTGGAGCGCTCAAGGAAGGTAATTCCTCAAGAGTGTTCGGCGTCTGCGAGGACACGACGGATCACATGCAGCGCCTCGCCGAAGCGGAGGCACGCTCCCGCGTCGACGAGTTGACGGGGCTCGGCAACCGCCGCCACTTTGATGACTGCCTCGCCAATGCCCTCGCTCGCGCCACGCGCGAATCCGAGCAGCTCGCCCTCCTCTACATCGATCTCGATCGATTCAAACTCATCAACGACACCCTCGGCCATGACGCTGGTGACCAGTTGCTCCGCGTGATCGCGGCACGTCTCTCCGACGCGGTCCGCGCCCATGACGTCGTCTGCCTCGACCAGGATCCCGGCAACGCGGGCCGCGAAGCACGCGTCTCGCGGCTCGGCGGGGATGAGTTCACAATCCTGCTCTCGGGAATTCACGGGCCCGCGGACGCCGAACTCGTCGCTTCGCGCATGCTCGCCTCCATGCGAGAACCGGTCGACATCCTCGGCCAAACACTGACACCCTCCGCAAGCGTCGGCATCGCCGTCTATCCGAACGACGGCGAGAGTCCCGACTCGCTTCGCAAACGCGCGGACGCGGCGCTCTATGCGGCCAAGGGCGGTGGCGGGGGCTTCCGCTTCTTCACCCAGTCGATGGAGGACGGCGCCGTACGCCGACTCTCGCTTGAGCACGAACTCCGCGCCGCACTCGATCGCGAAGAAATCGAACTGCACTATCAGCCGCTCATCAACTACGAGAGCGACGAGATCGTCGGCGCCGAAGCGCTGCTGCGATGGACCTCGCCCACCCTCGGCCGAGTCAACCCCGACGAAGTCTTTCGAATCGCTGAAGACACGGGCTTCATCGCCAGCCTCGGTCGCTGGACCCTGATGCGTGCGTGTAAGGAAGCCGCCTACTGGCTTTCGAGTCGCGAAGAGACGATTCGACTCTCAGTGAACATCTCGCCCGTTCAGTTCGAACAGGATGATGTCTTTTCGGCCGTCGTTGATGCCCTCAAAATCTCGGGTTTCCCGCCGGACCTGCTCGACCTCGAGATCACGGAGAGCCTGCTGCTTCGTGAGGACACGTCCATCGCCCACGCTCTCGAAGAACTTCGTCGCATGGGCGTGCGCATCGTCCTCGATGATTTCGGCAAGGGCTATTCCGCCCTCGCCGTCCTGATGAGCCAGCCGATCGATGTCTTAAAACTCGATCGCCGGTTGATCGAAACCGTCGCCCCTGACGGCGAAGGCAGTCACCTCCTCGCCAACGTGATCCGCATGGCCCACGATTTGAACCTGCATCCGATTGCCGAAGGCGTCTCGCATGCGGATCAGGCGGAGTTCTTAGCGGCCCAGGGCTGCAACGAGATGCAGGGCTTCCACTTCTCCGCAGCGCTGCCGCCGGAACTCTTCCGCGAGAAGATCGAGATCGACTAACACCTGCCTTCTTAGGGCAGGTACCGAATCGGGTTCTGCGCGATCTCGGAACGCCTAATCTCGAAGTGGAGATGCGGGCCCGTCGACTTCCCGGTCGACCCAACTTCGGCGATCTTCTGGCCTCGCTCGACGAAGGCACCCTTCCGAACGAGCAGCTTGCTCGCGTGGGCGTAGAGTGTGCGGTAGCGCCCGGCATGCTTCACGACGACGACCTTGCCGTAACCGCGCAGTCGGCCGGAGATGATCACGCGGCCGGATTCGGAGGCGAAGATCGGTGTTCCCGTCTTCGCCTTGATGTCGATCCCTTCATGGTTTCGGCCCCAGCGTCGACCGAAGTTGCTGCTCAACGTTCCGCGCACGGGCCAGGCGAAGTCGAGGTCGGTCTGGTTCCGCGCCGACTTCTTCCCGCGACGCCGGGCTTCGGCCATGTTCCCCGAAGAACCGACACCGGATCGCTTGCGCGGGACCCGCTCATTGGCGCTCCCGGCCAGCCGTCGCCGCGCGCCGGGAATGTAGAGGCGCTGACCGATACTGAGTCCGGTCACATCGCGGATGCCATTGGCTTTGGCGATCTCTTTGGGCGGCACGCCATAGCGCTTGCCGATGCGATAGAGATTCTCGCCTGCGGCGACGTGATGAATCACGCCGGGTCCGCCCGGACGCCGACCGCCACACCCGGGTGCGACGGACAACAAGACGCCCGCCAGCAGCACGGCGAGCAACCCACGCAGCCAGTCTCGGCGGCGGCGCATCGCTACAGATTGGCGCACGTGCGCCACAGGCCTTGCGCCTGCTTCAAGCTTCATCGCTCGCATACGATCGATGTCGACGTCGGGCACACCGTTCTTGTTCCCAGGAACGGACCCGCACAGTCGAGTTCTTGCTCAGGGCTCGACGAGGAGCGGCTGACCCGGGCGCGTCGGGGGCGTTCCGGACCAGTCGGAGGGGATGCTCATCCGGCCGTTATGTCCGACCGCAGCGACCGCCAGAAACTCGTCATCGGCGAGCGAAACCATCGCGGAGAACACACTGAGCGAGCCGGCGGCCTGCGCTTGAGGCAACCCGAGATCGACCTGCCGTGCCGCGCTCACATCACCTTCGGTCGGCCCAATCAGAACGACGAAGCGGCTCACCGCGCCAGGCGTCGGATGCGCCCAGGTAATCTGATGCATTCGCTCCTGTGCAGAAGCAGTGGAGGCAAAGAAAAGCGCGCCTCCCAGAGTCAGGAGCACACTCGCAAGCATGGACAGCGTCCAGCCGAGGCCCCGACGAGCCACGCGCGAAGCGGGCCGATCGAATTCTTTAGTCATGTCGATGATCATGATTCCCCCCCTTGATCGGCCGGACAGGACCGATCCCCTAGCGGGGAGCATACCGCTTCACCGAGAGAAGGGCCGGAAACGACCGTCTCGACGATCGCGGGGCCGATTTCTCGAAACTCGACCTCTCCGAGGGGCGAGAACGCCTTGATCTGGGCCAGCGGATGGGCTGCGCGGACGGATCCGACCGCATTCACGTAGCCACGAGAGGGATCGAAGCGAACCGGCTCGACGCCGACGCAGTTCCGCGTGTGCTGTGCCGGGTGACAGACCCGATTCGTGCGTATGCCCAGGATCCCGTGCGATTCGATGAAGCCAATCGGGCGAGTCTCGGTGGTCATCTCGACGCTGATCTCGATGCGCGCCGCTGTGGCGATCGGGCCGAGCTGCAGGCGCTCGCGCACTTCGCCCGACAGGTTCGCGCTCACGACATGTCCCGTGACGGGGTCGAGCATCCAAACGAACTCGGAGAAGGTCCCCTTGATCGGATCGCTGCCCGTCGACCGAAGATGGGTCTCGACCTGATCCGCAGGGATTCGAATTCGCATCGCGCCGGAAGCGGCGACCGGCTCGACTCGGGCGCGACGCGGCGCGCTCCAGACTCGATCGAGACTGCCGGGCTCCTCGGCCGGGGAAACCTCGAAGCGCACTTCGATCCATCGCGGCGTCGGGTCACTCAGGTCGAGGGGCGCGGCCATCCCCGCCGTTGCGGCGAAGACTCCGAGAACGCTCCAGAACGCGCACCCCATCAAGATGGAGAAGCGCGTGATTTTCGACCTTTGGTTGCGCACGATGCCTCCGGCGTCGATGCGACTCCCATTCCCATTCGGATGAATTGCAAGCATCGGGCCGAGTCCCGCACCGTTTGGGCCGTCCTCAGCACGCCCTCACCCCCCTCGCGCGGAACGCAATTACCCAGATGCCCTAGGATGGGAAAAAACGCGGGTGAACTTGCGTCAGGGCTGCGTCTAATTGCGCCCCGGCGATGTGGCGAGGACGCGGCTATTCTTCCGCGCCAGTCCGGACTGGACTGAAATCGGCCCGCCCCGAGCGTGCTGTCCCCATCGCCCACGGAACCACCCGCCGGCGAGAATCCCGCCAAAGACGACTCAGCCAGAAGGAAGAAGCATGCCCCGCGCATACGCCATTACCGCCGAAGCCATCGCCACCGAGCGCGCCCGCGTCAACGACGACATTTCCGCGATCGACATCACGAACGTGATCGCGATGGACGACCTGACACTCCGGGATGTCGGCCCCCGCGACGTCAAGTTCCGCACCCTCGCGGTCTCCGCCGAACACAACCTCACCCATGCCGCAACGGCGGACACGGTCAACATCGCCGACCTCCGCGGCGGCAAGATCTACCCCGGCAACTCCGCCCTCGGCGAAGTCACGGAAGTCGGCGCTGAAGTCACGAAGTTCAAGGCCGGCGACATCGTCATCACCCACTGTAACGGCGAACCCGATGAACACGGTTATCCGCTTCGCATCTGGGCCTACGACCAGCCCGACTCGATCGGTTGGTACGCCGAAGAGTGCGTCGTCGGCGACTGGCAGCTCGTGCAGGCTCCGCTCGACTGTGGCCTGAACCTCTGGGAGATCGCGGCCCTGCCCCTGCGCGCCCCGACCGCCTATCACATGTGGCGCCGCGCCGAGGGCATCCTCCGCGTCAAGCTGCCCGACGAACAGCTCTCCACAATGAACGTCCTCGGATTCGGTGGCGGCGTCTCGGAGCTCTTCCTCATGCTCGCCAAGCATCGCGGACATAACGCGTTCTTCTGCTCCGGTTCGCCGGAACGCCGCGCCGCCCTCGAAAAGCAGGGCATCGTCGGCATCGACCAGAAGGCGTTCAACCGCTTCGCCGGCCGCGACGATACGAAGGCTTTCGGCAAGGAAGTGAAGAAGCTGACGGGTGGCGTCGGTATGCACATCGTGTGTGACCTGCTCCGCGGCCCGGTGTTCCAAGCCGGCATCGTTGCCTCCTCCCGAATGGGCGTCAACGTCTCGGCGGGCTGGCAGCTCGGAACCGCCATCAACTACAACTCGGCCGGGCTCTCTGCCAAGCAGATCACCCTCGACCACACCCACTACGAAACGCCGACCGGCATCGAGGCCGCGACCTCGCTCTACGGCAGCGTCTTTAAGCCGACGATCCACCACGAGATCTACGCCTTCGAAGATCTGCCGCGGGCCGTCGTCGAGATGGACCAGGCCGTCCAGACCGGCATTCCGATCGTGCGTGTCGCCGACGACATGCCGGCCTCCGTTCAGAGCCTGATCCCGTAAGGTGGCGGACGAGCCGACCTACCGGTTGCCCAAGTCCGGCGAAGCGTGGCCCGCATTGCGGGAACGCCTCGTCGGGCTCGGGGCGAACGATGTCGACTGGCGTAGCAAGAAGAGCGCCGTCTACGTCTTCCATCCCGGCGAAGACGTGCTCGAAGTCGCCAAAGAAGCCTACGCGCTCTACCAATCGGAGAACGCGTTAGGCCCCGCGGCTTTCCCGAGCCTCAAGCAGATGGAAAGCGAGGTCATCGCTCTCGCGATCGATCTCCTGAACGGCCCCACCACCGGCACGGGCAACATGACCTCCGGCGGAACCGAGAGCATCCTGCTCGCGGTCAAGGCCTGTCGAGACGAAGCCGCTTCCCGCGGCATCGAGGTCTACGGCGCGAACATCGTCGTGCCGCGCACGGCCCATCTGGCCTTCGACAAGGCCGCGCATTATCTCGGACTCGAGATGCGGCGCATTGACGTCGATGACGACTTTCTCGCCGACCCCGTCGCCATGTCCGACGCGATCGACGACCGCACGATCATGCTGGTCGGCTCTGCGCCCTGCTTCCCCTATGGGCTGATCGATCCGATCCCGGCTCTGGGCGAAGTCGCCCTCGAAAAGAATGTCTGGCTTCACGTCGATGCCTGCGTCGGGGGCTACCTGAACCCCTTCGCGGAACTCGAAGGGGTCGACCTGCCCGAATGGGATTTCCGGGTCGAAGCGGTGCGGACAATCTCAGCCGACCTCCACAAATATGGCTATGCCGCCAAGGGTGCCTCGACGGTGCTCCATCGCACGCCCGAGCAGCATGTGCATCAGACGTTCAGCGCCGCGGATTGGCCGGCCGGCGCCATGACGACGCCGACGGTCGCGGGCACTCGACCCGGTGGCGCGATCGCCTCGGCCTGGGCCGTCCTTCATTTTCTCGGCGAAGAAGGCTATCGCGATCGAACGCGGCGGATTATTGCGGCCCGCGAGAAGATCGAAGCTGAGATCAAGGACCTCGGCCTGCGCGTCTTCGGCGAGCCCAAGCTCGCGCTGATCTCCTTCGGTCCGACGGAAGGCGATGACCTCCCGATCTATGGCGTCTGGAAGACGATGCACGATCGAGGCTGGTTCAGCGGTGTCGTAGCGGACCCGAACGGGATCCACTTGATGCTCTCACCCTCCCATGTTGACGTTGCGGACGACTACTTGTCTGACCTGCGGGGTGCGGTGGAACAAGCGCGCGAGAGCACGGAATCCGCGACGGGCGAAGAAGCCTCCCCGACGCGTTATGCGTAGCGAGCTCACGGTTCGAATCGACTAACAGGCTGAGCCGGTGGACGCCCCCGCGCCCCGCGCCTAGGGCAAGTCGCGAATCAGGGTTCCGCTGATCACGATCAAGTTGCCCGTATCTTCTGTGCCGGGTGAAAGGCCGTCGCCCAACATCTCATTGACGATCAGATCGTCAATCCCATCGCCATCGTGATCCCCGGCATCGGCGCTGTAACACAACACATCGGCCGCATTCACGCCGTGAACCTCGCTGATGCGGACGTCCATCGCGTCGGGCTGCTGTCCCCATCGCAGATCCACCAGGCTCGGCCAGGGACCGATCTGTCCGTGGATGATGTGAATGATCCCCGCATCACGGCGTCCATAGGGGCTGCCGTGGGGTGAGCTGAACGCGAGGTCCGGGAAACCGTCATCATCGAAATCGCCCTGCAGGCCCGTATCGCTCGCAATATCCCCGAAACTCGGCCCGAGAAAGGTCGTCGACGTGAAGCCCATCGGCGGGTTATCCAGATCGAAGGCGGGCGCGCCGCGCAGTGACGCGGCGTTGTAGATCAAGTGACCGCTTCCGGAGCGAGGCCGGAAGCCCCCCGTCCAGTCACCCACGATGTCCCCGACAAAGAGGTCCGCGTTCCCGTCGTCATCAAAATCGAGGCCGCCCAGGATCTCTTCGCCGAAGGCGATGTTAAGCGCGCCGCCCGCGACTTCACTCGTCGCGCCGGGCGCCGCATCGAGGCCGATGCTGAGCCCCGCCGGCCACACCCCGGAGAAGTTGTCGTCCCAGGCGATGTAGATGGCCCCGTCGGGAGAACCCGCTGAAGCGTGGGCTGAGCCCGCAGGCGCCCCGTCCGCAGGAAGGGAGGCTCCCGCGCGCTCGACGGTCGCTGCGACGATGACCTCACCCCGCGCGTTCCCGTCAAGATCCGCGATCTGCGCCGTCGCACCAAAATGAAACTCGACGGATCCCGGAGGAGGAAGGATTTGCGCGAGGTTACCCGGAAGCGCCGTCATCAAATCAGCGAAATCGACGGTTCCCCCGGCCGCGAGGTGCGGGCCGCCGCGAACCAGGTACGCCGCTCCGGCATGGCCTTCGCCATTCGAGTTCTCCTGGTCCGCGCCAATCAGGAGATCCGCGATGCCATCTCCCGTCACGTCCCCAGTTCGGATCCAGATTCCCAATCGCCCGAGGGCCTGCCCCCCGACGAGGGTCGTGAGAGTGACGCCGACGGGCGGCGACGCAAGATCGATCGGTGTCAGCGTGGCGGCCTGGGTTGCGACGGCTGTACCACCGATAAGAATCGTGACCGCCCCGGCGCCGATCCGCATCGGATCCGGAGTGAAGTTCTGGCGGGCGATAATCAGCTCCGCGATGCCATCACCCGTCAGGTCGTCCATCCAAATCTCGGAGCCCGCGTTCTCCCGGGTCGCCGCGCCCTCGATTCGCAGGACGCGAGCATTCGCAACGGCGGTATCGATCGCGCCGCCAATCGTCCCGTCTCCAAAAGCAAGGTAGACGGCTCCGGCGTTCATGCGCATGTTCGGGTCCGCCAACATGGCGGCCATCGCGTGTCATGATCGCCATCGCCATCCACGTCATGCCCGCCGGTCACCGGAACCCCGAAGCTGCCGAGCCCTTCCGAGCCATGGAGGCGAAGCACCCCCGCCGCAGCTGGCGCAATCGTCGACAAATCGAGACTGCGCTCAGGGGCCGTCGACGTCGACCCGCCCCCGCTATCGAGGCAAGCACTCGCCAAGAGCGTGAGTGCGATCAGCGCGGCAGCACGCCGGAACGAGAACACAGCGGCGAAAACAAAGCGAGGCAATCGGGACGTCGGGAACATCGCCCAAGACTACCTCGCCCGGCGAGACCGGACCGCTACCGATCGTCCGATCGACGTCCGATCATCCGCGCTTCGCCAGTTCCAGATCCGAACGCATCATGATCTCCGCCAGCGCTTCAAAACTGATCTTGGGCGTCCAGCCGAGCTTCTCCCGCGCCTTCGTCGGGTCCCCCAACAAGAGATCAACTTCCGCCGGTCGATAGAAGCGCGGGTCCACATCGACGACGATCTCGCCCGTCACCCGGTCGCGTCCAACTTCTTCAGTTCCCGAGCCGGACCATTCGATCTCCATGCCGGCTGCGGCTCCCGCCGCTTCGACGAACTCCCTAACCGAGTGGGTCTCGCCCGTCGCAATCACATAATCGTCGGGCTCTTCCTGCTGCATCATCAGCCACATCGCTTCGACGTAATCGCGGGCATGTCCCCAGTCGCGCTTCGCATCCATATTGCCAAGCGACAGCCTCGCCTGAAGCCCGAGCTTCACCCGCGCGAGTCCGAGGGTGATCTTGCGCGTCACAAAGTTCTCACCGCGGCGTTCCGATTCGTGGTTGAAGAGGATGCCATTGCTCGCGTGCATCCCGTAGGACTCGCGATAGTTACGAACGATCCAGTAGCCATAGAGCTTGGCGACCGCATAGGGTGAACGTGGATGAAATGGCGTCGTTTCTGACTGGGGCGTCTCGACGACCTGTCCGTAGAGTTCGGACGTCGAAGCTTGATAGAAGCGCGCATCCAGATTGTTGACGCGGATGCTCTCAAGGAGTCGGAGGACACCGGTGGCGTCGACGTCGCCCGTGTATTCGGGCTGCTGAAACGAGACCGCGACGTGGGATTGCGCGGCGAGGTTGTAGACCTCGGTCGGTCGCGTCTCCGCCAGAATGCGATTCAAACTGCTCGAATCCCCAAGGTCGCCGTAGTGCAGCGCGTAGACCTTGCCTGCAGCCTCAGCCTCTTCGCGTGCCTGCTCGATCCGGGTACGGTTGAAGAGCGAGGTTCGGCGCGCGATGCCGTGCACTTCGTAGCCCTGTTCGAGGAGGAGTTCTGCCAGATAAGATCCGTCCTGTCCGGTGATCCCGGTAATGACGGCAACGCGTCGAGTCATGCGCTTGGGCTTTCTGTTCGGAGTGTGGAGGCGGCCTGGAGGGGGACGGTCTTCCCGTGAGCCCTCGCTCGCCCCGGCGAAATTCTGCCGGGGGACGAACGCTAGCAGGCGCGTCCGATTCTACGCCGGAACCGCGACGCCCGAGAGGATCCAGCCCTCGTGGATCTGGATTCGCCCCTCGGCCTCCGCCCGGTCCGCGCTCTCGGGCAGGTCGGCGCGAAACGTCTCACCGGCCAGATCGATGTCGACCGTCACGTCCTGAAAGCTCCAGAAGGTCCGGGTTCTCGGATAGAACGCCTTGTAGACGGCCTCCTTCACGCTGAACACGATTCGACATCGCCGTCCGTGCTCTTCCTCCCCGGCCGCGCGCACCCAGTCATGCTCCAGATCGCGACAGACCACCCGTTCGATATCCCGATCGACCGCGCGATCGGGCTCAAGATCGAGGCCCAGACCGGCGTACGCCTTCGCGTCCGCCACGACGGCACCGCAAAGCCCCTCCGAATGAGAGATCGATCCGACGATTCCGTCGGGCCAGATCGGAATCCGATCCTCCTCTTTCAGGATCGACACATCGGGATGGCCAAACGAAGCGAGCAGTTTCCGCGCGAGCAGACGACCCGTCGCGAATTCGTGCTGCCGTTTCGCGACGGCGCTCGCGACGAGTAGCGACTCTTCGGGATGGAGCGCGCGGGTATGGTCCCGAATCGGTTCGCTCAAGAACTGCACGTCGTCGGGAAAGAGCCCGGTCAGCAACTCGCCCCCATTCGAGCGGGTCATCGCTGGCTCCCTCGCTCAAGGAACGCGCCGATCTGATTCCATAGCCAGGCCTGCGCCCAGAGCGGCGTAAAAATATGGTTCGTATCTTCGACCACCGCGAATTGAAAGCCATCGCGCAACTCGAGCGCGTAAAGATCATTCCCGAGCGCATCTCGAACCAACTCGAACCCCTTCCCTTCGACACACGAAACCAGCAAGACTTCCGTCCCGCGCCCCGTAAGTTCAAGCAGGCTCGACGCGAGTGTCGACTTCGCCTCACCCAATATGCGTCGCAGAATCGGTCGCGTCACGCGTTCGAGGGACCGCCGGCGGCGATTCCAGAATCCGGTTCGCGGCCGCTCGGGTGAATCGGGATCCCATCGCAGGAGATCGAGGAGCACGATCCCGCGCACACGAGAATCGACGCGAGCCGCATGCAGCGACTGATAGGCGCCGGCACAAAGCCCCGCGAGATAGACGCCACCTCCCCCGGAGAGCGCACTCACCTGATCGATCGCAGCACACACATCGTCACGGGTCTCGTCGCGATAGAGCACGTTCCGATCCTCCGGCCGCTTTGGTGGACTATCGCCCAGCCCGCGAATATCAAAGCGCAAACAGACATGCCCCGCTTGCGCGGCGTTTCGCGCCCACTCCGTATAGTTGCGATTGATCCCCGGCCGATGATTGTTCCCGCCGTTCACCAGCACAAGCGCAGGTTTGCCGGGCTGTGCGCCGCCCGGAGGGAGCGTGGCGATGCCGATCAGCTCTTCGTTCTCCCCGAACCAGACGACTCGCTCAGTGAGCCCTGTCGTGCTTTGAACGGATCCGGCTCCGCGAAAGACTTCTGCGGCTGAATGAATGGCCGGCGTCGGACTCGCCAAGCCTACGGGTGCTCCTTGCGGTGCGTCCCGACCGCCGGGTTCGCCGGCGACGACCCAGTCGACCGTGTCCCGCAGCATCGCCTCGGGCACGGCCTGCGCTTCGATTGAATCATCCGCTCGAATGCCCTCGGGACCGATGAACGAAACGTTGATGCCGGCGGCGAGCCAGGCCGCGGCCAGTTGATCTTCATCCGAGTCCGCGTCCCAGCCAATGATCCGAGCACGGACGCAGGCCGGCGGATCGAGCTTCGTCAGATCGATGGCCTTGATCGCCGCTCGCGCTTCCGCGGGATACACGAAGCCCAGATACGCTTCGTCGCCCGGAGCCGCGTGGGCTGCCGGGCGGCCCGAGCCATTCGCGCCGGACACCTTGGTCAGCATTCGTTCGGCGCGCAGAAAATCGCCACCCTTGAGGTAAGGCCCCCAGGCCGCCATGGACGTGACTTCCGGCCGGACCGTCGTCACCCAGGCGGCCAGTGTCCCGCCGAAGCGAGTCCCCATCGCAATCACTTCGTCGACGCCCGCGTAATCACGAACTAACAAACTGGCGGCATCGAAATCACGGATCCAGTCGACCGCGAAGCCTGGGTCTCGCGGTGAGCCGGAGGAATCACCGGTCCCGAAGGGATCGAACCGAACCGTGGCGAAGCCCTGCTCCGCAAGCCAAAGCGCGAGGGTCCGATGGGTCAGATGAAGGTTCATCCGATCCGGACCATAGGGCTCGCAAAGCACGACGGCGCGCGATCGCCGCGGCGCATCGGGTGCCGGGGTATGCAGCCAGGTGAAGAGCGGTCCGCGCGCACCCTCGATCCATCCCACTGGGTCCGTCACAGCGACATCGCCTCCCGGACCGAGCCGGGCCACGACGAAACGTCGAAGCCATGAGTCACGAGCAGCGCCAGAACGATGCGTTCAAGGCCGAATCCGATACAACCCGAATGCGCGACGTGGCCGCCGTGCGTCTCGATCCCGAATGCGCGACCAAATTTCTCTTCGTGAAGGTTCAGTGACGCGATCGCCGTAGGCGCGTCATCGGAGGTCACCTGAACCAGCACTTCGAACTTCAGTTCGTCCGCAATCTGATTCTCCGCGAGTAGCCGTCCCCCGCGGCCGAAGAACGCATCCGACGCGACCGCGAGTTCAGATGTGAGCCCCAGCTTCTCGAAGATCTCGTCGACACGCTCAATCCACACCCGGCGCCAGTCAGCGACGATTTCCGCTTCCGCGATCCGCACGTTCTCGTGTTGGCGAAACGATTGGAGCCGCGCGGGATCATCGGAGGGTTCGGCGCGAAAAACATACGAAGTTAGGTCGTAGAGTCGCCCCACTGGGGGAAGCGTCCCCGCGCAGGTCGGATAGAGGGGATAACAAGCGGCAGGACAGAGCGTGACCGGCTGCTGCTCAAGAAACTCGCTCCAGTCGCCCTGCTCATCGACACGGTCGATCAGGTCGAGATGGCGGCCCCGATCCTTCCGGTAGCTATGAATGGAGCCACAGAGTTCTGGGAAGGACTCCATGTAATTCGCGCGCCGCAGGATCTCGCGATCGACGACCGGCGGAAACGCCACGACCTCCGCGCCATCCTCCGCCGCGTAAATGTTGATCACGGACTCCACCCCCTGGACGAGGGACTCGAAACGAGCGGTTCTTCCGACGATGCCCTGTGTCCCTCCGTCGATCCAAAAACCTCTGGAGATCAGCGCGGACATTAGGTCCGTTCGGCCCATCGTCATCAAGCTGCCCGCCCCGGTCGCACTAGCGTCCCTTGTATACGAGCAGCAGGTCCGCATTCGTCTCGCGAATACGATCATTGTTGATCATCAGCGCAGCGGAGTGGGCGTCCCGGAGATGACGCCCAAGGCTGAATTCGCCGTCGTTGCGATACGCGGCGATTCCGATCACCTGGATCGCTTGTCCGACGATGCCCACGATCCCGGTCGAGACCGCGAGCTTCAAGTCGTTGAGCGCCAGCGTCGTCCGCGCAGCGGCGGCGGCCTGCAGATCTCCCGTCTGAACCCGGGCCTCCTGCTCGCGGATTTCAACATCGAGCTGCGCACGAAGCGAGCGGATTTGGGTCGACACCTCGGCCAATCGACTCGCGGCAAGTGCGCTGGCGTCGGGGTCCTTGCGTGATTTCAAGCGCAGAAAGCGTCGTGCGCGATCGAAGGCATCGCCCGCGATCCCAAGCCAGACCGCAGCCCAAAGGATATGGGAGACCGGCACCATCGAGAGTGCCGCGATATCACGAAATCCGTCGGCAAGGATCTGCGTTGGCGGAACCGTGCCCGTCACCCGGACCGGCGGGCTACAAGTGCCGCGCATGCCCAGCGTATCCCAAACGCCAATCTCCGAGAGGCTGAACTCGCCGCGTCGCGCGAGGACCGCCACCTGATCATTCGCAGCTGCGCTTTCGTCACGCCTAACGGTGATCAAAAGATCGTCCGCCTGCTGACTATATGAGCAAGTGGTGGATGCCTTTTCAAAGTGGAGTTCATCTTCGTCGACGGGCACGAGTGCAGCGAGACTTCGCCGCAGGTCGCCATCGGTCCCCACTTCCGAAGTCACCGAGGCGATCAATCGTTCGCCCGCCGACGCCTCCCGAAGGTAGTCATCGAGTTCACCGACCTTGCCCCGATGATTCACGATCGACAGAATTTGGATCGTATGCATCGCGAAAATCATTCCGCTCGAAGCGCAGGCGCTCCCGAGAATCTCCGCGATCGACGCGCACGTCGATAAGGAAACACCGCGTCCGCCGAGAGGCTGGGGGATCGATGCAGAAAGAAGCCGTGCCTCTCGAAGCGCAGCGATCGTCTCTTCCGGGAAGCGAGCTCGTGCGTCCACGTCATCAGCGTGCACTGCCGCAACATTCGCCGCGATCTCGCGCACCTGCTCGAGGATCGCCACTTCGGCATCGGTTGCGGACGGAATCGAGTGCATCGTCGTTCTCGGTCTCTCGCTAGAACTGATCCGTCATGGGTTCATGATCGGAGCGCTACTTGGAGCGCTCCATGGGCGTCCGATGAGTCCAATCGCGGCGACGGACCGCGCTGGGCCTCACGAGTCGATCAGCAATTTCTCGATCGCATCGACAATGGTCGTGATCCGATCGAACACCGAACGCTCAAGGAGCTCATCGGGAAACTCGAGGTCGAACTGATCCTCTAGACCGAGCATGACCTTGGCGGTCGAATGGGAAGTCATTCCCGCGTCGTAGAGACTCGCGGTCGCATCCAGCTGACTCACGTCGATCGGCATCTTGCCCCGGGCCGTCAACACGCTGCGCACGCGCTGCTCGACTTCTGCTCGGTCCACTGTCCGCTCCTCGGCGTTTCGTGCTCAGGAATCAAATGTCCAGGATCTGAGTACCCCTCGCGTCCGGAGACGTGACGGGCGCATTTCGACTGACATCGATCATGCCGGTTCGATTCCGCCGGGCTCGCTCGGGCAAGCACGGCGCTCACGATTGAGGCAGGACCTCCAACAGCCATCGATCCACTCGAGCGAAGAACTCGGCTCCCAATCGAGCGGCGTAGCCGACATGCCCCATTTCCGGGTATTCCCACATTTCGGCCCCGGAAACGACCGACTTGAGCTGTGCCGCCATCTCCGGCGAAACCTGTTTGTCGCGCCCTCCCGAGATGATCAAGGTGGGCCGTGGGGCCATGTTTTCGAGCGCATGGACCGTATCGAGGGTCTCGATTGAAACGCCCGCCGCTCGAGCCGCAGCAGCGGCGAAATATCCCATCCCGGGAACGCGCCGCCGGTAGGCGTAGTGCAGCTGATCCGAAAGATTCGTGTACGTTGCGAGCAGAATCAGTGCACGAATACGGTCATCGACCGCCGCTGCCCGCGCCATCGCACATCCGCCGTTGGAGTAGCCGAAGCCGACGATCCGCTGTCGATCGACGCCTTCTTGCGCCACGGCATAATCGAGGCCGCGGGAAATCGCTTCGACGAATCGATCGTCCCAGCGACGCTCGCCTGCGCTGTCCCCATATCCGGGGAGATCGAGGGACAACACGCCATATCCTGCGGCGACCATCCCGCTCCCCTCGCCGAGCGCGAGGCCGACGCCGCGCCCCGGTGAGCCGTGGGCAAAGACGACGACCGATCCGTTGCGGGGCGGGTGGTAGTAGGCGACTTGCTGCGAACCGTCTGAAAGGCGCCAACCGACCGCGCGGAAGCCGCTCCCGGACGCGAGGAGTTCCGCATGTTCGTCGTCTCCGGGCGAGTAGGGATTCGCGGCGTATTCGAGGGAATGGTTTCGGTATACGGCCATTCCACGGGCCACGATGAGGGCCATTGCGGCGATCGAGACCACGACCAGAGCGACGATCATCAGCAGGGCCAGATTCATCTTCCGTCGTCCCATCACGCGCTGTTCGTCCCCAATTCGGTTCACCGTCAGACTGATCGAGCGGTGGCCGCTGCTGGGAAATACGCCCACCCAATCGCATTCTTCTACGACCGGGATTCGCCAACCTACCATCGCCGTGTGGGGAGGGTATCGCCCAGATGGGTGCCGACGGCCCGCTTCCCCCTGATCGGGCACTCACCGTTCAAGCTCATAGGGAGGGCCACGGGATTCGGGCTCGCCGAGACGGGCTACCCTGCTTCGACTATCTGAGCTGTTCCCTCGCTGCTGCCGCTCGTCCTGTTCACACTCCTCTGACGACTTCCCTCGACGCCCGCCGAGTCCTCTCTCCATCGGAAGCCCAATCCGAATCCCAACCGGAATGAAGGCGCGCCAGACCATTGAGTTGGCGCGCTTTTCAGCCGATGAGAAGAGTTCAGCGTGCGGTCTCGTGCAATCGGCCCCATCGACGAACGCGCAGCGAATCCTGCGACCCCGAGGAAGAACTTGACCGCCGGCTCCGGACAGACCTCCCCAGGCACACCGCTCTACGTCGATCTCGACGGGACCCTGACTTCGACCGATACCCTATGGGAATCCGTTTGCCTGTTCCTGCGCGCCCATCCGACCCGCGCTTGGCAGCTCCCGATCCGGCTCCTCTCCGGTAAATCCGCCTTCAAGCGCTACCTCGCGGGCTACGTCTGCCCCGATGCCGCGTCGCTGCCCTACCACGACGGCGTCCTTTCCGAGATCCGCTCGGCGCGCGCCGACGGACGACGAACGGTACTCGCAACCGCAGCGGACGAATCGATCGCACGGGCTGTCGCCGACGAACTCGAGCTCTTCGACGAAGTCCTTGCGACGACGCCCGAGCGGAATCTCCGCGGCGACGCCAAACGCGAGGCGATTCTCGAAGACTGTGCGGGCGGCGCCTTCGAGTACGCCGGCGATGCCGCTCCGGACCTCGACATCTGGAAGGGGGCCGAGACAGCAATCCTGGTCAACGCCCCCGCGCGCTTCAAGCGGCAGCTCGAGTCCGACGGCGTCGCGACGCGCACGTTAGGCGCAGCGGTCCCCGTTTCTCCCCTTCGCGCCCTCGCCAAAGCGCTCCGGCCGCATCAGTGGCTGAAGAACGCACTGCTCTTCGCCCCGCTCACCCTCGCCCAGCAGCTCGGTGATTCCGCGCGCCTACTCGACACCCTGATCGCCTTCGTCGCATTCTCCTGCATCGCGTCCTTTGGCTACCTCCTCAACGACTTGCTCGACATCGAAGCGGACCGCGCACACGAAACGAAGTGCAAGCGTCCCTTCGCCGCCGGGACTTTGCCGATCCCAACGGGACTCGCGACCGCCGGATTCCTCATCGCACTCGGCTTCGGCCTTTCCTTCGCGTTCGTGAGTCAAGCCTTCGCCGCCATGCTAGGCATCTATCTGGTCGCGACCGTCTCGTACAGCTTCTATTTGAAGGAGCGACTCTTTCTCGACGTCCTCGTTCTCGCCGGCCTGTATACCCATCGCGTGCTCTCGGGCGGCGTCGCCGCGGATGTCGTCGTTTCGACCTGGCTCCTCGCGTTCTCGGTCTTCTTCTTCCTGAGCCTGGCCCTCGTCAAGCGCTACGTGGAGTTGATCGCGAAGCAGCGAAAAGTGCCGGCCGCAGGCGACAGTGCGTCAGAAGAGGAGGTTCTCTCGCGACGCGCCTATCAGCCGGTCGATCTCGGTCTCGTCGAGACCATGGGCATCACCGCCGGCTATCTCTCGATCCTCGTCCTCGGCCTCTACGTGAGTCGCGACGACGTCACACAATATTACGCGCAGCCGGAACTGCTCTGGCTGATCACGCCACTCATGCTCTACTGGATCTCGCGCGTCTGGTTTCTCGCCCGCCGAGGCGAATTGAACAACGACCCCGTCCTCTTCGCGGCGACGGATCGCATCAGTTATTGCGTGGTTGCCGGTGTCGGCGTCATCGGTCTGATCGCAGCAATGTGGGGACGAACGTCTTGAGCTCTGAAGAACTGCCGCGATCGGTCATCGCGCCCCTCTCCGGCTGGGGCCTCCGACCCACCGAGACCTGCCCCGCCTATCGCCCCGAGGACGAGCGCGACCTCCGCACCCTCGTCGAGGGGAGCGAAGAAGGCACGCTCATCGCACGAGGGCTGGGCCGGAGCTACGGTGACGCTGCTCTCAATGCCGAAGGCGCGGTCGTCCTTTCCGACCGGCTGGACCATCTCCTCGACTTTGACGAGGCGACGGGCGTATTGCGATGCCAAGCGGCAGTCAGCCTGGCGGATCTGATCGAGATCTTTCTGCCTCGCGGCTGGTTCTTCCCCGTGACCCCGGGAACGAAGAACGTGAGCGTCGGGGGAGCGATCGCCTCCGACGTGCATGGAAAGAACCATCACTCGAGTGGCT
>Ga0316208_1001235_pt1 | contig 24946 bp, 24 predicted proteins | sample 3monopyrite_MG_FD_204944 | JGI IMG/M metagenome (GOLD analysis project Ga0316208, IMG submission 204944) | Microbial mat bacterial communities from mineral coupon in-situ incubated in ocean water Damariscotta River, Maine, United States -... | ecosystem: Environmental > Aquatic > Marine >... | reverse complement strand
CGTCGACTTCCGCTTCGATCATGCGATCGATTTCCGTCTGCGATGGTGGGCGCCCCATCTGCTCACCGAAACGCAGGGTGAGTTCGTCGAGGGTCTCTCCCGCGATCTCGATTCGGAACTCGTCCGCCGCGCGATCCTCGTCCGAGAGCGGCCCCGCATAACGGAAGACGTACAAGCCGATGCCCAGGACAAGGAAGTGGAGCAGGGGTGAACGAAAGAAGGCGCGCATTCGAGAATCAGTCGAACTCGATCATGATCTTCGCGCCGGCGTCGGGCGACTTGGCAACTTCAAAGGCGTCCAGGAAATCGTCGAGGCCGAAGCGATGGGTGATCATCGGCTCGAGGTCTCTCCGACCGAGCAGGCGAATCATCTCTGCATAGTCCTCGGGATACTCGATCGAACCCCGGATCGTGACTTCCTTCGTCAGGACGTCCATGAAAGCGATCGGCACTTCCGTTCGGTGCAACGCGACGACGGAGATTCGACTCTTGGGTGCACATCGCTTAACGATGTCTGCGAGAACCGGGCCGACACCCGTCGCTTCGATAAAGACGTTGGTTCCGACGAGGTCCATCCAATAGAGCTGACTCTTGCCGTGGACCTGGCCGAGGGCTTCCCAGAGATCGACGCTGCCGGGATTAATCGTGTGCTGCGCGCCGAGCTTTCGCGCGACTTCAAGACGGTTATCGGAGAGGTCGACGCTGACGATGTCTTCGATGCCGCGATCATGGAGCGTGGCGATGGCGGATAGGCCGATCGGGCCCGCGCCGATCACGGCGACCTTGTCGCCCGGTGCTGCTTCGGACTGGTCGACTGCGTGCATCCCGACGCCGAGGGGTTCGGCGAGGGCGCCATGGGCGAAGCTCATGTCATCCGGAATGGGGAAAAGGCTCTTGCCCTGAGCGGCGCCGCGAACGAGCAGCTTCGGCGTGAAGCCACCTTCCGGTCCACCGTTTCCGAGGCCGAAGCCGGCCGCACCGGGATGAAGTGCGACGCGATCCCCGACGGCGGCGATGCCCCGGCAATTTTCGCCCACGGCCGCCACGGTTCCCGCGAGTTCGTGGCCGATCGGGAAGGGCTCGCTCGCGGGACCTGCGACGCCACCGAGGCGGGCATAGCCGACGTCCGAGCCACAGATGCCGCAGGCGCGAACATCGAGCAGGACATCGTCCGCGCCGACTTCCGGTTCGGGGACCTCGTCGAGGCGGACATCATCGGGACCGTGGATTCGCGCGATCTTCATGGGGGATCCTTGCGTCTAGAAAATGCGGGCTGCGCGCGGCTGCGCCTAACAGGAGCACGCTTCACATGTTGGCGCGGGGGGGGGGGGCACTATTTTGAGGGCTCGCCCCAGAACTGCTGCCAGGATTCGAGGGCCTGGGGATGGCTGCCGAGTCCGGTTTGACTCATCGGCCAATTTGCGGGCTCGAGCCCGAGCGGATTGACGCCGAGCTCCGCCCCGTAGACGAGGAAATGCTTGCGGCGCACGAAGAGCCAATGGCCGTCGCGGCGTTCGTAGCTGTCGTGATACTGGATTGCGTGGACGATGAAACGATCGCTATCGATGCCGCCGTCCTGGATCTCGCCCCGGCAATAGACGATTCCCGTCGCGTGATCGTCATCGACGAGATCGATCATGTGGTTCCCGACATGGAGGAACGTGATCCCCACGCCGCGAAAGGATCGGTTGAAATCCGCCAGCAGGGCCTCGCGACCGTAGGTGTCGCGCCCGACGCGAACGTCGGGGATATAGAGGTCGACGAGCTTCTCCATGTCGCGTGCGTCCGAGTAGATGGCATAGCGCGCTGCGAGCTGCCGAATCTCTTCGTAGGCGAGAAGTTTTTCGATGTCATTCATGGGGAGCGGACCTAGCTCAGGGCCTTCTTCATGGCGTCGGGGGTCTTGCTACTCGGCAGCTTTCCGTGGTCCCAGGATACGAAGCGCTTCGGCTTGATCTTCATGAGCACGCGCTTGCCCGCCATTCGGACCTTCACGTCCTCCGGGATCTGGGAGACATCGGGCAGGGGACTTCCGGTCCCGCCATTCGCTTCGACCATCGTGGCCACGGTCTCGTCGAGATCCGTCGTCAGCTCGCAATCGCCTTCGATCATCACGCCGCGCAGCTCGCTATAGGCGTGGCCGGTCTCGACGAGGAGGGTGACTCGCGAGTCGCGCTCGACATTCTTGACCTTTTGGCTGGACGCGTAGGAGGCGAACTTGATGGTGAGATCGTCGTCGAGCGCATAGAACATCGCGACGGCATGGGGATATCCGTTCGGGCCGTTCGTCACGAGGGTCATCGTATGCCCCTCCATGAGATAGGCGCGGATTTCCTCCTGGCTCATTCTGATATTGTCTTTGGTGGGCATGGGCGCGTCTTTCGGGTGATGATCGGAAGCGAGACGTTATCCCAATCCGGCGGAGGTCGCGCGGGAGTCCGCGCCGGGGTTGGCGAATGCCTGGATTTAGACCAGGCACGAGGAGATCGAGATTGGGCACCGAGGGTAGTCGCGCGGGGCGCGCAGGAGAGCGAGCGCTCGTCATCGGAGGGACGGGACCGAGCGGGCCCTACGTCGTCCAGGGGCTCGTCGATCGTGGATTCGAAACCACGATTCTCCATAGTGGGGCCCACGAACCGCCGGAGATCCCCGACGTCGTCGAGCATATCCATACCGACGCGTACGATTCAGAGAAGGTACGCGCGGAAATCGGAGACCGGACCTTCGACGTTTGTGTGGCGACCTACGGCCGTCTGCGAGCGAATGCGCAGGTGCTTCAAGGCAAGGTCGGTCAGTTCATTTCCGTGGGCGGGTTCCCCGGCTATCGCGGCTACATGAATGCGCCGCTCTTCGATCCGCCGGGAATGCCGATTCCGACGCGCGAGGACGGCCCGCGAATCGAAGATCCATCTGAGGACGAGAAGGGCTTTCGGATCGCACGGACCGAGGAGCAGCTTTTCGAGGCCCAGCCTAACGCCACACATTTTCGATACCCTTGGGTCTACGGTCCGCGTCAACCTGCACCACGAGAGTGGAGCATCGTGCGACGCGCCCTGGATGATCGGAAAGAGATCATCGTGGCGGAAGACGGGCTCAGCCTTTCGAGCTTCGGATACGTCGAGAATCTCGCCCACGCACTTCTACTTGCAGTCGATCACCCGGAGAAGGCACGGGGGCAGGTCTATAACGCAGCGGATCAGGACGTTCTCTCGATTCGTCAGGTGATCGAGGTGATCGCAAGCGCGCTCGATCATGACTTCGACATTATTTCGATGCCTTGGGAGATTGCCTGGCCTGCGCGCCCGCTCGTTGCCCAGCCCTGGACGACGCATCGCATCGTCAGCACGGGCAAGCTCGAGCATGAACTCGGCTATCGGGATGTGGTGAAGCCTGCGGATGCGCTCGCCCTCACGGCGAGATGGCTCAAGGAGAATCGGCCGGAGCCCGGCGGGATGGAAGAGATGATCATGCAGGACCCTTTCGACTACGCGGCGGAGGATCAATTGATTCGCGCGTACCGGGATGCGATCAGCGGAATCAAGGAGCCGATCTGGAGCGGTGACGCGCCGAACTACGGGATGGCGTATAGCGGTCCCGGCGGTCGTGAGCGCGGGAAGAAAACGTTCGAGCAATCCTGACGGGAGCGATGGGTCGGCCTAACGAATCGCGGAGGATGCGCGCAGCGCTTCAATCGCTTCGTCGGAGAGGCCCAGCTCGCGAAGAATCTCATCCGAATGCTCGCCGAGGCGCGGCGCGTGTCGGTCGATCGAGGCGGGGGTTCGACTGAAGTCCCAGGGCGGTGACAGGTAGCGCGTGGGACCGAAGCGCTCGTCCTCGAGAACCCGAACGGTCTCTCTATGGCGAACGTGGGGGTCTTCGAGGAACCCTTCGATGTCGTTCACGGGGCCGAAGGTCGCGCCTTCTTCGCGGGCGCGTGCCACAAAGGGGGCGCTCTCCCACTTGCGGACCTCTTCACGCAGGACGCCGACGAGCTCGACGTAGTTGCCGAGCCGGGTTCCCATTTCCTTGAATCGAGGATCTTCGATCAGCTCTTCCCGACCGAGTACCCGGCAGAGCGCCGCGAATTGATGGTCCTGGATGATGAGCCCGACGACATGACCGTCCGCGGTTTCCCAAGCGGAGAAGAAGGCGGCGGCGATGCCCGACTCTTCAAACTCAGGCGGAAAAGCCCGAGGCGTCATCGGGTCCGGGAGCGCGAAGGCTGCATAGGCGTCGATCATGGCGACTTCGACGTGCTGGCCGCGGCCCTCGGCATCGCGTTCTCGTGCGAAGAGCGCCGCAAGGATCGCGCTCACGGCGGTGACGGCACTCGTCTTGTCGGCAATTGGACCATTGATGGGCTCCGGCGGGCCGTCGCCGCCCTGGGCGGGCATGCACCCGACGAGTCCCTGCATGAGCTGGTCGTAGGCGGGGAGGGCGGCATAGGGACCGTCTGAGCCGAACCCGTTGATCGAGCAGAAAACGAGTCCCGGATTTCGCTTTGCGAGGGTCTCGTAGTCGAGGCCGAGTCGTGGCAGCACGTCGGGGCGGAAATTCTCGACGAGCACGTCGAAGGCGCCGATCTGTTCGAGAATCAGCTCGCGTCCCGCGTCGCTCTTCAGGTCGACGACGAGGCTCCGTTTGTTCCGGTTCATCTGGGTGTGCATCGCCGAGAAGAGCGGCTCTTTGAAGGGCGCCCCGGAATAGCGGGTTTGGTCGCCGCCGGGCGCTTCGAGCTTGATGACATCGGCTCCCAGATCGCCTAGCTGCTGCGTGCACATGGGACCCGAGACGACACTCGTGAGATCCAGGACGCGGATACCCGCGAGCGGGCCCGAGCGGGCAGCGGTATTAGGCAGAGAATTCATCTTCCTTCGACCGCCTAACGTTCCGGCGCGGTGGCGTCGGGATGGACCGCCATTGTGAGTTTGCCCTGAACCTGGCTCGCTGCGAGGCGTTCGAGCGCCGAGGGCAGTTGGTCGAAGGGCACCATGTCTTCGACGTGAGCCCGGATCTTTCCTTCGCGCCACCAGCCGAGCAAGCGTTCCTGCGCGGCTTCCTTGAAGGCGCGGTCGTAGTTGCTCGGAATGACGCCGACCACGGAGTAGTTCTGGTAGACGAGGTGCGCCGTATCGACTTGCCCCCAGGATCCACTTGCGAAGCCGATCATGAGGATGCGGCCCTCGTGCGCAACGCATTTCGATGCCGCGGTAAAGGCCGGTCCGCCCACCGGGTCGTAGACACAATGGGCGCCCACGCCATTCGTGAGTTCCATGACCGTCGCCGAGATGTCCTGCTCGCGTCGATCGATGACATGGTCGGCACCGAGGCTTTTGCAGTACTCGACCTTGTCTGCGCCTGCGACGGTCGCGATCACGTTTGCTCCCAGCGCCTTACCGAGCTGAACCGCGGCGGTTCCCGTTCCGCCGGCCCCCCCGAGCACCAGGAGCGTTTCTCCCGCCTCGAGCTTTCCGCGGGTGACGAGGCCGATATACGCCGTGTGCATCGGGATCAGGAATGCAGCGCCTTCGGCGTCGGTCATGCCCTCCGGCACGGGCAAGCAGAAATCGTCGAGTGCGAGGCATTGCTCCGCGTAACTGCCGTTCCCCGTAAAGAAGCTCGTCACCGCCATCACGCGGTCGCCCACGCTTCGATTCTTGACCGCGTCGCCCCAGCCGATCACGCGACCCACCACTTCCTGTCCCTGAGTGAACGGAAGCTGCGGCGTCATCGCGTAGGTGGCCTCGCACATGAAGACGTCCGGAAGCCCCATGCCTGCGGCGAGGACTTCGACGAGGACGGTGTCTTCCCGCGGCGTCGGTGTTTCGAGGTCGGTCTTGAATTCGAGAACGTCCTGGGGGCGTCCCTGCTTTACGGTCTGCCATCCACGCATGTGTGAGTGCCTCATTGTTCGAGATGTTGGGTAGTTCGCGGGCCGGGTGTTCGGATCAGGTGACCGGTTCGCGTCGCTGTAAATGCCGATGGCGAATCGCCAGGGCGTCGCGCCGCTCTTCCGCGGAGAAAGCCGGCGTATCCGAGGGGAGGGCGCTGCCGATCCCATCGAAAGAAACGATCTGGACGTTGGGCGCGGGCTGGTTCTGAGTCCAGATATATCGATACTGGATCATGCCTTCCGGATGCCCCGAAGTATCGATCCAATTCTGCACGCCGGGATCTTGATGCGCGATCACGAAGCGGACCTTGCCATCTGAGTGGACGAAGGACTGCGCATGATTGAGGCCGGTTTGGCGCGTCGCCCAATCCATTGTGCGGAACCAGACGTCGCAAAGCTGAAGCTGCCAATACCGCGCATCGGGAACGTCAAACTCGACGATCATGGCTTCGTCGGGATCGAGGGACCACCAGTCGTTCCCGTAAACGATGTCCTTCGCACCGCCCACGAAGGGCGCCGGGGACATGAGTCGCCCCTTTACGTGGTCATCGCGGAGCTGGGTGATCCACTCCTGCCAGAACTTCGTCGTTTGCCGCGTCCAGGTGCCGGCCTCGTCGAGGAGTTCCGCCATGCGCGCCGGCGTCAGCGGCGCGGGCGGGACCCCTTCGCCGCCGACGCGATGGATGCTGAAGTTGGCCGGCCATTCCGTTTCCCAATCGGCGAAGTATTGCCGAACGCACCAGTAGCGGGTCTCCGGCGGCATCTCTAGGAAGTTTCCGTCGAAGCCTTCGGGCTTCTCGGCGGCGAGGAGAATCTCGAAGTCGCCGTCCTCGTCCGCCACGAGATCGGTCAGGAGGACCGTGTCGAAGACCTGGTCATCGCCGAGCTGCATGTACCCGTCTTTGGTTTCGAGGAGGGCTTCGAAGCAGTTCTGCTTGTTCCCCGAAATCAGATACTGGGATTCCGGGGAGACGCGGCACCAGAGATACTGGTTGTCGACGTTCTCGGCGCCCCATTTCGCTTCCGAGTCCGGGTTGCGAACGATGCGCGGAAGATCGGGGTCTGAGAGCTGCAGCGCCTGAGCGATGCCCCCAGTTGTTAGGCCCAAAAGGTACTTCATCGACTGCGCCTGGAGTTCACCGGGGGTCGCCGTCTCGCCGACCGGGAACTCGAGAAGGTGCTGCCCCGCTTCCTCGAGGGCGTGGCAGAAGCCGCTCCAAGCCTCGCCGGAAAGGAGTCGCTTTGCGTTCTCCTCTGGGGTTCGAGCGGGTCCTTTCAGCGCGTCGCGGAGCGCCTGGCCCGACATCCCGCTGCCACCGATTGCCGCTTTTTCTGCCATGACTTCTCCTTGGGGTCGTCCGATCTGGACGGTTGGGTGTGGACGGTTGTGAGTGGGGTCAGGCCTCGTTCTCGACACCGTAGGCGGCGTAGTAGTCCTTGAATCGCGCACGTTCCTCGTCGAGATCGAGTCCCGTGTCAGAGAAGTCGTACCTGTGCGCGCCGTGTCGCCCCTTGGGTTTGTTGTCGATATAACTTTGCTGGGCGCTGCGGGCGTGGTCGGGATAGTCGATCTGGAAATGCTCGTACACACCGCCGAGGGCCGCGACCGGGTCGCGCATGAGGTCCGAGTAACGGAGGTCGTAGCACTGCTCCTCCGGCAGGCGGCCGGAGGCGCGAATCGCCGTCATTCCGTCGAGCAGCGCCTTGCAGGTCTCGCCGGTGAACCAACCCGCCATCGCCGCCGCGTCGACTTCGTCCGAGCGCACGTACGCCGTCGAGTAGAGGATCGAAACGACCGAGGGGAGTACGCGAAGCGGATCACGATGGGTGAAGACGATGCGCGCGTCAGGGTAGACCGCGAGCAGCGCATCGAGTTGGCTCATGTGAGAGGGGGACTTCAGGACCCAACGATCTCCGGGGCATTTCCATTGCAGGTGCTGAAGCATCTGCTTGTGGAATTCGAAACCCGGTACGCGATCGCATTCGGCATACCAGCCCGCATAGGCAGGCACGACGTGGCGTCCCATCCATTCGTCGGACACGAAGGAGGCGCCCATGACCTGAACATCTTCGACCGGGATCGCTCCTCCGAGTTCGTGCATCTGGTCGTACTCGGGAACGATCTCGCACCAGAGTCGAATCTGTCGGTCGGCCTCGGCGATGCGGGGATCCGTGTTGTATGTCGCCGATTCCGGGGGCGGGAAGGGATTGCGAATCTCCCAATGGAGCGGAGCGCGATGACGCGGGTCCGCGGCCAGGAGCTCGTGGGTGATGGAGGTTCCCGTTCGGGGAAGGCCCGTGATGAAGATCGGTCGATCGACGTCTTCGTCACAGATCTCGGGGTTCTTCTTGCGCGCTTCGGTCAGTTCCAGGCGAATCGTCAAGCAGTTGAGCAGGTCGCCGCGAATCAAGAGCGCGCCGACCGTGTGGAGGGCGCGTTCTTCGTTCAGTGAATCGACGAAGATTCGGAAGGGCTCCCAGAAGCGGTCGTCTCCGAAGTCATCGAGCCCCGTCTTCGTGCGGGCCTCCGCTGCGAGTTCGTCAGCGTCGAGTTTGACCCAGTTGGGGTCGGTGGTTTCGTTGAGCGCGGTGACCCATGCGGGGCGTGGGCCGGGTTGCCAGATCGACACGAGGACTCCTCGAAAGATTACGGTGCTTGAGAAGAGTGGAAGAGGGACGAGAAAGACGCCTCCGCTCAGGGCATGTACGAACCGCCACTCACGCTGACGAGCTGCCCTGTTAGGTGGGCGGATCGTTCGGAGGCGAAGAAGAGCGTCAGGTCTGCGATGTCTTCGGGGCGACCGATGCGTCGGATTGGCTGATTCGAAACATTGAAATTTGCGTCGCCGGACTCGGCGGCCTTGGCCATCTCTTCGGGCGTGCCGAAGAAGTCGTATCCGTATTTTCGCCAGAAGCTGCCCTCTCCGACGTGCTCCGCTTCATGGGGAACGATCCAGCCGGGCGCGACGCAGTTGATGCGCACGCCCTTGGGACCCCATTCGTAAGCGAGCCCCTTCGAGAAGGCCATGACGAAGCCCTTGGTTCCGCCATACAGGGCGACCTGGTCCGCAGCCTCGGGCGAGAGCGCCGAGTTCGACGTGATGTTGATGATGCTTCCGGTCCCGCGCTCGACCATGCTCTTGCCGACGGATCGCGTGCAGTTATGCACGCCCCAGATGTTCAGGTTCACTTCCCATTCGGAGTCTTTGCGCTCCTTTTCGAGGAAGGGCTTTGGGTAGAAGACGCCGCCGGCGTTATTCACGAGGACATCGATCGGCCCGAACGTCGATTCGGCCGTCTCGGTCATCTTGTCGACCGCATCGGCGTCGGTCACGTCCGTCGGAACGACGATCACGTCCCCGGGGAGGTTCTTGGCAGCGTCGGCGACTTCCTGGCCCTTGTTCCCGTCGCGCGTCGCGATGACGACGTTCGCGCCTTCTTCGGCAAAGCCAAGGACGAGGCCTCGGCCGATGCCGCCACTGCCGCCCGTGATGATCGTGCTCTTACCGGTCAGTCCGAGATCCATATGGGGTGCCTCCGCCTTCGTTCAGGGAAGTCATCCTAGCCATCTGCCCGTACGAGCGTCGACCGCTCAAGTCGGAGTTTTATCGACGGCGCCGTTCGTCGAAGTGCCGCAGAAATTGGGTGTGGTCCTCGCAATGTTCCGCGCTAGACGGGCGTGCGCCGCCTCCCCGATGAAACCTGTCCCGGAACCGCGGGACGCGGGCGTGAGACGGGTGAGCGCGGAGGGGCCGATGGCGAAGAAATATCTTCCTCGGTGGGTAATTCGTGTTCGTTCGGCTCAGCTCGACCCGAAGACGTGTTGGTTCGTGGGTGCGCAACTCGCCTCGGAAGTGGATGTTCGAGCGACCGTTGCGGTCTTCGTTCCGCGATCACGGTCCACGCGGCACGCTTCCTGCATTTCTATGTCCCCATGGAAAAGATTGAACGACGACTTCCCAAACTGATTCTTGTGACCGCCGCCGCCTTCATCATGATGGCGTCGCCCTCGGCCGCGCTTGACTTCACCGTCCACGGCTACGACCTGGGCGAGCGAATCCAATTGCAATCGGGCCGAAACGTATGGACAGCGGAGCTCGATGTGTCCCTCGAGACGGTGGCGGATCACGTCGCGTCGTTCTGTGTCGACCTGGATACCTATATCGGTGTCGGGACCTATACGGGGGCAACAGTCCTCGACGCATACACGGATGGTCCCGGGCTTTCGCCGTCAGGCCCGCGCGACTTCGCTTGGGCAGGACATGTCATGACCCGCTTCGGGTATGACGTTGACCAGCTCGTCGGCGGCGCGATCACCCGTGATCACGCGATTACCGGCGTTCAGGCCGCGATCTGGGAAGGTCTCTACGGAGACGCGATGGATACCATCGAACGCACAAGCCTGTCGCTGGGCGCCCGTGACGTCTTCGACCGCATCATGAGTGAATTCCCCGGTGCGATCGACGGTGGCGCGATCATCGTCGACCTTCCGGGAAACCAGGATCAGATCATTGCGAACCCGGTTCCGGAACCGAGCGCAGCGCTGGTCTTCGGTCTTGGCACGGTGGTGGCGAGCAGCCTCATGCGGCGACGGGAACGCAACGCCTAACGCGGTGCGAAGCGCGGCGGGGCCTAGGCCTTGCCGCGAACCTCGTCCAAGCTCGGTCCCACCCGGTCCGCGATCTTGTTCATCGCCTCGACATCGAAGCCAAAGACCTTCGCGGCGTTGAGTCCGAGGATGTCGCGGACTTCGTCGTCGCTCTCGACCTGGGCGAAGGTCGCGTTGAGCGATTCCATCGTGTGCGGCCAGGTTCCCTCGAGATGCGGATAGTCCGAGCCCCACATGAGCTTGTCGACGCCGATCTCGTAACGAAGGCCGCAGTCGCGGGGGGAGAGCATGGAAGCGCCGAAGAAGCATTGGCGCTTGAAGTATTCGGTGGGGGACATGGAGAGTCCGCTGCCGAAATACTTGAAGAGCTCCGACGTGTAGTGCATGTCGAATTGGTCGAGCTTGTCGAGGATCCATCGCGATCCCTGCTCGGTCATGATGAGCTTGAGATTCGGGTAGCGCTCGAAGACCCCCGCCCAGATGAAGCACGTAAACGGTCGGTTCGCGTACCACGAGACTTCGTTCACGAACATCGCCGTTGCGGCGGGGCCGTCGCCATAGTCCGGGCTCCAGCCCGAGTGGGTGTGCACGGGCATGTCGAGCTCTTCGCAGGTCGCCCAGAGCGGCTCGTAGCGCGGGTCGTGGTAGTAGGGGTTGTCGCCGGTTCCGGCGGGGATCAGGATGCCGCCCCAGAGTCCCATCTCTTTCGCGGCGATCGTGTCCTTACACGCGACGTCGATGTCTTCGACGGTAATCATGCCAACGCCGGCATGGCGACCGGGATTCTCGTTGCAGAGGTCGGCGAGCCATCGGTTGTAGGCGCGCTGGCCCTCGAGGTTATGCGCGGGGTCGACCTTCGTGCGGTACTGCAAGAGACCGCCGCCAAAGGGGGCCTGCTGGGGGAAGATGACTTCGCCGGCGATGCCGTCGCTCTCGAGCTGTTCGATCCGCATCTTCGGATCCCATTCGCCTTCGATCGCGCGAAGCACCGACTCGTCCTTGTTGCGCGCGTCTTCGGCTTCTTGGTCGTAGAACGTGCCGGTGCGGGCTTCCATCTCGGCTTCGTAGGCTGCCTGCCATTCGTCGTAGGCAGAGCGAAGCTTCTCCGGGAGGTACTCCCGATAGGTCGCGGGCTGCGCGCCGGCGTGACAATCGGCGCTGATGATCATGGCGTTCTGATTCGGATCGGTCGAAGGCGTGGCGGACATGTCTTGTTCTCCGGTTCGTCGGACGAAAACGCTAGCGCGTGAGGAGGCGGGCGCAGCCTTCTTCGGTGTTCATGGGATCTGCTGGCGCACGAAGCAGCCTACGCGCTCCATGGCGTGGGTCGACTCAGGGAATGCGTCTCCTAGGCCGGTGAATCCGTGGACCATTTCGGCGGTCACGTCGACGATGACTGACGTGCCTTCCTGATTCGCACGCAGGGCGAGTCGCGTGGAGTCATCCGAGGTCGTGTCGATCTGGCCGACGACGAGGTACATCGGCGGGAGCCCCGCGAGCTTCGAATGGAAGGGCGAGATCCCGGGATCCTTGATGTCTCCGTTCGGTCCCGCGTAGTCGCGGTACCGCGCGCGAATCCAATCGGCATTGACGAAGGGGTCCCGACCGCGCGGATTGACCGCCGCATCGCCGGTCTGCTCTGCGTCGAACCACGGTGTTAGGCCGACGAGACATGCGGGAAGAGGTCCGCCCGAATCCCGCAAGGCGCACATCGCGGAAAGCGCTAGGCCGCCGCCGCAAGAGTCGCCGGCGAATGCGACTCGCTCCGGCGCATACCCCATCTCCACGAGAGCGCGGAAGGCCTGGACCGTATCGTTCATGGCCTGGGGGTAGGGTGCCTCGTCTGCCCACGTCCATTGAAAGCAAACGACCTTACAGCCGAGCTTGCTCGAAATGTTCTCGCAATAGGTCAGGTAGTGGTCGATCACCGTGGAGACGAAAGCGCCGCCATGCACGTGAAGCACGATGCGATCGGAGTCCGCGTTCTCTTCGGTGTAGATCCACTTCGCTTCGATGCCATCGAGGTCGAAGGCTTCGACGATCGTCCCCTTGCTTGCCGCGCTCGGATGGATGCCGTGCATCTTCTCGCGCACGACCTCAACGGGATCATTTGCATCGACATTGCCCCCCGGAATCATCTTCATCAGGGAATCGTGTTGCTTGCTGGCCATGTGCGGCTCTCCATGGGGTTGGCCCCAGAAGGGGGCGAGTCGAGTCGATCGAAGGACGAGGACGAGTATATGCGGGTTTCACGTCGCCGAGGGGGCATCTTGCGCGATTGCCGAACGATCGTTCGTCGGGTTAGATTCTCATCTCGACCGGTGATCACCGGTCTTTCGTTCCCCCTCGAGAGTGCCCCGCTAAAGGGCTGGAGAAACGCCATGGCCGCCGCCGCCGACATTACGAATGAGAGCGTCTTTGATCGCTTCAAGCCGATTGACGTCGATACGCATATTACCGAGCCGCCGACGGTCTGGACCGATCGCGTTTCGAAGAAGTGGGGCGACAAGGTTCCCCACGTGAAGAACGTCGACGGACGAGACCTTTGGATGATCGGCGAGCAGATGGTTGGCGGTCCCGGCTTTACGACGGCCGCAGGCTTTGACGGTTCCTATCCCGAGTCGCGAAGTGGCTACGACGACATTCCGGCCAGCTCGTATGACGCGAAGGAGCGCCTCAAGTACATGGACGAGGAGGGCATCTACGCGGCGGTTCTTTATCCGAACGTCGGTGGCTTCGGTTCCGGCGGTTTCCTCAAGCTCGGCGAGCCCGAATTGATGCTCGACTGCGTTCGCGCCTACAACGACTTCCTGGTCGAATGGTGCAGCGAAGATTCAAATCGCTTGCTTCCTGTTGCGGCGATGCCCTTCTGGAGCGTCGAGGAAAGCGTGAAGGAAGTCTATCGCGCAAAGGATACGGGCCATCGCTCGATCCTCGCCTGTTCCGATCCAGCGGCCTTCGGTGAGCCGCGCCTCGCCCACGCCCATTGGGATCCCTTCTGGGCCGCCGTCGAAGAGACGGGTCTCTCGATCTCGTTCCATATTGGCGCCGGCGATCTCTCGGACATCGTTTCCGATCCCTGTGACCTCGGCCCGAAGGCGGCGTTCTCGCGCGTGTCCTCCACGATCTTCATGCAGAACATGAGCTGCATCGCCGACTTGATCTTCGGCGGCGTCTGCCATCGCTTCCCGACCCTCGATCTCGTTTCGGTCGAGAGTGGCGTCGGATGGCTCCCAGCGTATCTCGAAGCGGCGGATTGGCAGTGGAGCAACGGTCAGGTCACGAAGGATCACCCCGAGTACGACCTGCTTCCGTCGGAGTATTTTAGGCGGCAGATCTACGCATGCTTCTGGTTCGAAAACGAAGCGCTCCGGTCGACGATCGATCTGATCGCCGACAACCTCTGCTGGGAGACCGACTTCCCGCATCCGACTTGCATGCATCCCGGCCCGGCGAATGGCCTTTCGCAACATCCGCGCGACTACGTGAACCGCGTGATGGGCGACCTCGACGAGACCAAGGTCGAGAAGGTGCTGCATAGCAACGCCGCCAAGCTCTACGGCGTCAAGTAATGACCTGACGTCTCGCGCACGACTTCATTGTGCGGGTGACGAGGGGATCAATTGAAGGCACGCTCCGCCCATCGCCCGGGCAGAGCGTGCCTTTTTTGTTGCGCCCCGGCGGTTCTATTTCGTCCCTGCTGTTTGCTCGCTTTCTGAGAGGTTCCCTTGAGCACTCCCGCTTTCGCATCGCTTCGCGGTGATGCAACGCTCGCGGTCTACATCGATCTCAAGAGTCCCTACGCCTATCTCGCGATCGATCCGACGCGGGCGATGGCAGCGGCCCTCGATGTTGAGATCGACTGGCGACCCTTCACTCTGGATATCCCGAGCTACCTCGGCTCGGCCAAGCTCGACAAGGGCGGGCGGAAAGTCGAGAAGGCGGAGCGGACGCCGACGCAGTGGAGCGGGGTCAAGTATGCGTACGGCGATGCGCGGCGTTATGCGAACCTGACGGGCAAGACCGTGCGCGGCACGATCAAGATCTGGGATTCGAGTGGGGCGGGGATCGCGATGCTCTTCGCGAAGCGCCAGGGGCGCGATGCACTCGATCGCTTCCTCGATCATGCCTACCCGATCTTCTGGCGCCGCGAACTCGACATCGATGACCGAAATGTTCTTGAGGCGGCACTCGAAGCGGCCGGGGTTCCGAGCGGCGGATTCGCCGAGTTTCTCGAAGGCGAGGGACGAGTGGAGCACGATGCCCTGAATGAGGCGGCGTTCGACGGCGGGGTCTATGGCGTTCCGACCTATCTCGCGGGCGACGAGATGTGGTTCGGGCGAGAGCATCTTCCGCGCATCGAATGGATTCTCGCTGGCCGCCCGGGAGCTCCGCCGGATGTTGCGAATCGCGTATTTGGGACCGAGGTGAAGTCATGAGCGAGGAGCGCGGGTTGACGCGCATCGACCAGGCCGAGCTGACCGTCGTCCTCGACGTCAGGCACCCCTTCTCCTATCTCGCCCTCGAGCCGGCGATCGCCTTCGGCAACAAGCACGGCCTTGAGATCAACTGGCTGCCGATTCGTTCGAAGCCGCTCAAGGCGCCGACGACACAGGGACCCCAGGACGATCGGTCGATTCGGCACCGTCGCAATCGCGCGCAAATGATCGCGCGGGAGATTGAAACCTACGCATCGGCAGCCGGGCTCACGATTCGCGACTACTACCGGGACCCGGATCCGAGCGCACTGCATCTCGGGCTGCTCTTCGCACGCTCCGCAGGAAAGACGATCGTGGAGTCGTTCCTGCGAGAATCTTTTCGCGGGTATTGGGCGGGTGAACTCGCGCCGAATGACCTTCACGCGATTGCGAAGATCGTGGCTTCGTCCGGTGCAGACCCGGATGCATTCGAAGCCTGGTGCGAGACGGAGGGGCGCGCACTCGACGAAGGGATCGCGGCTGATTTGACCGCACGAGGTGTGACCGTCGCGCCGGGCTACTTGGTCCAGGGCGAGTTCTTTCACGGTCGCCAGCATCTCCCGATGATCGAGTGGATTCTGGGTGGGCGCGTCGGGCCGGGGCCCATCTGATTCAAGCAGCCCCAGTTGACGCCTAACGGTCGATGTATTCCTCGAAGGCCTGCAATGTGTTCGTGAGGAACGTTTCATAGCTGGGAGCGTCGTCGTCGAGGGGATTCAGCCCGACCGATGACGGTGTGATGGGGAGATCGAAGCGAGGCTCCAGAAAGAACGGGATCGAAGTTCGTGCGCGCCCGGTCTCGAGGACGCGATGGGGTGTCGCGCGATAGTGTCCTGCGCAGAGACGTTCGAAAGCCTTCCCGGTATTCACGATCAAGGCATCTTCGACGAAGGGGACATCGATCCAGGCGGCGTCCCGCGTGCGAACCTGAAGACCGCCGCCCCGATCCTGATGGAGCAGCGTGAGCAAGCCACTGTCGCAATGGGCTTCGCAGGCGAGGGGCGGGCGCGATGACTGAGTGTCAAGGGCGACGTCCTTCTCCGGGTACGCATTGAAGCGTAGGGTGCTCTGGGCCAGCGGTCTTGCGAGGGAGGCCTCAACCTTGGAGGGATTGCCACCGAGTGCTTCAACCATCGCGGCGCTCAATCGCGTCCCGAGTGTCGTGACCGCATCGAAGTAGGCGTCGATGACCGCCCACCATTCAGCGTCGAGCTGACCCGTCAGCCGATTGATCTCGTAGTAGGGCTTCGCGAGTCGCTCGACTTCCGCCTTGGAAAGTCGGGGGTCGCCGAGATCGAGCCCCTGCTTGCCTGCGACGTCGTCCGGGAAATAGCCGCGGTAGCGGTTGGCTGCCTCGGGGTTCCAGCGTTTGGGCAGCCCGACGTTCTTCTCTTCTGGGGGAAGGGCGAAGAATTGCGCACTGGCTCGCTGGATCGCATGGGAGGCTGCAACCGGGATCGCACTTCCGACGATAACCGCGAAGCCGACCTCTTCGAAGGCGGTTCGGATTTCTTCGAGCAGCCCTGGAGAAATGTCCGCTTGCTCACCTGACGGTGGGGTGACGAGTTCCGAAACGTCGATCGTGGGAAGGGTCGCCAAGTGCGGGCCTAACTCGTCTTGATTTTCGGGGTTTCGATCAATTCAAGCATCGTGCCGTCGGGGTCGCGAAAAAAGATGGCGTTCAGGCCGTCGATCATGGGAATGTCCGGCCCCATCTCGAGCCAACACGCACCGGAATGTTCGACACCGAGTCGATCGAGTTCTGTGCAGCAGGCTTGAGCGTCATCGACCTGAAACGCCATGCGGAAGGGTCCGAGATGATTGGCTTCGACGCTCGGGACGCCCATCGGCTTCGGGTTCTTCCATTCGAGGAGGTCGAGAATGAAGGAGTCGGCACGTCCGCCGACGGCAAGAAAATCCGCGCGGTAGTCGCAATCGCCTTGAAAGCCGAAGCCAGCTCCATCGGCAGCGGGCGGCTCGGCGCGGGGCGCGATCGGTTCGACACCCAGCACACGCTGATACCACGCGCTGGAGGCGTCGAGGTCGCTGCAGTTGATGTTGATATGGGACATGCGAACGGGACCGGGCTCGCGGCGTTCGATGAACTCGATGCACGTCCCATCCGGATCATCGCAGCAGAAGAAACGAACGGACTCGCCTTCAAGGACCGGAACCGTGACGACGGGGCTGCGGGTCGGGACACCGGCTTCCGTCAGTTTGGCGTGAAGCCCGTCGAGATTGTCATGGGCGAGACACACGCGCATGAAGCCGAGGTGATTCGCTTCTTGATGGGGGCGACCGACCGGACGGGGGGACTGCCATTCGAGGAGGTCGACCGCGGGACCGGCATGGCCGCGATCGTCGTGGAGGAGATAGGCATCCCAGACGACCTGCCCGGATAGGCCGAAGCCCGCGCCTTCCTGGGGCGCAGGCTTCGTATGCGACTGCGGGGTGAGTCCGACGAGATCGCGGTAGAAGCGCATCGACCGATCGAGGTCCGAGCAGTTGACGTTGATATGCGTGACAGCGAGTAGGTCGAGCGCCATAAGAGGGGTCTCCCGAATGAAGGCGGCGAGGGCGGAGCTATTGCTTGCGTCCGCGCTCCATGATCGCGGCGCGTCGCTCGCCGATCTTGGCGCTGTCGATCTGCTTCGAGGACTCGATGCCCGTCTCAAGCTCGTAGGCCATGGCATCATCGAAGTGCATCGAATAGCCCGTATCGATCATGGTCTTGACCTGCTCCATGATGCCCGGAACACAGCTGCAGATATCGTTCGCGAGCGCCTTTGCGTCATCGAGCAGGGCGTCCGGCTCGCAAATTCGATTGGCGAGGCCCCATTCGTAGGCGCGCTCCGCCGTGAGGGCATTGCCCGAGAGGCTGACTTCCTTGGCGCGGTTGATGCCAATGATTCGGGGCAGTCTTTGCGAGAGGCCCCAGCCGGGGACGATGCCGACGCGCGCATGGGTGTCGAGGAACTTGGCGCCCTTTGCGACGAAGATCATGTCGCAGGCAAGCGCCATCTCGAATCCTGCCGTGGCGGCCGCGCCGTTCACCGCGGCGATGACGGGGCCCGAAAAGTTCTCGAAGCCAGCCCGCATCGCGTCCTGCCCCGCGACCGAGAGCTCGTAGCCCGTCATCCCGTCGCCGCCTCCGCCGATCTCCTTGAGATCCATACCGGCGCAGAAAGAGCGCCCGGCGCCTGTGAGCACGACCGCACGAATTTCGGCGTCGGCCTCGAGTTCAGCCAGCGTGGCGCCGAGAGCGATGCGCAGTTCCGCGTTTAGCGCGTTGCGCTGCTCCGGTCGGTTGAGCGTGATCGTGGCGACGGGGCCGTCGCGTTCGACGAGCAGAACGGGTTCGGCGGGATTGGTTTCATCGGACATGAGTTGACTTTCAGCTCGACGCTAGGCGTCGTGGGCGTTGACCTGGATGCCGCCTTCGACGCCGAGCACTTGCCCGGTCACGAAGGAGGAACGGTCGGAGCATAGGTAGGTGACTGCGTCGGCAATCTCCGAGGGCTGACCGAATCGGCGCATCGCATGGACCGCTTCGGTCTTCTCGCGAATCTCCGGAAACGCATCGAGGTAGGTGGTCATGCCAGGCGTTTCGATCCCGCCCGGGGCGACGCTGTTCACACGGATGCCGCGCTGGGCGTATTCGGCGGCCGCGGTCTTTGTGAGGGCGATGACGCCACCCTTGCTCGCGGCGTAGGCGGCCTGCGTGACCTGTCCCTTGATGCCCGAGACCGACGAGATGTTGACGATCGAACCGCCCCCGGCCTCGATCATGGCAGGTATCTGATACTTCATGCAGAGCCAGACGCCGGTCAAGGAAACCGCGAGACACCGATCCCAGCGCTCTCGTTCGAGTTCGTGGGTTGGGTGGAAGCCGGCTCCGAGAGCGGCGTTATTCGAGGCGCAATGCAGTGCGCCGAATCTTTCGACGGACTGGCGAACCATCTCCGCCACGGCGTCCTCATCCGAAACATCGACATGAACGGCGAGCGCTTCGAAGCCCTCCGCCTCGATGAGCTCGACTGTTTCGATCGCGCTTTCTTCGTTCCAGTCCGCGACGACGACCTTGGCGCCTTCGCGGGCGAAGATCTGTGCCGTGACCCGGCCGATGCCGGAACCGGCGCCGGTCACGAGGCCGACCTTATCGTCCAAGAGGCCCATTAGCGGCCTCGCTCGGACTTTGGCGGCGGCCAGCCCGGAAGCAGTCCGTGCTTCTTGACGAAGCTCGGGGCGTGGAAGGTTTCACCGCTGCGGGCTTTGCCCTCGTCCTGCGTGAGCAGCCACACCAACATGTTGGCCGGGACTTCGACCGGCGCGCCTTGAGAGATGTATTGCTGATAGATCGGGTCGTCTTTTCCGAACTTGGCGAGCTGGGCTTCGGTCGGAACGTAGCCAGGGTCGATGTTGTATGCGCGGATGCCCTGATCCTTGAACTCGACGTGGATGAACCCCGCCATGCGATGGAACGCCGACTTTGACGCGCCGTAGGCGAAGCCCCATCCGCCATCGCTGACCTTGTTAGGCGGGTCGTACTGTCCGGCATTCGAGGTCATGTTCACGACGGTTCCGGTGCCCCGCTCGATCATTCCCGCAAGGACCTTGCGAGTGAGGTAGAGCTGGTTGAAGAAGTTGCCTTGAAAGACGAGCTCGAGCTTGTCTTCGGGAACTTCCATGAAGGGGTCCATGACGCCGGCGCCCTGATAGATCCCGTTGTTGTAGAGGACATCGATTTGTCCCCACTGGCGGAGCGTTTCGTCGATTGCGGTATCGATGCTGTCTCGATCCAGCAGGTCGAGGCGAAGGGGGAGCGCGCGCTGGCCCCGCTCCTCGACGAGTGCCGCCGTCTCTTCGACGCTTCCGGGGAGCGCGGTCTGCTCGCCTGCACCCGCGCTCGTCGTCGTGTAGTCGTGGGTCTGGCCCGGGCGGATCGTTCTCGCAGTCACGACGACGTCGTAGCCCGCTTCTGCGAGCGCGAGTGCGCCGGCTTTGCCGATTCCGCGGCTTGCACCCGTGATGAACGCGACAGGGGAGGGGCTGGACATTGAGCGGGCTCCTTCAGGCAGGGGTGTTCAGGCGGGGTGGTTCGGGGGATCGCAGTCTCGCGAATTTCGGTTCGTCTCGCCGCCCTCAATCGCCGACGCGGCGCGTTCACCTTCGGTAGCATCCGCCAGGCCCGAATCCCGGGCCGATCAGGAGTCGATGCGAGATGGGCCGCGTCCGATACGTCCGAAATCAAAGAGACATCGAACGCGCTCGCGAGCAGCTACGCGAAGGCGAAGAGCGGGGGCATGCTTTTCGATCGATTCGGTGTGTCTATGAAACGGATGCGGAAGTCGTTTCAGCGATCGTGCCCAGGCCACTCGACGTGTTGGCCCAGCCGGAGATCGAGGTCGAGTTTCTGTCGGTGGAAGTCCCGGCTGCGGGGGACATGACCGCCCGCGTGCTGAGTGCCAGCGTCGGCGTTCGAGTCGAGTACGACGGAGTCTTCGGTGTCTATCCTCTAAGCATGCCGACCGCCGATGGCGCATGGGTGGCTTCAGGCCGCGAGCGTTTCGGCGAGCCTCGAAAGCTTGCAGAAATCGATCTTTCGTTGGCCGAGGATGTCGTGGCCGCAAGCGTTGTGCGGAAGAGCATTCCCTATTTGCGGGTGACGGGAGCGCGCCGGGAAGCGCGTGCTGTGCGGGACGAAGTGGAAGTCGCCTACTGCTTCAAGGCTTTCGCGAGCGCGGATCCGAGCAAAGACTTCGACCAGGATCCCCAACTCGTTCGCGTCGAATCACACCTCGCAATCGAAAACGCGTGTGCGCTTGAGGGGGGACTTGAACTGTGGGACTCCGCGTTCGATCCGATCGCGGATCTCCCCGTGCGGCGGCTCGTTGATTTTGAGTTTCGTGAGGGGCGGCGACATGTCGTGGGTCGTGTCTTGAGGCCGGTTCCCGGTGATTGGCTTATTCCATTTTTGCATCAGCGCGACGATCAGCCAGACACGGTTGGCGTCGACGTCTAGATTGAAGGAGGTCTTGGTATGAAGCTCGAAGGTCGAGTTGCCGTCGTCACGGGGGCGGGTTCTGGTCTGGGACGCGAGATCTCGCGTCGGTTCGCGGAGGAGGGCGCGCGTATCGCAGCCGTCGATCTGCGCCCCGAGACGGCCGAGGAAACCCTCGCGCTTTGCGACGGGACGGGGCATTTTGCCGCAAGCGTCGATGTCTCCAATCCGGACTCGGTCCGAGAGATGTTTGGCAAGGTCGATGCGGAATTTGGTCGCGTCGAAATTCTCGTGAATAACGCCGGTGTCGATCACGTTCCGGGCGACGGCCGCGAGCGGCTTCTCGAGACGGGACAGCAGACGATTCACATGAGCGATGAGGGATTTACCAAGCTCATGTCGATCAACGTGAATGGCGTCTTCTTCTGTCTTCGCGAAGCGACCAAGATCATTCAGCGCGAAGAGAATGCGGGCAGCATCATCAATATGTCGAGCATCGCGGGACTCTCGCCGAACGGCAACGTCAGCTATGCCGCCTCAAAGGCCGCCGTGCTCGGAATCACGCGCGCGACCGCCGCCGAGCTCGGTCGTTTCGGCATTCGGGTGAACGCGATCTGCCCCGGCGTGATCGATACGCCGATGACGGCGGGCGTGCCGGATCCGATGCTCAAGCCTCTGCTCAAGCGGACCCCACTCGGCCGAAAGGGACAGCCCGACGATATTGCTTCGACGGCGCTCTTTCTGGCCAGCGACGACAGCAGCTTCATCACGGGACAATGGATCTCGCCGAACGGCGGGTTGGTGATGCAGTAGTCGCGCCCCATTTTCTTGAAGGAGACATCTGATGCAGAAGCTTTTCTATTTGCTCTTCGATTCACCCGACGCCGACGGCGCGAAGATTCGTGATGCTTTGATCGGAACCGCGGTCCCCGCAATGCGCGCGAGTGGCGCTGCGGAGATCAGCGTCTTCGCCGCGGATGAACACGTGGAAGCGGGCAATCCCATTCGCCAGCTCGACCCACCGATTCGCGCGATGGTTTCCTTCTGGCTCGAAGATGCTGCCGATCGAGGCCCCTCGGAGGAAGCCCTTGCGGCGCACGTCCATGGCCTCGCGGGCTATCTCGTCGTTGAGTCGCGGCCGATGATTCACGAGCGGCCGGTGGGCGAGCGCGTCGAGGGGATGAAACAGATCTCCTGCATCACGAAGCGCGCGGATATTAGCCAGGAGGAGTACATCGACATCTGGCATAAGGATCATCGCGAGGTCGCAATCGAAACCCAGTCGACTTTCGGATACGTGCGAAATGAAATCTTCCGCGCGCTCACGCCGAACGCCCCGGACAAATGGGATGCCTTCGTCGAGGAATCCTTCCCGGTGGGCGCGCTGACCGATCAGCACATCTTCTATGACGCCGAGAACCAGGAGCAGTACGAGAAGAATTTCAAGATCATGATGGATAGCTGCGGCCGCTTCCTCGACCACAGCGCGATCGAAGTGACCTTCGTATCCGAGTACTACCAGGGTTAGGCGGCAAGGTCGGCCGGCCTACTTGCAGAAGCCTCCGCCGAGGGCCTTGTAAGGCTCGCAGTCGTAGATGAGGCGGCCGGCTTCGCCGTGCTGGAAGTCGAGAACGCGGCGAGCGTGATCCGGGGCCATGCCGCGCGCGGGCGTTTCCTGGAGCTTGTCCGTCGCGACCGGATAATCGACCCAATCAAGGGGAGCGCGCCATCCCGGCGGCGGCACGAGGGCATGCCGCGTTCCCGAGAGCGGGTGCATCATCCGCCAGTTGTGGATCTCGCGGGCCATGTGTTCGACGATCTCCGGATGCGCCGAAGCGAGGTTGTTGATCTCGTTCGGATCCTCGCTCGTCCGGAAGAGCCAGTTCTCGACGTCGGCGGAGAGCAGTCCCTGCTCAACGCGCTGAATCAGCTTCCATTCGTCATCGAAGGCGGTGATGTTGAAGACGCCGCGAATCGGCGTCTCTGAAGCGAAGAAGAGCAACTCCTCTCGCGGCATCTCCTTCTTCTCGGCGATCGCAGGCCAGAGGCTTCGACCATCGAGCTCGAATTCGTTCTTCGTTTCCACCCCGGCCGCTTCCGCGATCGTCGGGAACACATCCATTGCTGACATAATGCTCGTCATCTTCGTGCCCGCTTCGATCGACTCGGGCCATCGCATGACCGAGACCACGCGGATGCCCCCTTCGAACGTGTCGCCCTTGCCGCCACGCAGCGGAACGTTGTCGGCGCCTCCGGTCGCGTAGGCGGCGCCGCCGTTGTCTGAGAAGAAGAGGACGATCGTCTCCCGGGCGATGTTTTCCTCGTCGAGGGTGTCGAGCACTTGCCCGATCGCCTGATCCATCGCATCTACGACCGCGGCATACACCGGCCGCGCGCTCTTCATCATGGTGAGCTTGCGAATCATGCGGGAGTCATCGGTCTGCTGGCTTCGCGCCGGCTCGCGGTCGTCGCCCATGTCTTCGTACTTCTCGAGCAGATCATCCGGCGCTTCGAGGGGCGTATGCGGCGCGATAAAGGGGACGTACATGAAGAAGGGCTTCGACTCGTCGCGTTCCTTAATCCATCGGCTCGCTTCTTCGGCGAGCAGGAACGTTTCGTAGCCGTCGTCGTGGATCGTTTCGCCGTTGCGCTGGAAGTCGATGCCCCCTTGATTGCTGAAGGGGGGGAAGTAGCCGACCTCCGTATGAAGATGGCCGTAGAAATGGTCGAAGCCTCGGGCGCGGGGCGTGTAGGTTTCCTGGGCGTGACCGAGATGCCACTTGCCGACCATGGCCGTCGCATAACCCGCCGCTCGAAAGGACTCGGGCATGAAGTGTTCGTCGGGATGAACGCCGTTCGTCATCCAAGGCATGATCACGCCATAGGAAACGCCCAGGCGCATCGGGTCTCGACCCGTCATGAGCGCGGCGCGAGTCGGCGAGCAGATCGGCGTTGAATAGAAGCGATCGAGTTGGACGCCTTCCTTTGCGAGGCGATCGATCGAGGGCGTCTCGATGACCTCTTCACCGTGATAACCGACGTCCGCCCAGCCCAAATCGTCGGCAAGGAAGATGATCACGTTCGGCTGCTTCGCCTCGGCGAGCGCGGCCGTCGGCAGGATGAAGGCGGAGGCCCAAAGCACGGCGACGAGCAGGGCGGCAATCGAGAGCGAGCGGTGGGGGGAGGCGGACGCGTTCATGAAGAACTCCTTCGGCGACGAAATCAGCTCGAGAGCGACACATCGCTCCGAGGGCGCGCAAGCTTACCCAAGTCTGCGGGATCTGCTTGACGCTCTCTGGGATGGGTCCCACCATCGTCGCTTGTCGAATTTCTTGCCGAAGTCGCGCCAGGAGTTCGGACGAGGAGGGCCGGCCGGATGAGGGGACACATTTCGAGATCGAGACGAGGCAAGTTGACACGGTCGGTCGTACTCGCGCTGGCGTTCGCCTTGGCGACCGTGAGTGCGCAGGCCGGAGAGCGCGCCTACAGCGAGGAGCGCGAAGAGTGCCGGCAGCACGAACCCCTCAGGCAGCCCTTTTTCGGCGACACGCATATCCACACGGTTTACTCCTTCGACGCAAACGGGCAGGACACGCGGAACACGCCGCGAGACGCCTATCGCTTTGCCAAGGGCGAGCAGATCGGTCTCCAGCCCTACACCGCAGACGGTCAGGCGACGCGGACGGCGCAGCTGCGGCGGCCCCTCGACTTCACCGTCCTCTCCGATCACGCGGAACTGCTCGGCGAGATTCGCATGTGCTCGACGCCCGGATCGCCGAGCTTCGACTCCGATCTCTGCTTTGTCTACCAGGCGTTCAAGCCCGTAACCTTCAGCTTCTTCGCCGTCCGCAACATGATCATGCGTGAGCGCTTCCAGTTCTGCGGTCCCGATGGTTCGCTCTGCTACGACCAGGCGCGGCTCGTCTGGAAGGATATTCAAGCCGCTGCCGAAGAGGCCTACGACC
>Ga0316208_1001233_pt1 | contig 24969 bp, 26 predicted proteins | sample 3monopyrite_MG_FD_204944 | JGI IMG/M metagenome (GOLD analysis project Ga0316208, IMG submission 204944) | Microbial mat bacterial communities from mineral coupon in-situ incubated in ocean water Damariscotta River, Maine, United States -... | ecosystem: Environmental > Aquatic > Marine >... | reverse complement strand
TTGGGCGGCTTCATTACAATAAGTAAAGCCTTTTCCCCTGAATGGGATTGGAGACGATTCTGGAGTTTTACTGCCTTTTTATCCATCATATTGGCGATCATGAACATATTGCCCATTCCTGCATTGGATGGGGGGCATGTAATGTTTCTAATTTATGAAATCATTAGTGGAAGAAAACCACATGATAAAGTTTTAGAATATGCTCAAATCGCTGGGGTAGTAATTTTGCTAGGGTTAATGTTGCTTGCAAATGGCAATGATGTACTTAAACTCTTTCAGTAATTGTTAACACTTTGCTGTTTCTAATTCAATTTGGTGCGGACTTTGCAGAGTCGTTGAGAAAGTAATTTTACGAACATGCAACGAACTGCTTACCTAATTGTCCTGATCCTTCTATTTGCAATTTCAATTCAAGCTCAGCATTCAACCTTAAATTTCTCATCTGATCCAATACGGCTGAATCAACAATCCATTCTGATGGTTCCATTGCAGCAAAAGATGTTCATTACAGACATCAACAAGGAGCTTGCTGAAAAGAATCAGTTGAATTCAAATCAAATCATCGACCGATTTACAACAGCGATAGACCAGGTCTTCCGATATATTTTTGAAGATAAATGTACCCTGAGTTCATTCTACCTCATCGAAGATCAAGAAGCAGAAGAAGATTTGCGTTTTATTTATGAAAATCTTGGATTGGAATACGAGTTGGTTTCAAAAACCATTGAAAAAAAGGGCATTGGGAAATTCAAGTCAAAAATTAAGAAACCTCAAGATGAGGATTATCAAAGAGGACAGATACAAAATGGCGAAATCGTGACCAAGAGAGATCCTAGAGAACGTTACATGAAGGCAGTCGTAAAAGATCCAATAATGCTCGACAGTATGCATTCAAAATTTGAAAATCGTTTCTTTTTGTTTGTCAATGAGCTAGACATTAAAACAGTATATGGCAGCGCGCACGAAATGTCGAGTATGAATTTCGAACGAGAAATCAAATTGCATTACACTTTATATCACAAGAATGGGGAGATCCTTTCAACTGGAGTGAGTAAGACTACATTTCCAGCCAATTTAAATGACATTGATATTATCATTAAGGATTACTTCCCTATATTGGCACAATACATTTATGATGATTTGTTCCCGCCACCCGAGGAAGAGAATTCAAAAATCAATTTAAACCCATGGAAGAAATAAGTCCTTATGTAGCCATAATTGGGCTAAGTGTCATTATTTTAATTTCTTATTTCTTTAATGTTCTCTCTAAAAAAACCAACGTTCCTTCAGTATTGATGCTTATCGTCTTGGGCATTTTGCTCAAACAAGGAATGGAATTCATGGGAGTAAGTAATGGAAGTTTCCTCTTTAAATCTCTTGAAATATTGGGGATTGTTGGCTTAATCATGATTGTATTGGAAGCAGCACTCGATTTAGAGCTCAGTAAAGAAAAATGGCCAATAATATGGAAATCTTTTAGCGTAGCTAGTTTATCATTGATCATTAGTTGTGTCATCTGTGCTTACTTAATCCATTTCTTTTTAATCGATGACATATTCATTGCCTTTGTTTACGCCACACCATTGTCCATCATAAGCAGCGCAATCATAATTCCTTCGGTCACTGAACTTAGTGAACATAAAAAAGAATTTATGGTTTACGATGGCACCTTTTCTGATATACTAGGAATTATGCTGTTTTATTTCCTTATTGGCAATGCAGAAGTTGAAAGCGCTAAATTGATTGCTTTTGATGTTATTAGTAATATTTTTATCACCGTTGCACTGTCCTTCATTGTGAGTTATGTGCTCATCTTCGTTTTTCAGAAAATCAAGACACAAGCCAAGCTTTTTCTACTTACTGCCATCCTACTCATCTTATACTCAGTAGGCAAGTTATTTCACCTTTCTTCCCTATTAATCATTTTGATTTTTGGATTAATTCTAAGCAACAGTCGATTGTTTATTAGAGGCATTTTAAAGAAATGGATTGACGATGCTAAAGTAAATGTCATTCAGAAAGACTTTCATCTTGTCACCTTAGAATCTGCTTTTGTGGTGAGAACATTTTTCTTTGTGCTTTTTGGCATTTCAATCACTTTGGGAAGTCTGCTCAACTTCGAAGTCATGTTGGTGAGCGTATTCATTCTTGCGAGCATTTACATTGTTCGATTCTTGCTTGTAAAATTATTTGTTGGCAAAGACATTAAGCCCATTGTATATCTTGCTCCAAGGGGCTTAATTACTATTCTTCTATTTTTTGCAATTCCTAAAGAATTCCAGAACGAGAATTTTAACTCAGGAATTCTATTGTATACAATAATTGTCAGTTGTATCATTATGGCTGTAGCCCTAGTAAAAGACGGAAAATATAGAAAGCAAATGGCCAGTGCTGCTCAAGGGAATTTAGATCTAAGTCAAGAGAAAAGTAGAGATTCAGAAGAAATAGATGATGGTTATGAAGAAGACTCAATTCAAACTTAATTGTCTTTCCGTAAGCTCTTTAAGTGTTCTCTGAATCACAAGGTCTTCTTCATTTATTATTTCATAAAAAACATTGTCTCCCCAAATGTTTCTTCCAATGGCTGCCTTGATGCGGTTCTGAATAATGTTTGTTGACTTAGCTGCACCCTTCTGTTTAAACTCAATTCCTTTGGATGTAGCATGTGTATAAAAATCCTCTAACAACAATTGGTCTATTTTAAACCGATCTACGAAATCAGTTGCAGAATACATTTCTTCCAATTGGTCTCTATGTTGATCCGCATACAAAAAGCCATAATTATAGAACATACCTTGCATATTCAAACGCATGAAGTAAGTTGAAATGTCTAGCGTATCAAGTGGCACAAATACGTCAGGCATGATTCCACCACCACCAAAAAGCAGTTTCCCCTTTTCTGTATAGTACTTTAATGAATCAGGGAAATCAATACTATCTGTGCTAATAAGTTCACCATTTAAATAGCGATCATAAGCCTCTTGATTATAGGCATCCAATCCGTTTTCATATGGTTTTTGAATGCTCCTCCCCGTTGGTGTATAGTATCTAGCAACTGTTAGTCGGATGGCTGATCCATCAGGCCATTGAACGCCCTCTTGAACAAGACCTTTCCCAAAAGATCTTCTCCCTATGATAACTCCACGATCATTGTCTTGTAAGGCGCCTGCAAGAATTTCACTCGCTGAAGCAGAACCCTCATTGATCAAAATAGCAACGGATAAGTTTTCCAATTGTCCGCGAGATGTAGCATAAAAAGATTTTTGTTCCCTAGCTTTCCCCTTAGTATAAACAACAAGTTTTCCTTTTTCCAAAAACTCATCTGCAATATCAATGGCTGATTTCATATATCCTCCAGAGTTATTCCTTAAGTCAAGTACAAGCCTTTTCATGCCCTTCTCTTTCAGGCTTTCTACTGATTCAATAAATTCATCGTAAGTGGTTCTAGCAAAACGAATTACTTTAACATAGCCGACTTCGGTGTTTAACATAAAGGCTGCATCTACGCTATGCAATGGAATTTTGTCTCTTGTAATATTAAATTCTATCAATTCACCTAAGCCATTGCGTTGAACTTTAACGCTTACCTCAGTTCCTTTGGGTCCTTTTAGTAACTTGACTACTTTTTGATTAGATATTTTTGAGCCTGTGATGTCGTCTTCATTCACTTGTACTATTCTATCCCCAGATTGAATTCCCAATTTTTCTGAAGGCCCACCTCCGATCGCTCTCACAACTACAACAGTGTCTTCTTGAATACGAAATTCTATGCCAATGCCGTCAAAATTTCCTTCAAGCGGATCGTTCATTTGACTATATTGACGCTTAGGAATGTAGTAGGAATGAGGGTCTAAATTTTGTAGAATTTCATTGATCGTTTCTTCTACTATAATTCTTTCTTGTACAGTATCAACATAGTCACTCTTAATAAAATTGATGACTTGCTGAAGTTTATCTCCTTCCTTATAATTATTGGCTTCAAACCCCAATTGAGAAGAGCTGCCTACTGCCATTTGCTTGCCAAGGTAGACACCTACTGCTAATGCAATGGCAAGAATTAGTGGTAAATAAATGAATGGGTTTGAAGCCTTCTTCATGATTCAAGATTTTCTATTTGAACAACCTCAACACCCGCTTTCTCTAGAAATGCCATTCCAGAATTGTCTTTATATGCTTTCATAAAAACAACTCTTTTTATGCCAGATTGCAACACCAATTTACTGCATTCTCTGCAAGGAGATAAGGTAATGTACAATGTTGCACCATCAGAATTGTTAGTTGACTTTGATACTTTCATAATCGCATTTGCTTCAGCATGCAAGACGTACCATAAGGTATTTCCATCTTCATCCTCACAACAATTATCAAAACCTGTCGGTGTCCCATTATATCCATCAGATATAATCATGCTATTTTTTACGATTAAAGCCCCAACTTGTTTGCGGCTACAGTGAGACAATTGAGCCCATTCACATGCCATTCGCAAATAGGCCCTGTCGTATCTGAGTTGTTTTTCTTCACTATCGTACCGTATTTTCATAGTTCTTCTTGTTAATGGTATGTTCTATTACTTTTGGATAATGCTCATGCTCAAGCACCCTGATCTTATTGCTTAAAGTTGTTATGTTTTCATCATCGAGAATGACGCATTTACTCTGAAAGATCAACTCTCCAGCATCATACTCTTCTGATACATAATGGATGCTTATTCCACTCTCTTTTTCTTGATTGTCTAAAACTGCTTGATGAACATAATCTCCATACATGCCCTTGCCTCCATATTTTGGCAATAATGCAGGATGTATATTGAATATTCTCCTCGGATACCTTTTAATTAAATCGGCTGGTACCTTTCTTAAAAATCCTGAGAGGACTATCCAATCTATTTCAAATTGTTCAAGGTAGCTCATGGCTAGCTCCCAATCCATGTGCCCTTCTTTTTTAAAACACTTTATTGGAACTGTATTTTTATCTGCTACATTGTAAATACCTGCCTCCTCTTTGTCGGTCAGAATTAAAGCAACTTTCTCATACTTTCTTTTTTCCGCAAAATAAGAAATGATGCAATCTGCATTGCTACCAACACCTGATGCAAAAATGGCTAAATTGGTCATAGAAAAATCAAATTTAGACAAAGCAAAGGTGTCCAAAGTAAAGGAAGGATTTAAAAAATATGACTTTGATAAAATGAACCCTAAAGACATGGTTCAACGAAGTCTTTCGTTTTATCAAGAATTGGATAAACGCAGGTCTATTCGCCACTTTTCGAATGAAGAAATTCCGGATGAAGTTATTTACAATATTCTAAAGACTGCGTCTACTGCTCCATCAGGAGCACACAAGCAGCCTTGGTTTTTCGCTATAGTCAAGTCTTCAGAAATTAAAAAAGAAATCAGGAATGCTGCTGAAAAGGAAGAATATGTGAATTATCATGGGAGAATGGGCAAGGAGTGGATTAAAGATCTTGAGAAGTTTGAGACCAATTGGGAAAAGCCTTATTTAGAGAATGCCCCTGTATTAATTGTTGTTTTCAAAAAGTCTCATGATGTTTCATCTGATCGAAAGCAAAAAAACTATTACGTCAATGAATCTGTAGGAATTGCGTCGGGAATGCTCATTGCAGCTATACATCATGCTGGTTTGGCTTGCCTTACACATACGCCAAGTCCGATGAATTTTTTAAGCAAAATTTTGAATCGTCCATCAAATGAAAAGCCCTTTTTGCTTATACCAATTGGTTATCCTGATGACAATTCTGTTGTACCAGTACTTAAACGAAAATCACTTGAAGAAATTAGCAATACATTTTAGCTGATAAAAATAAATTTTGATATTGCAGGAATAAGAATTTTCTTTGCACTCTAAACCTAAAAATTAAAATAAGATGGCAGATACATCATCAAGAGTTAAAGCAATTATTGTAGATAAGTTAGGCGTTGAAGAAGGCGAGGTGACTCCAGAGGCAAGCTTTACAAATGATTTGGGTGCTGATTCTTTAGACACCGTTGAATTGATTATGGAATTCGAAAAAGAATTCAACATTGCTATTCCTGACGATCAGGCTGAGAAAATCGGTACAGTTGGAGATGCAATATCTTACATCGAAGAAAACACAAAATAAGATTGTCCATTGATATGGAGCTAAAACGAGTAGTTGTAACTGGCATAGGCGCAATAACTCCTTTAGGCAATTGTGTTGAGGATTATTGGAATGGTTTGGTCAATGGGAAAAGCGGCGCTGCTCCTATTACCCAATTTGACGCATCCAAGTTCAAAACGCAATTTGCTTGTGAGGTCAAAGATTATGACGCACAAGCTTATTTCGACAGAAAAGAGGTAAGAAAACTAGATTTATTTGCGCAGTATGCCATGATTGCTACAGATGAGGCAATGAAGGACTCTGAAGTAGAGTTAGATAAAGTTAATCTAGACCGTTTCGGCGTTATTCACGGAGCTGGAATTGGAGGCCTTAAAACTTTCCAAGATGAGTGTCTTGCATTCGGAGCAGGAGATGGAACACCTCGTTTTAATCCTTTCTTTATCCCAAAAATGATTGCAGACATAGCTCCTGGCCATATTTCGATTAAATATGGTTTAAGAGGTCCAAACTTTACTACTGTTTCAGCATGTGCCTCAAGTACCAATGCAATCATTGATGCTGTCACTTATATACGTTTGGGTCGCATGGATTTATGTGTTGCCGGAGGGTCAGAAGCAGCTGTTACTGAGGCAGGTATAGGTGGCTTTAATGCGATGCATGCATTGTCTAAACGAAATGATGACCCAAGCACAGCCTCAAGACCATTCGATAAAGACAGAGATGGGTTTGTATTGGGTGATGGGGGTGGCTCGTTAATTCTTGAGGAGTATGAACATGCCAAAGCAAGAGGAGCCAAAATATATGCAGAAATAGTTGGCTGTGGACTTTCAGCTGATGCGCACCACATGACAGCCCCACACCCAGAAGGTCTAGGTGCTAAAAATGTTATGTTCAGCGCATTGGAAGATGCAAATATGGGCGCAAATGAAGTCGACTATATCAATGTGCATGGCACATCTACACCACTTGGCGATATTGCAGAATCAAAAGCAATTAAAAATGTCTTCAAAGATCATGCATATTCATTGAACATTAGCTCTACAAAATCAATGACTGGTCATCTGCTTGGTGCAGCTGGAATTATCGAAGCCATAGCAAGCATAATGTCCATAAAGCACGACATTGTTCCTCCTACGATCAATCACTTTACAGATGATGAAGAGTTTGACAGCAAGTTAAACTTCACCTTTAATAATGCCCAACAAAGAACTGTAAATGCAGCCTTGAGCAACACCTTTGGCTTTGGGGGACATAATGCCTCTATAATCTTTAAAAAAGTAGATTAATTGAGTCTTTTTCAAGGGATTCGATATTTTTTACTGTCTGACAACAACAAGGGTAAAACCCTAAAACAAATTTTGGGTTTTTATCCTAAAAATCAACTTCTATACGAGCAAGCTTTCCGACACAAATCTGTTGCAAATGAACAAGTTGATGAGAGTATAGAAAGCAACGAACGACTTGAGTTTTTAGGAGACGCCATACTTGGGGCAATTATAGCTGAATATGTTTTCCTGAAATTTCCATACAGAGACGAAGGTTTCTTGACTAAACTTCGCTCTAAAATGGTTAGCAGATCATTCCTAAACCAACTTGCTGTAGATATAGGGCTAGATATTTTTATAGAAACCTCCCCAAATGTAAATAGGCCAAACTCCATCAATGGGGATGCTTTTGAAGCGTTGATTGCTGCCATTTACCTTGACAAAGGCTATGATGCTTCTAAGAAATTTGTCATTGAAAAAATAATCAAGGATTTTATCGATATCAAAAAGCTCATTCAAGAAGAGAGCAACTATAAAAGTAAGGTGATTGAATGGGCGCAAAGTGAAAAGTTAGAGCATTTGTTTGACACGAAATTATTGGACGATACTAAAATTAAATACTTTAAATGTGAGTTGAAGTTAAACCGCTCAATTGTTGCAATTGGCGAGGGTGCTTCCAAAAAAAAAGCAGAACAAGCAGCTGCAAAAAAATTCTTTGCAAATAAAGCCAAAGAGTAATTGTTTAACACATATTGCAGTATTCCCTAGCATGCAATAGTTACTTTTGATTCAATTTTCAAACATTGATCAAGTTAAGCTTAGAAATAGAGGAAGACTACGATTTCGATTTATTTGGCATTTGTTGTCACTTAAAAGATTATCGTCTATGTTGGGAACTCAATCAATCTTGTAAGTTTGACTTAAAGAAAGGGGAGGACTTGGAGCTGAGTGTTAAAGAGGAAGTTCAAACTTATTCTTTTTATGAATTTGATGACAAAGAAAATTTGCTTCATTATTTTTTAATAAATAATAGAAGTGGTTATGGTTATTTGATTCCAGAGGAAAAGAACTGCGATTACCTTTTGATTGTAAAAGGTAATCTAAACGGGCGAGAGAAGGAAATGTTGGTTTCAAAAATCAATCAAGTAAAACAAATTCTAGCTGTTTATCCTTTGCATGTAAACAGACTTAAATCAAAAAAAAATCTAATTTTTTAAGATGGAACACCAAAAAAGAACTAAAATTATTGCGACCGTGGGTCCATCCACCTCCACAAAAAAAACGCTAGAGAAAATTATACGTGCAGGTGTCAATGTGATTCGAATTAACTTCTCTCATGGCAAACATGAGCAACATGCTGCCATCATTGACAAGGTCAGACAAATCAATAAACAAAAAAATATACACACTGCTATACTGGCCGATTTGCAGGGTCCAAAAATTAGAATTGGCGAAATTGAGAATGGCTCTGTTCAGGTAAAGGAGGGTGAGTCGATAGTGCTGAGAGACCAACCATTGATAGGGAACAAAAATGAAGCCTACATTAGTTACCAATCTTTTGCAAGTGATGTAGAGGTTGGGGAGCAAATATTAATTGATGATGGAAAGCTTATACTTGAAATCGTTAAGGTGGATGAAAAAGGAGTGGAGGCAAAATTTATGAACGATGGATCTTTATCCTCGAACAAAGGAGTAAATCTCCCTGATACCAAAATTTCGTTACCCAGTTTAACAGAAAAAGACCGACAAGACCTTGACTTCGCCATAGCCAATAATGTGGAGTGGATTGGACTATCATTCGTTCGTCAAGCATCTGACATTGTTGAATTAAAGAATGTCATTGAAGAAGCAGGAAAACACTGTCGGGTCATCGCAAAAATTGAAAAACCTGAAGCCTTAAATGAAATTGACAAAATCATTGATGTTACCGATGCAATCATGGTTGCAAGAGGTGACCTTGGCGTAGAAATTCCAATGGAACGAGTTCCTCTACTTCAAAAGGAATTGGTGAATAAATGTTTAAAGGCGGCAAAACCAGTAATTATTGCAACCCAAATGATGGAAAGCATGATTACTAGTATCAGTCCTACTCGTGCAGAAGTCAATGATGTTGCAAATGCAGTGCTTGATGGAGCTGATGCCCTGATGTTGAGTGCAGAAACCTCTGTCGGAAAATACCCTGTAAAAGTCATTAAATCAATGACAAAAATTATTGCTCAAATTGAAAAATCTGCGTTAATCTACCATCATGAGTTCCCCCCAGAGTTGAACGAAGACAGGTTTATTTCTGATTCTATTTGTTACAACGCCTGTCGATTATCTCAGAGAGTAGATTCAAAGGCAATTGTTACCATGACGCATTCGGGATACACCGCGGCAAAAATTTCTAGTTTCAGGCCAAAAGCGAACATCTATGCTTTTACTGGAAACCATGCATTGCTGAATACTTTAAGCCTCGTATGGGGTGTACAAGGGTTTTATTACGATAAATATGTAAGTACAGATCATACCATTTCTGACATTAAGTTCTTTTTGAAAAAGAAAAACCTCGTTTATGAAAAAGACTTGATTATCAATATAGCAAGTATGCCAATCAATGAAAAAGGCCAATCAAACATGGTCAAGTTGAGTTATGTTGAATAAAACAAATGCCAACAATTATAAAATCATTTCATGAACACTTCACTTTTTAAATCCATTTGCGAAACACCTGGTGCTCCAGGGTTTGAAGATCGAATTCGTCAACTTATCCTGAAAGAAATTCGACCCTATGTAGACCGCATAGAAGTAAACAATATGGGGAATGTATATGCGATAAAAAATGGCAAACAAAAAGAGAGGGTGATGGTGGCGGCCCATATGGACGAGATTGGATTTATCGTCACCCACATTGATGAAAAAGGATTTATAAGATTTCATACTCTTGGTGGATTTGATCCAAAAACGCTGACTGCTCAGCGTGTAATTATACATGGCAAGAAAGATTTAATGGGCGTGATGGGATCTAAGCCCATTCATGTTATGACAGCTGAAGAAAAATCAAAAAATCCCAAAACCACAGATTATTTTATTGATTTGGGACTGCCAAAGGAAGAAGTAGATAAAGTAGTATCTATTGGCGATCCTATAACTCGATCAGGAGAACTTATTGAGATGGGCAATTGTTACAATGGAAAATCTATAGATAATCGAGTATCAGTATACATTCTTATAGAAACGCTTAAAAGACTTTCTGATATTGAACTTCCTTACGATGTTTATGCTGTATTTACTGTCCAAGAAGAGGTGGGAATTCGTGGTGCAAATGTTTCCTCTGCAGATATACAACCGCATTTTGGCATTGGCTTAGATACAACGGTTGCCTATGATTTGCCAGGTGCTCAAGTACATGAGCAAATTACACAATTGGGCAAAGGAGCTGGAATAAAAATTATGGATGCTTCAACTATATGCGATTACCGAATGGTTGAGTTCATGAAGTCAACTGCAGAAAAACACACAATTCCTTGGCAAGCTGAAATTTTGCCAGCTGGTGGCACCGACACTGCAGGAATTCAGCGCATGAATGATGGAGGCGCAATTTCAGGCGCAATTTCTATCCCAACAAGGCATTTGCACCAAGTCATTGAAATGGCGCATAAAACAGACATTGAAGCCTCTATTAAGCTGTTAAGTCACTGTTTACAAGAGTTAGATACTTACAAATGGGATTTCTAAATTTCTGACCTAAACTGGTCTAAGAAATTGATGTCATTTTCAGAATACAACCTCAAATCATTTACATTGTATTTTAACTGTGCAATTCGCTCTACGCCCATTCCAAATGCAAATCCTGAGTAAGTTTTTGAATCAATGCCACAGTTTTCAAGAACATTGGGGTCTACCATTCCACATCCCATAATCTCTAAAAAACCTGTGTATTTGCAAACATTACATCCTTCGCCAGAACAAATGCTGCAAGAAACATCCATCTCTGCACTGGGTTCAGTAAAAGGAAAGTAAGAGGGTCGAAGTCGAATTTTTGTATTCTCTCCAAAAACTGTTTTCGCAAAGAAAAGCAAGGTTTGCTTCATATCGGCAAATGAGACTCCCTTATCAATGTACAATCCCTCAATCTGATGAAAAAAGCAATGAGCCCTTGCTGAAATGGCTTCATTTCGATAAACCCTTCCAGGAGAAATGGTACGAATGGGAGGATCATTGTTTTCCATCACTCTCACTTGAACCGAACTTGTATGGGTTCGCAATGCTATATCAGGGTTTTTCCCAACAAAAAAAGTATCTTGCATATCTCTTGCAGGATGCTCAGGCGGGAAGTTGAGCGCAGTAAAATTGTGCCAATCATCCTCAATTTCAGGCCCTTCTGATACTTGGTAGCCTAAGCGACTAAATACCTCAATAATTTCATTTCTTATAATGGAAATTGGATGACGACTGCCCAATCTGTCTTGATTTACCGGCCTCGTTAAATCAAGATACTCGTTTTCTGGATGAGATTGATTTTGAGCAGCTTCTTTAAGGGCATTGACTTTGTTGAGTGCATTGTTTTTCAATAGATTTAATATTGCACCAAATTCCTTTTTTTCTGAAGGTTCTACATCCTTAAACGCAGCAAACAATTTTTTCAATTCCCCCTTATTTCCTAGAATTTTAAGACGGAATTGTTCTATCTCATTCAAATCGTATGACTGAAATTTTTCAGTCTCTTCTAAGAGTGCTTTTGCCTGCTTTAGCATTAGTCGAGTAACTTCATTGATACAATCATAATGTCTTCCACTGGGCGGTCACCTCTGGCAGTTCTCACCATCGAAATGGCATCAACAACCTCTAAGCCCTTGACAATTTCCCCGAACACTGTATATTGCCCATCTAAGTGAGGTGTGCCTCCCAAAGTTTCATAGATTTTTTTCTGATCCACTGTATATGGCTTTCCCCTGTTCTCTTCAAATCGAGCAAGTAAATCTGCAGAAGTTGGTTTCCCTTCAACAATGTAAAATTGAGAACCTGAACTTGCACGTTTAGGGTTCACATTGTCTCCTTGTCGAGCAGCTGCTAAAGCTCCTTTTTTGTGTATAAAATTGTTGTTGATTTCTGCATCTACCCGATAACCAGGGCCTCCCATTCCTAAAGGCTGACCCTTTGGTGCTCCCTTAGACTCTGGGTCGCCTGCTTGAATCATAAAGTCCCCTATAACTCTGTGAAACAAAGTGCTGTCATAAAACCCACTTTCAACCAATTTTACAAAATTAGCACTGTGCTTAGGCGTTTCATTATACAATTCAATGACCATTGTTCCTTTGGTAGTTTCAATTGAAACTCTGGTTTGAGCAAACACTGCGGAATTCAAACACAGTATGCTTAAAAAAAGTAAAATGTTCTTCTTTCTCATTTTCTTATTTTTGGGGGTTAAACGCACTTGCACCAACAAAAGTATGAAAAAAAGACAGCTGCAATTCTTCATTCTACTTGCCATCATGAGCTCGATTGGATGCAAAAAGGAAAAATCACCACAAGTCAGGGTAGCTGTTGTGGATGACCAAAACAACAGCATAGAAAATGCTTTGGTAAAAACTTCTATTAAGGGCGCAAGTGATGGCATAATCAATGCACGTGTGCTTCAAGAGGGCAGAACAGATAGATTTGGCAACATCACTTTTGAATTTGAAAGTACTGTTTTAATAGACATTGGTTTATTTGACAACCTTGGAAACATCGTCGATTCTACAAGCGTGCTCGCAGAAGTAAAGCGTAAACAAGGCAGAAGCGAAAACATTTATCAAAAGAAACTAGTCTTTAGATAGAAGGCATTAAGTAATCTACAATTCCTTGTTTTATTAACTGTTCTTGTTCATTGTCGCTAAGTCGAGGCAATGTTTTTATCGCCTTCCAATGGGGCCAATTGTCTTTGTCTCTGCCATCATATTCATAATAACCATAAGGTTCTAGCAAGGTGCATATTGCGACATGCATTACATCAACCTTTTGGTCCTTATTGAGCCGATCTACCTGAATACCAACCTCCTGTAGGCCAATTACAAATAGTATTTTCTGAATGTCCATCTCATCCTGGAATCGACGATTTAGCTTTCGGATTAAATCATCCCATTTTTTTTGAAAATGAATCTCCATAAATTCAAAATTAATTATAGTTTAGCCTTAAGTGAAGTATCTTGATTTTATACTTGCCATTCCTTTATTATGGGGAGGGATCATGGGGTTTCGTAAAGGCCTAATCATTGAATTGGCAAGCATCGTTGCGCTAGTTTTAGGCATCGTAGGCTCAATTCACTTTTCGTCCTTTACAGCTGAAAAACTAAATACTCACCTTGATATTTCTTCGAATTGGTTAGGGTTTGTGGGATTCTTAACTACTTTCATTGCGATAGTATTTGGTGTTTTTTTACTTGCCAAAGTGCTAGATAAGGCTATTAAAGCGATCGCACTAGGTATGTTGAATAGAATTGCTGGCATGTTGTTTGGCATACTTAAGTACGCTTTGGTCATGAGTTTTTTACTTTATTTCTTGAACCAATTGAATGCAAAATTTGTATTTCTTGAAGAAAATTGGAATTCTTCCTCTTATTTATACGATCCTGTAATAAAAATTAGCAATCTGTTCAAAGCTACATTAGAAAAAGTGAACATTCCCAATTAGATTGATTTAATCGACAATGGCAGCAATTCCTGGTAGTTTTTTACCTTCTAGAAACTCGAGTAAAGCTCCTCCTCCCGTAGATATATAACTTACTTCCTTTTGCAACTCAAATTTATTGATGGCTGCAGCTGAGTCTCCTCCGCCAATCAATGAGTAAGCACCATTTTTGGTGGCATTGACAATCGCCTCAGCAATGGATTTAGTGCCCTTTTGGAAATTAGACATCTCAAATACTCCAAGAGGTCCATTCCATAAAATCGTTTTTGATTTTGCAATAACCTCTTTAAAGTCTTTTATTGCTTTAGGACCAACGTCTAATCCCATCCATTGATCAGGAATTTCCATGTTGTTTTTAATGTCGACTTTGGCTTCATTGCTAAAGGAATCAGCAATTACAGAGTCGAGTGGCAGAATTAAATTAACTTCTTTCTCTTTAGCTAAATCTAAAATGGTTTTCGCAAGGTTTAGTTTATCTTCCTCTACCAAAGAACTACCAACATTTCCTCCAAGTGCCTTAAAAAATGTGTAAGACATCCCTCCTCCTACAATGAGGTTATCCACCTTGTCGAGCATTTTTTCGATTAACAAAATCTTATCAGAAATCTTTGCACCACCCATAATTGCAGTAAAAGGGCGATCATTATTTTCAAGCACTTTTTGGATCGCTTCCAACTCATTTGAAATAACATAGCCAAACATTTTATCCTTCGGGCCAAAAAAAGATGAGATAACTGCCGTAGAGGCATGAGCTCTATGAGCTGTTCCAAAAGCATCATTTACATAAACATCAGCAAGGTCAGCTAACTTTTTGGCAAATGAGGGATCTCCTGCTTTCTCTTGAGTGTAAAACCTCAGGTTTTCAAGCAATAAAACTTCCCCTTCTATTAAATTATTTACTGCTTCATTTACCTCTTCACCAATGCTGTCACCAACAAATTGTACTGTAGTATTTAACCTCTCGGATAAACGCTTCACAATGTGCCTAAGCGAGTATTTTCGCAATCGCTCCCCTCCAGGTCTACCCAAATGCGACATAAGAATTGCTATACCTCCATCATCAATGATTTTCTTTATCGTAGGTAAAGCTGCCTCAATTCTTGTCTCATCTGTAATTTCATATTCGCTGTTTAATGGAATATTTAGGTCTAGGCGAACGATGGCTTTCTTTCCAGAAAAGTTATATGTTTCGAAATGCTGCATGTTTTTTCAATTGGAATACAAAAATAATATTCCTCCCAGAAGGATAAGGTGTTTAATGCATTTTCATTTAAAGTAAATTTGGCCTATGCGGTTTAAAGATGTTGTTGGACAAGAGAAAATAAAAAAAAAGCTCATTGAATCTTATAGGCTTAATCGGTTAAGTCATGCGCAACTTTTTTCTGGAGATTTAGGTTTTGGTGCATTGCCACTCGCCCTGGCCTTTATCCAATTTATCGCATGCCTTGATAAAGAAGATGATGATTCATGTGGAAAATGTACCTCTTGTTTAAAAATGAACAAGATTGCACACCCTGATTTACATTTTTCCTTCCCTGTTAATTCGGCTAGTGACAGCAAAAAGAAATTAAGTGATGATTTTTTAGCTGAATGGAGAGAAATGCTTTTGGACAACCCTTATTTTGAGTTAAAAGATTGGCAGCAAAAGATTGAAGTAATCAAAAAACAATGCATTATCAATGTGGCAGAAAGCCAAAATGTAATTTCAAAACTTAACCTAAAGTCTTTTGAATCAGAGTATAAATTTCTACTTATATGGAAAGCAGAAAAGTTAAATATAGATGCAGCAAACAAGTTGCTAAAACTCATTGAAGAACCCACAGACAAAACGTTGATCTTTCTCATTGCAGAAAATTCAGAGGATCTGATCAAGACTATTCGATCAAGAACACAGATCATACAGTTATCAGGAATCGAACGTGATTTAATCGCAAACTATTTGCAACACAAATTAAAACTAGAACCCAAGCTCTCTATTCAATTGGGTTCCCTTTCCAATGGAAGCATTACAAAGGCCATTGAAAGGCTCCAAAACAAAGAAGAACAACAGCTCTTTTTTAACTGGTTTAAGGCATGGATGAGAAACTGCTATCAAGCAGATGTTGAAAAAATGGTTCGATGGGTAGATGAGCTAAGTTTAGTGAGCCATGGAAGATTAAAACAAATGCGATTTTTAGAATACTGTCTAGGGATGGTGAGAGAAGGCATGCTTTTGCAATATGGTGGACAACCATTGCTGCAATTTCAAGGTGAAGAAGAACTTTTTATAAAGAAATTCGCCCCTTTCGTGCATGAAAACAATCTGATCCAAATGATGGAGCTCATCAATGAGGCTCATACACACATAAGTAGGAACGCCTACGCAAAAGTTGTTTTTATGGATATGTCCATGCGTTTTGCAAATCTCTTACACTTCAAAAAACGTAAATTTGTAAATTAGGATTAATCCTGTATTAAGTTTAACCTTCAGGCATTTTATTGCCTCTGAGATATATCAAAATAGATGAGTTGTGCAAGTTGTGCGAACAGTAATGGCGCACCTGCTGGATGTAAGAATAATGGGTTTTGCAGCAATGATGGTTGCAATAAACTAACAACCTTTAATTGGCTCTCTAACCTGAGTTTTCCGCCAAATACAGTTCAATACAGCAATGTTGAAATACGTTTTAAGAACGAGCGTAAGTCTTTTTTCAAGAACGAAAACAAACTTTCACTGCTCGAAGGCGATGTAGTTGTTGTGGAAGCTAAAAATGGCATTGATGTTGGCGTTGTCTGTCTCCAAGGTGAATTGGTGAGGATGCAAATGCAAAAAAAGAATTTAATGATGCAGGCTGAAGATCTCTTAAGTGTGAAAAGAAAAGCCACACAGAAAGACATTGACCTTTGGCAAAATGGAAGAGCGAAAGAAGCAAAAGCGATTCTCAACTCTAGGAATTTAGCTAACAGCTTAGGTTTGCAAATGAAAATATCAGATGTAGAATACCAGGCAGACCAAACTAAAGCCACCTTCTACTATACTGCTGAAGAAAGAGTTGACTTTAGAGAGTTGGTTAAAAAACTTGCCGAGACCTTTAAGGTGCGAATTGAAATGAAACAAATTGGCACACGTCAGGAAGCAGGCAAATTGGGTGGTATTGGATCTTGCGGAAGAGAACTCTGTTGTTCTACATGGCTCACAGATTTTAGGTCGGTGTCTACTTCTGCGGCTCGGTACCAGCAACTTTCACTCAATCCAAGTAAATTGGCTGGCCAATGTGGTAAACTAAAATGCTGCTTAAACTACGAATTGGATGCCTATGTCGATGAGTTGAAATTATTTCCAGACACCAAGAAGAAGTTGAAAACTGAAAAGGGCAATGCTTTTTTTCAAAAAATGGACATCTTCTCACATAGGTTATGGTATTCTTACCAAGATCAACCCAGCGAATTCATTGAATTGTCGATTGATCGTGTAAAAGAAATCCTCGACTCAAATAACTCTGGAGAAAAAGTAAGCTCTTTGCTAGATGAGAGCACTTTACAATTGGTGGAAAGAGTTCCAAAATATGAAAATGTTGTTGGACAGGATAGTTTGACGCGTTTTGACAAACAAAACAAAAACCGAAAAGGCAGAAAAAACAAACGCCGTAATCATCAGAATCGCAAGTCCAATGACTCGTCAAAAAAATAACGTTTATTGCTTATTTCTAATGAGCTTTATCTTTTCTTTATTAGGGTGTAATGAAGGAGTTTTGTTGAACGACCATATAAAGTTTGATGAAGGAAAGTGGTCAAGAGAATACAAAGTAATGTTCGACTATGAAGTGAGTGAGGAAGAAGCTCCCTATGACATTTATTTATATTTCAGGCATACCGCAAAATATCCTTATGAGAACATTTACTTTTTTATAGAAACAATTAGTCCTGACAATAAATATGCTAAAGACACCGCGCAAATGATACTTGCTGATAAAAAAGGCCGTTTTCTTGGAAAAGGAATTGGGGATATCTTTGATTATGAGTTTAAGTTCAAAGAGGGAATAAAATTCCCAGTAAGTGGAAAGTACAGCATTCAAGTTGAACAAGCTATGCGTATTGAAACTATTGAGGAGGTAACCGATTTTGGCATAAGAATAGAAAGAACATCAATTGAATAAAGAAGCAAATAATAGATCCTACGGCAAATTGATTTTGCTTTTTTGGGCTTCGGTGCTTATTCCTGTTGGCTTGTTTGTCTTATTGCTATATGCGGCAGGGAATTCATGGGCAGGTTTCGATGAACTGCCCACCTTCGAACAGCTTGAGAATCCAAAAAGCAACCTTGCAACAGAAGTGTATACGTCCGATGGTAAAGTATTGGGTAAATATTTCTACCAAAACAGGGTTGAAGTCAATTACAAAGAACTGTCTCCTAACCTGGTCAATGCGCTTATTTCAACTGAGGACGAACGCTATTATTCACATTCGGGCATCGACTTAAGAGGGCTCGCAAGAGCGGTAATTAAAGCTGGACAAAGTGGTGGAGCAAGCACCATTACACAACAATTGGCCAAAATGCTCTTTTCCGATTCACCTCAATCTACGTGGGATCGTATAAAGCAAAAACTACAAGAATGGATCATTGCTGCACAACTTGAAAGAAGGTACACAAAAGAAGAAATCATTGCTATGTATTTTAATCGTGTAGATTTTGTGAACAACGCCGTAGGGATTAAATCTGCTGCACAAGTTTATTTTGGAAAGCCGCCTGCGGAGTTAGAAATCACAGAGGCAGCAATGTTAGTAGGAATGCTTAAAAATCCTTCGTTATTCAATCCTTTAAGGTTTCCAGAAAACACAAAGGACCGACGAAATACAGTCTTGTTCCAAATGAAAAGAAATGAACAAATTAATCAAGAAGAATACGACAGTCTAATACAGATTCCTCTAAACCTTGAGTATACCCGAGTGAGTCATAAACGAGGCATCGCTCCTTATTTCAGAGAAATATTGCGTGCAGAATTGAAGACCATCTTTTCAGAAGTTGATGATGATGGTTTACCACTATTGAGAAAAGCAGATGGCTCTGAGTATGATATTTATAAAGATGGCCTTAAAATTTATACAACACTAAATTATAAGTTGCAGGAGTATGCTGAGTGGGCAGTAAAAGAACACTTGCGTTATCAGCTTCAAGAAGATTTTTTTAGCTCAATTGCTAAACGCCGTAACCCTCCTTTTACAAATGATTTAAACAAAAGTGCAATAGACAACATCTTGAATACGGCAATGAAACGGAGCGAACGCTATTTGATCATGAGCGGAAAACAATGTGGAAATTGCGGCAGACGGGGCAAGTATTTAGTTGAAAAAATTATTGAAGGCAAAGAGGTGGTAGAATGTCAAGCAGAAGATTGTGGACATCACACCACCATACATCGTCAAGATTCAATCATCTCAAAATTTAATACCCCATTGCCAATGAAAGTGTTTTCTTGGAGTGGTGAAATTGATACTGTAATGTCTCCCATGGATTCCATTCGATATTATAAAAGTTTCTTGCAAGCTGGTCTTATGTCTATGGACCCACAAACTGGCTATATAAAAGCTTGGGTAGGTGGGATTGATTATGATTATTTCGCTTACGATCATGTAAAGCAAGGTCGTAGACAAGTAGGCTCAACTTTTAAACCTTTTGTGTATGCGACAGCCATTGATGAAGGCTATTCCCCTTGTTACGAAATACCTAATGTGCCTTATACCTTTAAAAAAGGGGAGTATGGCTTACTTAAAGACTGGACACCTACCAATGAAGGCGATGAATATGGATACAATGTTTCTTTAAAATATGGATTGGCTAACTCAATGAATACTGTTACAGCATGGATCATGCATCAATTTGGCCCCGAACGTGTTATAAAAATGGCACGCAGTATGGGAATAACGAGTGAATTAAAAGCAGTTCCTTCCCTTGCACTAGGCGTTGCAGATGCGTCAGTCTATGAGATGGTCGGTGCATTCTCAACTTTCGCGAACAAAGGCGTTTGGACAAAGCCCCAATTTTTAACACGTATAGAGGATAAAGATGGCAACATCATCAAAGAATTTATTCCAGAAACCAACGAAGCATTTAGCGAAGAGACTGCATATGTTATGTTGGATTTATTGAAAGGTGTTACATCTTACAATTACAATCATGAATTGCAGAAAAATCAACCAGGCACTGGAATTCGATTGCGTTTGGCCAAATCAGAAAAAAGACCTTATCAAGACATTCAAACACCCATTGCTGGTAAAACAGGAACAACACAAGAAAACTCTGACGGTTGGTTTTTAGGTGCAACACCTGATTTGGTAACCGGTGTGTGGGTTGGAGCGGAAGATCGAAGTGTTCGTTTTACATATACCTCTGATGGACAAGGAGCAAATACTGCTTTACCGATTTGGGGCTATTACATGAACAAGATTTACGCTGACTCAACCATCAACATTTCAACGGAAGATTTTGAGAAACCTGAAGAGCCGCTAAGTATTGAATTAGATTGTGAAGTTTATAGAAAAGGCAATACATTTGGGTCAAATACTGAACCTATTTTTGAATAATAAACCAAATGAATAAAGTAGTTAGTAATGCAGAAGAAGCTATCCAAGGCATAAAAAGAGGAATGACACTTATGCTTGGAGGATTTGGCTTATGTGGAATACCAGAAAAGTGCATTGCTGCACTTGCTAAAAATCCATCTATTAATGATCTAACCTGTATCTCAAACAATGCAGGAGTTGATGATTTTGGCTTAGGATTATTGCTGCAAAACAAGCAAATAAAAAAAATGATCTCGTCTTACGTTGGCGAGAATGATGAATTTGAACGGCAAATGCTCAGTGGTGAATTAGAAGTTGATCTAACACCTCAAGGCACCCTTGCCGAAAAATGCAGAGCAGGTGGAGCTGGTATTCCTGCCTTTTTTACGCCTGCAGGTTTTGGAACAGAAATAGCTGATGGTAAGGAGATTCGCGAATTCGATGACAAAAAATACATTCTAGAAAATAGTTTAGTTTCTGATTTTTCGATCGTTAAAGCATGGAAGGGTGATAAAGATGGCAATCTTATATTTAAGGCCACAGCACGCAATTTCAACCCTGTAATGGCAATGGCCGGAAAAATAACCATTGCTGAAGTCGAAGAGTTGGTTTCACCTGGGGAATTGGATCCCAATCAAATACACACAGCTGGAATATTCGTCCACCGTATTTTTGAAGGAAAAAATTATGAAAAACGCATTGAGCAAAGAACCGTCTCTTCTTAATTGTAAATTATGTTAGATAAACACGGAATAGCAAAAAGAATTGCAAAGGAATTAGAAGACGGTTATTATGTGAACCTTGGTATTGGAATTCCTACACTAGTTGCCAATTACATTCCAGCAGGCATAGATGTTACTTTTCAATCTGAAAATGGCCTTTTAGGAATGGGACCTTTCCCTAATGAAGAGGAGATAGACGCTGACCTCATCAATGCTGGGAAACAAACGATAACTACAATGCCTGGCTCAGTTTTTTTTGACTCTGCATACAGTTTTGCAATGATTCGAGCAGGTAAAGTGCAGCTAACAGTACTCGGAGCAATGGAAGTAGACCAATATGGAGATATCGCCAATTGGAAAATCCCTGGTAAAATGGTAAAGGGAATGGGAGGAGCAATGGACTTAGTGGCTTCTGCTGAAAATATCATCGTTGCGATGATGCACACCAACAAAAAAGGAGAATCTAAATTGCTTGAAAAGTGTACTCTCCCGCTAACTGGAGTTAATTGCATCACAAAAGTAGTTACTAACCTTGCATTTCTCGAAATAAATGAAGGTGCTTTTGTGCTCAAAGAAAGGGCTCCAGGTGTTACTGTAGAAGAAATTAAAGCTGCCACTCACGGAAAATTAATTATTGAGGGAGATGTCCCTGAAATGCAAATTTAATCTACGATTCTTTGGAAAAATTGTCAATTTTAATCCCTGCCTACAATGAGGCGAAAACTATTCATTTAATACTTGATAAGGTTCGAAATGTAACTCTTAGCGGTAATATCAAAAAGGAGATTATTATTGTTAATGACTGCAGTAACGATGATACAGAAGGTGCAATAAACAAGTATATAGAGCAACACCCAGAAATGGATATACATTATTATTTACAAGCATTTAACCAAGGCAAAGGAGCTGCAATACATAAGGCAATTGAACTGGCAAAAGGAGAATATGTAATTGTGCAAGATGCTGACCTTGAGTACGATCCAAGAGAATACAATGATTTACTAAAACCTATATTGGAGGGTTTTGCAGATGTAGTTTATGGGTCCAGGTTTATGGGCGGAAATCCACACAGAATATTATTCTTTTGGCATTCACTTGGGAACAAATTTCTCACACATTTATCCAATATGTTCACCAACCTTAACCTAACGGATATGGAAACATGTTACAAGTTGATGGATGCCAAAATTGCTAAATCTCTAAATTTAAAGGAGAAGCGATTCGGTTTTGAACCTGAACTCACTGCTAAGCTTTCAAGAATCCCAAATATTCGCATTTACGAAGTAGGTATCTCTTACTATGGCCGCACTTATGAAGAAGGTAAAAAAATTGGTTGGAGAGATGGTTTTAGAGCAATTTATTGCATACTGAAGTATAATCTTTAAAGGTTTGAAGGATACGGTTATTTTAGTTATCCTTATCTCACTTTTTTCAGGATTTTATTACGATTCCGTTCTTGATAAGGGTCCCTTAAACACGCATATATGGAGGCAAAGTGACTGTCTGTCAATAACAAGTAATTATGCTAAAGGAGCAAGTTTCCTAGATCCACAATTGCATACCCTTAGTGCTGACAATTATTCAAGCGGAAAGTCAGCTGGAGAATTTCCAATACTTTATTTTACAATAGGTCAACTATGGAAAATAACTGGTGAATCCTTCTTTGTGTATCGTTTGGTCTATCTTTCGATTTTGATTACTTCATTGATTTTGTGCTTTAAAGCACTACATCTAATGTTAAAAAATACTGTTTGGTCGATAGTGTTAACATTATTATTATACACATCTCCAGTTTTTGTGTTTTATGGAGTTAGCTTCTTAACTGATGCTCCTGCTTTTTCATTTGTCATTATTGCCCTTTATTTTTTTACTTTATATGCAATTGATAAAAAACATCGGAATTTTTTCATAAGTATGCTTTTTTTCGCCTTGGCGGGACTTATTAAAATTTCAAGTCTAATAGCATTTATCTTTTTGGCTGGGGTTTTTTTCATTGAACGTATTCGCAAAATTCAAACTTTGGGTTCAAGAAAGCTTTTTATCGGCTCTAAAACGGAATGGATTGGCTTGATAAGTGTTTTTGTAGTAATTGTATTATGGTATGCTTATGCTTTTAACTACAACCAGTTGCATGGTTTTAAATATACTTACAATAGTATTCACCCTTTCTGGCTTATAGAGAAATTTAATTGGGAAGCAATTCTTGCTTCTTTAAAGAATTTTACAAGCCATTCCTATTATAGCAGATTTATGATATTTAGTATGCTCTTAATTGGAATCGTGAATTTGCTGAATTATAAAAAATTACCCATGTTGGCGAATCTATCAAATCTATTTATTCCAATTGGTGGTCTTATTTACATGCTTCTTTGGTTGCCACTTTTGGGGAATCATGATTACTATTTTATTGCTCTCCTTATTGTTTTACCCGGCATTCTCTTTCCTTTTGCCTGGTTATTAAAAATTTATTGTACGACGCTTTTTAACAGCAAGTTAACCGCACTTTTTATTTCAATTTTTCTTTTCTTAAACTTTGCTTATTGTTATAGTCACATTCACCTCAAAACAAGATCTAATGAAAGTTTGTATTATTTAATTGGTAACCATCAGCTAGTAAAACATATGAAATGGGTGAATTGGGACGCACAAACCAATCTCTATCGTTATTACAGGATGCGAAGTTATTTGTCCGATATAGGTATAGATAAGGACGACTTAGTTATTTCCATGAACGATAATTCATTCAGTATATCGTTGTATTTTATGGATAGAAACGGATGGTCTAATCATAAAAAATTATTAGAATCTAAAAAAATTATTAAAACCCTTATCGAACGAAATGCAAAATACTTGGTCATTTCAGATAAAGTATATCTCACAAAGCCGTTTCTACAACCTTTTTTATCCGATCAAATTGGAGAATTTGAGGGCATAAGAATCTTTAAACTATAATTATTTGAATATTTGTATAAATTCGTGAACCAACTCATCTCTCCATTTTGAAGAATTTTCGCTTTTTAAACCATGCATTTTTTAAGCACTTTACCTTTTTAATTGGATTGATCTTTGCAAGCTATCTTTTCATATTTAATGTCTTTGGGCCAAACTTGAATTATGCACCTGGCGATTTGGGCGATGCTCGATTTAACATCTATCTTTTAGAACATGCTCATCAGAGCTTTTTCATTGACAGAGATGTACTTATGAATTATTGGGATGCCCCATTCATGGTGCCTGAGAAAGAGGTTATTAGTTATTCAGATAATTTACTTGGGACCTTTAGTATTTTCTCCTTGTTTAGATTAGTTGGGTATGATGTCTACAGGTCTTTTCAGCTTTGGGTAATTACGATTAGTATTCTAAATTTTCTATCTGCTTACCTTTTTCTATTTTATCTATTTAAAAAAAGCTTACCTGCTACAATAGGGGCCTTCATATTTGCTTTTTCAATTGCGATTGCATCTCAGCTTGCCCATGCACAAACATTTCCAAGATTTCCAATTCCATTCATTGTATGGATGTCGCTAATATTCTTTCAAAAAAAGTCAGCCAAATATTTTCTCCTATTAGTCTTTTTGATTGTATACCAATTTTACTGTGGTATATATTTAGGGTTTCTTACTGTAGTTCCTACAGTTATTTTACTGATCATTGGCGTATTTATAAATTGGAATACATTTAAGCGCAAGT
>Ga0316208_1001232_pt1 | contig 24970 bp, 22 predicted proteins | sample 3monopyrite_MG_FD_204944 | JGI IMG/M metagenome (GOLD analysis project Ga0316208, IMG submission 204944) | Microbial mat bacterial communities from mineral coupon in-situ incubated in ocean water Damariscotta River, Maine, United States -... | ecosystem: Environmental > Aquatic > Marine >... | reverse complement strand
CGAATGCTTGGTTAGATGCCTTTAAAGCTATTTTGATACGTTTTGAAACAAATAAAATACATTGGAAAGCATTGAACCTATTAGCTTTTTCTGTCATTTTACTTAGACAACTTTAAACAACTTCTATAACAACAAAAAAAGAGTAAGCTTTCACTTACTCTTTTTTATATAATCAATGAAGAATCTCTTCCTCTTCCGAAATTGGTTTCCTAAAAATGATTTTATCATCAAATAAATCCATGACCACATTTTTACTTAAATCTAGCTTGTCAGCGAGAATAGCTCGAGACAACTCATTCATTACTTGTTTCTGAATTACTCTCTTTATCGGTCTTGCTCCAAAGAAAGGATCAAAACCAATTTTCGCCATCCATTCAAATGCATCTCGATTAATGACTAAATTAATTCCTTGAACTTTCAATTTTTCTTTCAAGTTGTTCAATTGTATCGTCAGAATATCTTCGATGTTGTTTTTCGTCAAAGGCAAGAATAATATTGTTTCATCAATTCTATTCAAAAACTCAGGTCGAATAGTCTGTTTCAAGAGTTCCATTACATTATACTTAGTTTTGTTTTCAACACTTTCGTATTGATCTTCTGGAACTTCATCAAAAGTAGAATGGATAATATCAGAACCTAAATTCGAAGTCATGATAATAATCGTATTCTTAAAATTAACTGTTCTTCCTTTGTTATCTGTTAATCGTCCATCATCAAGAACTTGCAAGAGAACATTGAATACATCCGGATGCGCTTTCTCAATTTCGTCCAAAAGAACAATAGAGTAGGGCTTTCTTCTTACAGCTTCTGTCAATTGTCCTCCTTCATCATAACCTACATAACCAGGAGGAGCTCCTACCAATCTGCTAACTGAATGCTTTTCTTGGTATTCACTCATGTCAATTCTGGTCATTGCATTTTCATCGTTGAATAAATAATCGGCTAATGATTTTGCCAACTCAGTTTTACCAACCCCAGTTGTTCCAAGGAAGATAAATGAACCAATGGGTTTTTTATCATCTTGAAGGCCTGCACGAGACCTTCTAATTGCATCTGACAAAGCCGTTATAGCTTCTTTTTGTCCAACTACTCGTTTTGAAAGTTCGTCTTCCAATTTAAGAAGTTTAACTCTTTCACTTTCAATCATTTTACTGACCGGTATTCCTGTCCATTTGGAAACAACTTCTGCAATTTCTTCTGCATCAACCTCTTCTTTAATCATCTTAGAATCCGATTGCTTTTCGATTAATTCGCTTTTCAATCGATCTAATTCTTCGTCCGATTTTTTAATCATGCCATACCTAATTTCAGCAACTTTTCCATAATCGCCGGCCCGTTCGGCTTGATCCGCTTCCAATTTGTAAGATTCAATTTCATCTTTAGTTTTTTGGATAGCATCAACAATATCTTTTTCAGCTTGCCATTTGGCAACAAAGGCATTACGCTGTTCAGATAAATTCGCTAATTCTTTTTCTAGAGAAGACAACTTCTTTTTATCATTTTCTCGCTTAATGGCTTCCTTTTCAATTTCCAATTGCATGATTTTTCGTTCAATTTCATCCAATTCTTCCGGTTTTGAATTCATCTCCATGCGCAATTTGGAAGCTGCTTCGTCAATCAAGTCAATTGCTTTGTCAGGCAATTGCCGTTCCGTTATGTATCGTTGAGAAAGTTCTACAGCACTAATAATTGCTTCATCTTTAATCAACACTTTATGATGACTTTCATATTTTTCCTTAATTCCGCGAAGAATGGAAACGGTATCTTCAAAAGAAGGCTCATTGACCATAACTGTTTGAAATCGTCGGACTAACGCTTTGTCTTTTTCAAAGTATTTTTGATACTCGTTCAATGTTGTTGCACCCACTGCTCTCAATTCTCCTCTAGCCAACGCTGGTTTTAAAATATTAGCAGCATCCATTGCACCTTCACCACCTCCAGCACCAATAAGTGTGTGTATTTCATCGATAAACAGTATTATTTCTCCATCGGCTTTGGTTACTTCTTTTATAACTGACTTTAACCGTTCCTCGAATTCACCTTTGTACTTGGCTCCAGCGATTAATGCTCCCATATCTAAAGAGTAAACTATCTTCGTTTTTAGATTTTCAGGAACATCTCCTTCAATAATTCTGTGCGCAATTCCCTCTGCGATTGCTGTTTTACCGACACCAGGTTCACCGATAAGAATTGGATTATTCTTCGTTCTACGCGTTAATATCTGTAAAACACGCCTTATTTCCTCATCTCGCCCTATAACTGGGTCCAACTTTCCGATTTTTGCTAATTCATTCAAATTTTTAGCAAATTTTTCGAGTGATTTATAAGTTCCTTCCTGACTGCTGGAAGTTACATTCTCTCCGTTTCGTAAATTCATAATACTATTTTTTAGTTCTTTTTTTTGGACTCCTGCATCTTTCAAAAGTTTGCCTATGTTGTCAGAAGATAAGACCATAGTATAAAGGAGTATTTCTATCGAGAGAAATTCATCGTTAAATTGCTTCATCTCCTTAAATGAATTAAGCATAACTTGATTCATTGCTGATGAAAGGTAAATCTGTCCCCCAGTTACTTTTGGATAAGACTCAATAATCCTTTTTGTGGCTAACTTAACCGCTTCAGTATTGACGTTTAATTCTTTGAAAAGAAACGGTGTAACATCTTTATCTACTGATAGAATAGCTTCTAAAGTATGCCCCATCTCGATGCTTTGGTTGCCATTCTCTGAAGCAATTTGTTGTGCTTTCTGAAGAATTTCTTGGGTTTTTAATGTTAATTTTTCTTGATCCATTTTTCTAATTTTAATTCAATTTAAGCAGTCAACTATTAGTCCAACGGTTCAAAAAGTGCATAAGTCGGAACAAATGACATGCTCATTGAAGAAGATGTGACATTTTGTCTTGTAATCAGCTAGTTAGGGAGTTATTAACATGGTATATTAGTTTATCAACAAAAAATGTAACTAATACGGACATTTGTCGTAATAAAGGAACACAACAACAACAACAACAACAACAACAACAACAACAACAACAAATGAAATTATTAATCACAACAGCAATTATTCTTTTGGCGAGTATCTCTTTTGCTTCATTCGGGGCGAACAAGATCAGCAAGAAAGAGTACGTCGACCGGTGGAGTGGAGTTGCGGTAGAACAAATGCAAAAATTTCGTATTCCCGCAAGTATCACTATGGCGCAAGCGATCTTAGAAAGTGCTAGTGGAAATTCTGATCTAGCTAGAAAAGGGAATAATCACTTCGGAATTAAGTGTCACGGTTGGAACGGCAAGAAAATGTACAAAGACGACGACAACAAAGACGATTGTTTTCGTGTTTATAAGTCAGCGGAAGAATCTTTTAATGATCACAGTGATTTTTTAAAGAAATACAAACGCTATGCATTTCTTTTTGATTATCCTATAGATGATTATAAATCATGGGCAAGAGGATTGAAAAAGGCCGGTTACGCCACTAATCCTAAGTATCCTTCATTATTAATTAAAATCATTGAAGACTTATCATTGCATGAATTAGACAAGACTAATGCACCTCTAATAACGCCTCAACAAAAAGTCACTATAGCAACTGAACAGGTTGAGTCTTCTTTGAGTTATTCTAATTCTCATGCGATTTTTAAGCATAAAAAGGGAGTGCGGTATGTTGTTGTAAAAAACGGAGATACTTTTTATTCGATTGCAAAAGAATTTAATTTATCGTTGAGTCAGCTGTACCGTTTCAATGACTTTTCACAAAAAAAGGATTTTATAGAACAGGGAGAGGTAGTGTACTTACAAGCTAAAAAGAGAGCAAATATTTTTGATAGAGAAACGATAGTTGTAAAAGAGGATATCTCTGTCAATGAGCTTTCTCAGAAATACGCTGTCCAAGCAAAAACCATAACGAAATTAAACAAAATGGCTAGTAATGAGGATATAATTACTAGCGGTTCAAAGATAACCCTTCGTTAGTTAATCTAACTGAAGGTTTTATAGTTTGTTGTTGTTGTTGAAAAAGGCTTTGGGAAACCAAGGTCTTTTTCGTATTATAACTGTTAGGATTCAAAGAATTGTTGTAGATTTGATACTATAATACCTGTATTCTTATGAAGCCATCAGTAGAGTTATTTAGTTTAATAAAATCATTAACAAAATCAGAGAAGCGTTTTTTTAAACTATCTTCTTCTCTACAATCAGGAGATAAGAATTACTTGATGCTTTTTGATTATATTGAAAAGCAGACCAGTTACAATGAGACTGCTCTTAAGAAAAAATTCGAAAAAGAAAACTTCATAAAGCATTTGCCTTCAGAAAAAAACCATCTCTATAAGTTGATAATGAAGAGTTTAAGAATGTACGCTAGTGGTCAATCTATTGGGGGAGTTTTAGCGGAAGATTTAAAAAATATAGAAATCTTATATAGCAAAGCTCTCTACAAGGAATGCAGTAAATTTGTTTTTAGAGCAAAAGCGACTGCCGAAAAACACGAAAAATTCTATTTTTTATATGAGTTGATTAGTTGGGAAAAAAAATTAATTGATTCAGCTTACGAAGCAGGTGAATTCTCGATGGATTTAGATTCGCTTAATGATGAAGAAGAGCTGGTAATAGCAAAACTTCGAAATCTTGCGGAGTATGTGGTTTTATATGCTAAAGTGAACTTGATTTTTAGAAGTGGTGGCTTTACAAGAAATGAAAATGAGAAGAAAATAGTGGATAGTATTGCACAGCACCCGTTAATAAGTGGAAAAAACACGGCACTTTCAACAAACGCTGCATCAATTTGCTATTATATCAAAGGACTATGTGCCGCAACAAATAGAAATTACAAAGACAGCTATGCTTTTTTTAGTAAAACCAAAGAAATTCTTGACAACAATCCCCTAATTAAAGACCAAGCCGCAAAGAGGTATGTTCTTACACTGATTCATTTACTTAGGTGCTATATTGAAGATAAAAAATTTAAAAAAGCTGAACAAATGGTCAGCACCATACGAGAGTTGAAGTCCAAGAAAGCGTTCAAATCGATTGATATAATGGTGCAAATTTTTGCAAAAACATATGACCAAGAGTTAATTTTACTTCACTCTCAAGGTAAATTTATATCCAGTGTTGAGTTAATACCTGAGATTGAAAATCAACATCAAGCGTTGCTTGGAAAAGTGAGTAAAGAAATGGAAACCTTGCTTACTTATAGTAAGTCATACAGCTATTTTGGCATTGGAAACTATAAAAAGGCCTTATTTTACTTAAATGATGTCCTCAATGATAATGTACAAAATTTAAGGCAGGATATCTATAGTTTTTCTAAGTTGGTGAACTTAATCATTCACTATGAGCTAGGAAATTATGATTTCATTGAGTATGAAGTTCGTTCTACAAGTAGATACCTGATAAAACATAAAAGAGATTTTAAAATAGAAACAGTTTGCATTCAGTATATTCGGAAACTGGCTAAAATGTATGTTGTTGAGAATAAGGTCGAATTATTGAATAAAATGAAGTTGGAAATTGATGAACTTTTAAAAGATCATAATGAGAGCGTAATTCTTGAATACTTTAATATTCGGGCATGGATAAAAAGTAAAACAGACAATATCACCTTCAGTGAAGCGGTTCGAGAAGTGAATGGAATTAGCTAATGCTCTTAATTCATACTTTTGACATAATTTGCTGATTCAACCACTGATTTTGCTACTTTTGCATTCATAAATTAATTATAAAGATGGGGCAAAAGTACACGACACGAGAGCAAGATTATTCTAAATGGTACAATGAAATTGTTTCTAGAGCAGATTTAGCTGAAAATTCTGACGTTAGAGGCTGCATGGTTATAAAACCTTACGGCTATGCTATTTGGGAGAAGATGAAGGAAATTTTGGATAAAAAATTCAAAGAAACCGGTCATTCCAATGCTTATTTCCCCCTTTTTATTCCCAAAAGTCTTTTTGAAGCAGAAGAAAAAAATGCGGAAGGGTTTGCTAAAGAATGCGCAGTGGTCACTCATCACAGATTAATAGACGACCCAAATAATGATGGAAAACTGATAGTCGATCCAACAGCGAAATTAACAGAAGAACTTATTGTTCGCCCAACTTCTGAAGCAATCATTTGGAGCACATATAAAAAATGGATACAATCATACAGGGACTTGCCAATTTTGATTAATCAATGGGCAAATGTTGTCCGTTGGGAGATGAGAACTCGTATTTTCTTAAGAACTGCTGAGTTTTTATGGCAAGAAGGTCATACGGCGCATGCAACGAAAAAAGAGGCATTAGATGAAGCAGCTCTTATGAATCGTGTTTATGCTGATTTTGCAGAGCAATATATGGCAATGCCCGTTATTCAAGGATTGAAAACTGAATCAGAAAGATTTGCTGGTGCAGATGAGACCTATTGTATCGAAGCAATGATGCAAGATGGTAAAGCTTTGCAGGCAGGAACTTCACATTTTTTAGGACAGAATTTTGCAAAGGCATTCGACGTTAAATTTACAACTAAAGAAGGAAATCAAGATTTTGTTTGGGCTTCATCTTGGGGTGTTTCTACGCGCCTAATGGGAGCATTAATTATGACACACTCTGATGATGATGGATTAGTATTGCCCCCGGAGCTGGCTCCAATTCAAGTGGTAGCTGTGCCAATTTACAAAACAGAAGATGAGTTGAAGCAAATTTCTGAGCGAATGACATCGCTTGGTGAAAAATTGAAGGTAAAAGGAGTTTCTTTTAAGTTTGACGATGATGATAACCGTCGTCCGGGTTGGAAGTTTGCAGAATATGAAGCAAAAGGAGTTCCGATCCGATTAGCAATGGGGCCTAGAGATTTACAAAACGGAAAAATTGAAATTGCTCGGAGAGATACCAAAACAAAAGAAATTGTTGAATATAATGGAGTAGAAGCTTACATTGAAAATTTACTTTCAGAAATTCAAGAAAACCTATTTAAAAGAGCTTCTGATTTTAGAGCTTCTAATATAAGAGAGATAGATTCTTACGAAGAATTTAAGGTTAAAATTGAATCAGAAGGAGGTTTTTTTCTTGCCCACTGGGATGGAACTGCTGAAACTGAAGAAAAGATAAAGACGGAAACGAAAGCGACAATTAGATGTATTCCCTTAGATCGAATTGAACAGGAAGGAGTTTGCATGGTCACAGGAAATAAATCGAAAGGTAGAGTAATTTTTGCCAAAGCTTATTAATAATAGAAGAATGAGTGTAAAGCATAACCATAAAGAAAGAAGAGAGGAAATCATCAATTTATTGATCAATAAAGCAGCTCTTAAACAGGACATTGCTGAGTATTCTGAAAAGGTATTGGGGAGATTCAAGGAAGTTGTTCAAAAGGAATTAGATCAATTGAGAATTTCTATTGACGATACTCGTATTCGATTGGATTATAAGGATAGTGGTAAGTACGAATTCCGTGTCAATATAGGTTCTGATGCACTTGTTTTTCAATTACACACGAATGTTTTTAGATTTGATGATGATAACCCGATGTGGGAATCTAAATACATTGAATCGAACGGAGCAAATGGTTATTTTGCCATAATCAACATTTATAATTTCTTGGCTGAATCTGTTGAGAAAAGTAGATTAAATGATGCTGGCTATTTAATTGGTCGAATCTTTTTGAATCACGAAGAACATTTTTTGGTAGAAGGGAAAGGCGAGTTGGGTCTTTTATTTACCGATCTGGAAAAAAGTAAGTTAACCGATAAAGTAATTTGCCAAGTCATTCAAGCATCACTTGTGTTTGCCGTTGAATTTGACCTTATTACACCACCCTATGAGCTAATTCAAGAAGTGTCACTTATGCAGATTAACGCAATTAGCTCGGACTTGCATATAGCCACTGGAAAAAGGCTAGGTTTTAAATTTAGTGCTGAAGATAAAGATATTTATTAAAAAAAAGTATTTTTTCGTTTGTTATTAAAGATTTTCACTCTATATTTGCACTCCCAAAACGGGGAAATTGAAATATTTAGTTGGCCCATTCGTCTAGTGGTTAGGACATCAGGTTTTCATCCTGGAAACAGGAGTTCGATTCTCCTATGGGCTACAACTAAAAAAATAATGGCCCATTCGTCTAGTGGTTAGGACATCAGGTTTTCATCCTGGAAACAGGAGTTCGATTCTCCTATGGGCTACAGTAAATAAAATTAGAAAAAAGCGGTAAACGCAAAATTAAAAATAGATAATATGGCGAATCATAAGTCAGCAATTAAGAGAATTAGATCAAACGAATCAAAAAGATTGCGTAATAAATTTCAGCATAAAACAACACGTAATGCTATCCGTAAATTTAGAGAGTTGACGAACAAAAAAGAAGCAGAAGAAATGCTTCCTAGTATTTTCGGAATGCTTGACAAACTTGCAAAAAGAAATATTATTCATAAGAAGAAAGCAGCTAACCTTAAATCTGGGTTAAAAGTAAAAGCAAATTCGCTTTAATTTTCTTTTATTGAAAAACTTAAAAAGAGGGCATTGCCCTCTTTTTTTTTACCTTTACTTTTAGATTATATAATACAAGGTGTCAGTTATTCGTTTGTTAAAAGTACAATGAAAATTATTTCGTTTTTCTTCTTGTTTTTTCTATGCAAATCTTCGTTTGGCCAATTGGTGACGGAATTTGACACATTGACTTATTCAACTAGAATGAATAGTTCATTAGATTCTATTGACATATCGGGAGCCGATTATCCTTCCACTTTTGATGGAGGTATTGCAATCACTTCTCCTTACGGGCTTTCTATTTCTTCCCTATTTAATAATTATACCACACCAAGTTTCCTTCCAAATACAAATTGGAGTCGAATGAAATTTTCGGCGTTACCTCATCTGGGCTTTTCTTATTCTTTTGGAGGACAGGGGAGTCAATTTATTAAAGCGAGATATGAACAAGCATTCTCTGATTCAATGAACCTCAATATTACCTATCAAAAAAGGTCAGGCATTGGAAGTATAAGAAATGCAAATTTCTCTGTGGACGATTTTACGCTCCAATTTCAGCGAATTGGGACGTTTTATTCTTTAAGTTTGAAGAGTAGTTTTCACGGCTCTAAAATCAGCCACCCCGGAGGAGTTAAAACGGACACTTTGATAAACGATTTTGGTTTAGACTTCTCTCCAGTCAATAAGAGTAACGCGAATAGTCGAAACAGGACTGGGCGAGTTAAATTGAACAATTATTTTGATTTTTTAAAAGACACAGCAACATCATTGGGTTTTATTTCTAGTCACTTTTACGAGATAAAAAACAGAATATATTTAGAAGATGATTCCATTGCTGTTCTTTATGGAGTGTCTTTTATCGACAGTTTGCAAACACGAGATCAATTTAATAATGCAAGTATTGCCAATGGCGGAGGCGCATTTTTTATGTCGAAAAAATTATACATAGATGCTCTTTTGAATTACACCTATCGTGAGTATCAAAATTTAGGGCAAATAAAGTATATTTCAGAGCTGGACTTTACCTCTGTAGCTCGTTTGACAAATAAAAATAGTCGTTTTGAGAATGACTTACGTTTTAATTTGATGGGTAGATTTAATGAGTTTAAAGAATATTTAGACGCAAGTTATTCTTCTAAAAACCTGACCCTAAGCGCTAACTTTCTGTATCAACAGAAAGCTCCGACATATTTTCAAAGAATCTATTTTAGCAATACTAGCAATTATGATGTTTCAACTATTACTTTACAGAAATGGCTAAAGATACATGGGATTATAACCTATCAACATACTGAGAACATCAGTACAAGTGTTTTTGGAGGTGTTGCATCTATAAGTTCTGTTTATCAATTTAATGGCAGTGAATGGAATAACATCAATGCGAATACGACTATGAGCAGTATAGGTGTTAAATCTGCCATTAAATTAGGAGTTTTGAACATTCATCCTCGTTTCGTTTATTCTTCTGATAGCCGAAATTTTTTACCTAAGGTACAAGCAGCTGGTCGTATCTTTTTGAAAGGAAAATTGTTTAAGGATAAAAAATTAGAAGCTATAATCGGTGTTGATGCATCTTATATTTCTTCATTCGATACGAAGACTTATGTGCCCTCAATGGATACTTATGATTGGTCAGCTCAAGGAGGATATTTTACCGAGCAAGTTAATCTTCATGCTTTTGTTAGTTTAGGAATCTCAAAATTTCGTTTTTTCTTTAGGTATGAAAATATAGGCTATTTCTGGGCGGAAAAGAAAAGTGAAATAATTTCGAGTTATCCAATTGCTGTGCCGAGAATGAGAATTGGTTTAACTTGGGATTTCGTCAATTAAATTCTTCAAAATACAAAAGCAGCGAAACTGGCGCTTCACTGCTTTAACCTAACCTACTTTTTACAACTAAACCTATTGTAAATATATATCATTTGGTAGGTAAACACAAAGAACGTTGAGTCAAATGAATATTCAGCTATTTCTATTTATCAATTTTTAGTTAGCGATGAGTTTATTCAATACGACTTAGTCAATTGAGGGCTTATATTTGGACAATTCCATTATCTTTGAGCAAAAATTAATAGAATGGAGTTATTAAAGGATAAAGTAGTGCTGATTACAGGAGCATCAAGAGGAATAGGGAGAGAAATTGCAAAAGAATGTGCGATACAAGGTGCAACTGTTGCTTTTACATACCTTTCTTCGGAAGAGAAAGCAAAAGCTTTAGAAACTGAACTGTCATCTGGAGGGACACAAGCGAAAGGGTTTAAATCAGACGCGTCTAAATTTGATGAAGCACAATCACTAGTAGATCAAGTTGTAGCTGAATATGGTACAATTGATATCCTAGTGAATAATGCTGGAATTACTAGAGACACTTTATTAATGAGAATGTCAGAACAACAGTGGGATGATGTTATGAATACAAATCTAAAATCAGCCTTCAATTTAACTAAGGCAGTGCAAAGACCTATGCTGAAGGCTCGTAAAGGATCTATTGTCAATATGTCTTCTGTAGTTGGGGTAAGCGGTAACGCTGGACAATCCAATTATGCTGCTTCAAAAGCTGGGTTAATTGGATTTACCAAGTCTATTGCACAAGAATTAGGGTCTAGAAGTATTCGCTGTAATGCAATAGCTCCAGGTTTTATTGAAACTGAAATGACGGATGCTTTAGATCAGAAAGTAGTTGACGAATGGAGACAATCTATTCCTTTGAAACGGGGAGGGTCAACAAAAGACGTTGCTGATTTAGTAGTATTTTTAGGATCTAACATGTCGAGTTATATCACAGGACAAACAATAAACGTTTGTGGCGGAATGCTTATGTAATTCACTTCTTTAACTTTTTCTGGAAGAATTGAATTTTGTCTATTCCTTTTTTCAAGAGGTCATAATATAGAAATAGATATCCTATCAAAATCATTCCCCAAAGAACTATTAGATTAATCGTAAACGTTTTCAATCTCTGACCAAATACGTATTTGAAAGGCGAATAAAAATGTGCCGAGAAAAAGGAATCTTTTGATGGAAGATCATAAATTGGATTATCATTTTGATAAATTTGACTATTTGAAAAGATAAACTTCTTTATTTCCATGCTGTTGGTGACAACTTTATTCAGAGCGTCGTTTTCATAGTCCGTTTTTAATTTCTTGTAATCTGAAATACCATAAGATTTAATTTTTTCTCTTATAGAATCACTGTACTTATTTATATTAAGAACATATTGAGAACGAATTGTATGAATGAAATTTTCAATTGGTTTTAGTTTTTCGCCGTGAAAGTCATTACTTTTAAGAAGTTCAATGCAACCTTTACATTCCAATCCATTCCATTTAGCATCTTCTTTGGTGATTTCATTCATAATAATTTGACGGGCATTTTCTTTCACCTCAAAATTGTCATTATCCTCTTGGAGAATGGATAATTGATTTCGAATTTCTGGAACCCAGTAATTTTTTTTCCACTCAGATTCACTTTTATTGATCCTAAAAGTCAAAAATTCTTTGGTTAGTTTATTTTGAGTAGATTGTTCTACAGCAAGAGCCTCGTAGGCCCATCTCGAAGCCATAGTGTTTCCAATCCAGGGAACTTTAGTTGCTTCTGAAAGAGAAGGGTGGAGCTTATCAAATTTTACAATGACTCCACTAAACAACAATTGTGGAATAATTAATAGAGGCACAAAAATATAAATCACTTTTGCCGAGTTAAAAGCACTGGAAATGTTTAGACCAATTAGATTGGATAGACATGAAACAGTGAATAAAACAAACCAATATTCAAAAAGCATTCCGTGAATTTCTAATATTGAATTTCCAATTATTACAAAGAGAAAAGATTGTATCGCTGAAATGATAAATAGAATAGCAATTTTGGATAGTAGGTAACTGCTTCTGGAAAGATTAATGAATTTTTCACGGACTAAGTTCTTCTTGTCTTTATGAATTTCTTCTGCAGAAACCGTCATGCCTATAAAAATAGCAACAATAACCGCTATGAATATATATTGTGGAATATTGTCATTTGAAAAATAAGTATAACTTCTATCATTACTTGACCAATCGAAAAATTTAATAAAAAAGGACAATGCAAGAGCCAAAACTGGAGAAACCAGTGCATTTATCAATAAGTACTGTTTATTTGATTTCTTAGAAAGAAAATCTCGCATTAAATAGGTCGTGAACTGAGTTTTTTTTGAAGGTAACTCTCTGCCTTTTACTTCAGAAACGTTATGGTTCTTGGAACTATGAGTAGGTTTAATTTTCTTGTATAATTTGTTCCAATCCTCTGGAATGTTCTTTCGTTCGTTTGTTTCATTACCGTATTCGTCAATTATTTTGGCATCTATTATATTGAATATTTGTTCGGGATTAACATTCCCGCATAAATCACATTCTTTTTCATGTGCGAGGCCTTGAAAAGAATATGTTTTAAAGTGAACAATTGCATCCAATGGAATTCCATCGTAAATTAAATATCCTCCTTTATCTATAATAAGAAGTCTGTCGAATAACTTAAAAATGTTAGAAGACGGTTGATGTATGACTACAAATACGAGTTTCCCGTTCAACGATAATTCCTTTAAAAGATCCATGATATTGTCAGAATCCCTACTGGAAAGTCCAGATGTAGGTTCATCAACAAATAAAATTGAAGGTTCTCTAATTAATTCTAAAGCAATATTGAGTCTTTTTCGTTGTCCTCCAGAGATTACTTTTTGGACCACAGATCCAACTTTTAAATGTCTGATTTCGTAAAGTCCTAAACTGTTCAGAAGTTTGTTGACTTTTCTAATTAGTTGATTTTTTGATATGTCTTTAATGGACAGTTTTGCACTAAAAAATAAATTCTCAAAGACGGTTAATTCATCGATAAGTAAATCGTCTTGGCTAACATTACCGATAACACCTTCTAGCAAATTTTGTTGCTCATGTACATCTAATCCGTTAATGGTGACGCTTCCATACTTGGGTTTCACTTTACCATTCATTATACTCAGTAAAGTGGTTTTCCCCGAACCCGAGCCACCCATTAAACCTATTAAGTTTCCAGAATCCGTTGTAAGACTGACTTTGTGAATGGCATTTTTTCCGCTTTCGAATGAGTGAATAACATTTTTTACATCTAACGTCAGCTTTAGGTCTTCGTTGGAGGATGTAAATCGTGTTATTATATCACTGTAATAGATTTGTTTGCTCTTTGAGGTACGAAGGGTAGATCCAATATTAAATACGTGAGCTTTAGATGTTGACACAATTCGTCCATTTGTGTATAGTTCTTCGTTGCCCAAATACCTAAAGAAAAGACTTCTTACACTTTCAATGTAAATTATTATTATCGGAGAATCCAATCCTTCAACAATAGCTGATTTAGATGAATTTTGCTTATTAACTTTCTTATTGTAAAGGTATAATGTGTTACTTCTATCATCGATTTCAGAGCCATTAAATTTGATGAAAAAACGTATTCTATCAAATTCTTCCGAATTAATATGGAAAGAATCAGCAACAGTTTCGGCAAATTTTATTTCCCTTTCTGTGATGACATCATCCAAGTCAATAAACTCCATTATTCTTACCAAGACGATTACTTTTTGTCGTTGAGTAAGTTCTTTGTTAATTTGTGAACAAATACGAAGAATTTTAACTGAATGGAGTGCTGTTCTTTTTCTGTCTTTTTGCTTAGAAATAATTCGACCCCTAGTAGAGACTAAATAATTATTGAAAACATTTAGGTATTTATCTATGTATTCCGAGCTAAGCTCAGATTTTAAAAATCCTTCAATGATTTTTCTGCCTTTGGAACTTTGAATTTCCGAGGTTTCTGAAGAACTATCTAAATCTTCATCAATCTTTGCAATTATGGCAAAGAGTTGCATCAAAGCATGAAGAATCTTTTCACTCATTCAAAACAATATGTTAGGTTAGTTTAGTTATTAAACCCGATAAGCATTACAACGCATCCAGTTACTTTCAAATCGAGATCTAACTCGGTTGTAATAATCACAGGAATTGTGTTGTCCACTTTAAAGTCCCAGTAAGGCGAGTTTCTATAATTCCTATTAGAATATAAAATATTACCTTCTTGATCTTTGATAGTAAAAATCACAAAGTTTTCTCTAGATCCAGCACTAGCCGCAAGTCGGTAGGTTGCTCCGCCATAAAAGATTGTCTTAAATTCTGCTTTTTCTCTATCCAAAAAAGCAGTATAAACCTGACCGTCAGAGATAAAGTCCTTTCCATTGTCGCTAGATTTCAATAATTCTTCGCAATCTTTTACAATTCTTTCACAATCTTGCGCTTGAGCAACACCAAAAGTAAAAAATGCAATAATTAGTAAGTATGTAATTTTCATTTGTTTATACTTTAATGATGGATGAACGAATAGTTTTAATTTTATTTTCAATTTCATTTATTACCGAATCCTCAATAATTACTTCAGATTTATGCCTCAAGTTGGTCAATTTATTTTCTTGATCCGTATCCGGCGCAACAAATTCATAAGTAATCATCACTTTGTCAAAAGATAATTTCAATTCTTCTAATTGTTTAATGATTGTGTCATTTTGATTTTCACTGTTATATTCTCTTAAGATATCAATGATAGAACCAATTGTTTGCTTTTGTTCCCCTATGCGTCGTTTAATTTTATCACTTGGATTTTTAGCATTCAATTGACAAGCAAAATTAATAGACTCAATCCATCCTCCCGTAAGAATTAAAGCTGAAGTTTGCTTTCTATTGGCATGTTTTAAGAAATTATCTGCCTGTTTAAACGCTTCTGACATAAGTTGAATCATTTCTTGCTCATTCTCAGAATTCATTTCAAAATTCTCTAAGAATTCTGAGCTAAATGCAGCGTCAAGACCCAATTGATTTGTTAGGTTCTGAACAACAGACAGGTATTGAAGTGTAATGTTTTTCTGATCATATAATGCAGAATAACCTAAATCGGCACCGTAAACTCCAAGATTAAGAGATTGTTGATACTCTGTAACGTATTCTCCTACGTTTTTGACATCGTTTCCTAAAGAAGCGTCAAAAGATAAATCAAGATTTTTGATTAAGTAAGCCGTTTGAACAGGAGATGGTATGCTGAATATTTTACCATCAAATATAGTGTTCAAAGCGCTATTAGGGTCAAAAACTTCCTTATCGATAGTATCGTCTTCAATAGGGTTCTCATCTTCACAAGAGTACAGACTCAGACAACCAATAACGGGGAGCGCGAGAAGTTGAAATTTAAATCTTTTCATATAATAGTGTGTCTTTAGTTAGGTAAATATAATTAAATATCGACATTTTAGCATTGATTTATTAAATTTGTTTAAGATTTTTCAAGTATGAGACGTAGACCAAGAAGAAATAGAAGTTCAGTAGCAATCAGATCAATGCTAGAGGAAACTCAATTGAGTTCTAAAAATTTGATATATCCTATGTTTATTGAAGATGGAAAATCTATCCAAACTGAAATTAATTCTCTGCCCAATAATTATAGATGGTCATTGGATAAGATTCTTCCAGAAATAGAAAACTGTATTCATTTAGGAATCGATAAATATGTTTTATTTCCTGCGGTCGATGAATCGTTGAAGGACACTGTCGCTTCTTATAGTTATGTTAGTGATAATTTCTATTTGGATGCCATTCGTAAAATAAAGGAAAATTTCCCGCAAATTTCTTTAATGAGTGATGTTGCTATGGATCCCTATTCTTCTGATGGTCATGATGGACTTGTGCAAAATGGAGAAATTCTTAACGATGAAACATTACCAATTCTTGCGAAAATGTCAGTCGCTCAAGCGCAAGCAGGTATTGACATTGTAGGCCCCTCGGATATGATGGATGGTAGAATTGGATATTTACGTGATGCCTTAGATAAAGCTGGTTTTAGCCATACCGCTATTATGGCTTATACAGCGAAATACGCAAGTGCATTTTATGGTCCGTTTAGAGATGCATTAGATTCTGCACCTAAAGGTGGTGACAAGAAAAGTTACCAGATGAATCCTTCAAATAAACGTGAAGCTCTCATTGAGGCTGAACTCGATTTTGGAGAAGGAGCCGACATGTTAATGGTTAAACCAGCTACGTGTTATCTTGATATAATTCATCTGCTGAAAGAAAATTTTGATATTCCAATTACAGCGTACAATGTGAGTGGTGAATGTGCCATGATTTATGCCGCTAGTGAGAAAGGATGGTTGGATTATGATTCTTCGATGTCAGAGATGCTTATGAGTATCCGCCGCGCTGGAGCTGATGGCATTCTTACTTATTTTGCTAAAGATTTTGCAAAATTAGTGAATGGCTAATTTAACTGAATTTACTTTGGTCTAATTTTGAGCTCTTTTTTATTTTTTTCACGAAATAGGACCAGAGTATGCTTCCTTTATACATTCCTGAAGAATTGAAATGGGTTCTACCCTTATTTATATCTTTTCTTTTCTTGAGTAAGATTCTTAAATTGGTATACAAGGACATGTGTGCTCTAAAAACCGCAGCAAAAGATGTCAGTTGCCCTTTTACTAGAAACATTAATGCAGCAATTCCATCAAGAAACATTCTGAAGAGTAACTTAGGAAATAATAGTCCTTCATGATTCTTAACGATCATGTATAGGTTGTTTCTGAAATTGAAATAAACTTTTTTTGGTGAAGAATAGGGGAGAGTGCCACCTCCAACATGATATACGACTGAAGTGGGCACTGCTACAAACGTGTACCCCCATTTTTTTATTCTCCAGCAGAGATCAATTTCCTCCATGTGTGTAAAAAAAAGCTCGTCAAATCCGTTTGCTTTATGATACAACTCAGTTCGAATCAATAAACATGCTCCAGACGCCCAAAATATCTCAATTTCGCTATCGTACTGTCCATTGTCTTTTTCTACAGTATCGAATAAACGTCCTCTACAAAATGGAAAATAATTTTTATCAATGAAGCCTCCTGATCCACCTGCATGTTCAAAATGGGTTTTTTTCTTCTGTGATAATATTTTCGGCTGACAACCAGCAATTTTTGGATTCTCCATTGCCTTTTTCAAAGGAGACAACCAGTTTTTGGTTACTTCTACGTCGTTATTGAGTAGTAAGTAGAATTTCGCATCTACTTTTTTTAGTGCCTCGTTATATCCTTTTGCAAAACCTCCGTTGGTTTTGTTCTGAATGATTTCTACAGATGCAAATTGTTTTTTTACGTAATCAATGGAATTATCTGAAGATGCGTTATCCGCTACAATGATTCTAGCATTTTCTGAAAAAGCAATCACTTGAGGTAAAAATTGCTCAAGAAGCAATTGACCATTCCAATTTAAGATAACAATAGCTATATCATTCATTCCAGACAAAGCTAATTTATTTTTTGAAATTACTCGTTAAACATATCTCTACTATTGCCGCCAAATTGGTCGCCACCTTGAGAAGTCCTCCTGGCAAGTGCAGTTGGCCAATTAAGATTCTTCACTTCTCCAATCATATCAGAATGAAGCAGTTCAAAATCATTATTGATTAAGTTAGGATTGTAGAAAATGAATTTTTTGTTATTGAAGGCTCCAATTCTGTTGTATTGCCATACCACATATGGATATTCTGATGTAGAATTTTCGTTCTGATTAACATTGGTTGGTGGTCCATATTTTAAGTAAACCCTTCCTCTATCTGTCTCATGACCACTTTTAAAGCCACTTTTAAAGAATTTGTCAACGGCTTGCACTTGCATTTTATAATTCATCCAGCTTTCATAAGTATTCTCAGGTGCAGTTCTCTTCCAATACAATTGGATATATTTCCGCGCGCTTTCTTCGTTTCTGGATTTCACTATTTTAAGAATGTTTTTTGTTTCGGTTGATTCTGAAATAGGGATTAAACTTTCTAAATAATAACCAATACTATCTTTAGTAATTGATTTTTGAAACTCTGGATTTAGCACTAATTCATCAGTGAAGTAGTTATAATCAATATCGTTACTTCTATCAAATTCATACGATTGTGAAGAAAGTTCAATCATATTTTTATTGATAATGGTGTAATTGAGAATGTACTTACCTGTTGTTAATTCAGTGATGTCAACGGATTTTAAGAAAGGAACAACCTCGGCTGCTGATAGTTTGATAAAGCGAGTCATTTTTTCAATTTCTTGGTTTGTCAATGCGTTTATAACGGTTTGCTTGATGGCAAAAATACTATCCTGTAACTGCAAAGAATTATAAATTTCAAAATAGACAGGTATCGTGCTTAATTCTTTCGGGTAAAATGTTGCCAAACGAGGAATTATATCATAGCCCGATTTAAAAAATGGAGAAGCGCCATCTCCTGGTGAAGCAATTTCAGCAATTTGAATATCAGATATTGAAATTGAAGAGCCTAAGTCTTCAATGAGAATATTTTGAATTGCTTTTAGCGGCTCATTCTTGCTATTTAAATCTTGAAGCTCCAAAGTGAATTGATATTCTCCCGGCTTTAAAACAAATCGTCTAATATCATAAAAATCAGAAATGATACTGTCTTTCATATAAGGCGTTGACAATCTATAAGCGTCAGAAGAAATGACCTCATCATACTTTGTAATTGTCATTTGCACAGCTAATTCACCAATAAGTCCGCCATCTTTACCTAGGTAATTAATTGAACTGCCAACAAATTGGAATTGAAATTCAATATAATTCCCTTGCCCAGGCGCAAAAAACTGTTTGCTATCGAGGTAAGCTCTTAATTCTCTATTCTGAGAAAAAGACGAGTAGTTGACAAACAATAAAAACAGTGATAAAAATGTATATTTCATTTATTCTATTGATTTTGAGCAAAGATACAAAAAGCGAACCGTTTATATTAATGATGATGTTACCATTGATTTTATCGTGGTTACTAATGCTTAATGTGTAACTAGAATGGCGTAAACGATTAAATTAAATTTTTCAATAAAAATAAGTAGAAATGTTATTGCAGTTCGATAAAGTATCAGTACTTTTGGCGCGGAGAATTGGCAGAGTGGTCGAATGCACTGGTCTTGAAAACCAGCGTACCGCAAGGTACCGGGGGTTCGAATCCCTCATTCTCCGCCAGGAAAAAAAGTCTTACTTAATTGTGAGGCTTTTTTTGTGTTTCTATATTTTGACATTTCAAGGAGGGATTGAAGCGGCACTAGCATTGGCTTCTCGGAAGCTGGGCTTTCTCTTCTCATTCTCCGTTCCTAATTAAAATCTTCACTTGTTTGTAAGACTTTTTTGTGTTTGAAGTAAAATCAAAGGATTTAGAACAATAGATCATAACCTTTATTATTTCATTTCTATTGAACTAAAAAAGGCATCCAAAAAGGTGCCCAAGTTTTTGATTAGGTGTCCCACTTTATAAATCTTATTACTATGTATAAAATAAATATACTGTTCTTTTTGGCTAGAGCTAAAAAGAACTCGCAAGGTAGATGCCCTTTGAAATGTAGAGTTACATACCTTCAGAAAAGAAAGGAGTTTGCAACTGGTCTATTTGTTATACCTGAATATTGGAATAGCAAACTACAGAAGGTTCATCCACCTAATATTGACAACGATAATTTAAACTCACATTTGAGCCTGATTCGACAAAAAATGAATCAGGCTTTTTTGTTCCTACAAATGGAAGGAAACGAGTTTGATGTTGATGATGTGGTTAGTAAATACAAAGGAGAGAAGCCTAAAGAGCAGAAAACAGTAATGGATGTAATCCGCTATCACAACAACCGTATGGAAAAGCTAATAGGCATTGAAACCACTTTTACATCATGGGAGAAATATAGTCAGACACAAAAGCATTTGGAAGATTTCGTAAGTTTCAAATTTGGAAAGAAAGATTTTCCATTGTTCAAATTAAATGAAGTGTTCCTTCATGATTTTGAATATTACTTAAAAACGGAGAAAACATTTAAGGATTCTACGACCTATAAGAGCATTCAACGATTCAGAAAAATGATGAAATTAGCATTATCAATGGACTACTTGAAAAAAGACCCTTTCATATTCTACAAAGCAAAACGATATAAGAAAGAGATTGTCTATTTGACAAAGGATGAATTACTGAATTTACGTAATTATACTTTTGCTCAACAACGATTAGAGCAAGTTAGAGATATGTTTGTCTTATGTTGCTACACTGGTCTTGCTTACCGTGAGATGGCAAATCTGAGCCCTCAGAATATCATTGAGAATTTTGATGGTAATTTGTGGATTCAGATGAAACGACAAAAGACTGGGAAGGAAATTTCTATCCCACTCATGTCTATTGCTGAAAAATTAATTGAAAAATATAGGACTAACGACAGTTTATTGCCTTTAATTTCTAATCAGAAGTTTAACTCCTACTTAAAGGAAATAGCTCTATTAGTAGGTATTGAAAAGAACCTGACCCACCATATTGCCAGAAAGACGTTTGCAACGACCGTGTTGCTTTACAATGACGTTCCAATGGAAATTGTCTCAGAATTGTTGGGGCATTCTAACATTAGTATTACAACTGAGAGTTATGGTAAAGTGATTAAGAAGAAGGTGAGTGATCATATGATTAAGCTATCTAAGAGGTTAAAATAGATCAGAAATTGATTTAAACAATCAGAGAGGAGAGTAAATCATTAGATATTGTTTATGTATATTAAATAATGTGCATAACGTGTTGAAAACAAGTTATTTGTATGACTATTTCGTGACAAAACTCAAAAATTTTATTGGTAATTTTGGTGGGTGGAGGATGTTCGCATATGACACAGTATGCTTTAGTATACTGAAGTATGCGTTACCCCAAAATTTCTCTCTATTCAGGAGTACATCTCTCAACACATGAGATACGAGATAGCTCATTATTTCACATTAAACATATGTACTATTTTAACGCGATTTGGTTCGTTTTAGAGCAGTATCTATGTATGATGAGTTTACTTCATTATTTTTTTTAAAGTTCTAGAAATGCTAATCGTGATAACCACCACCGTCCACGACCCCCACTAAATATTGATTGGGGAAAGGTTCCCCCGTCAAATTTCATTAATCAAAATTATATAATATGGTACATGTTGTAGATTATGCTGTACGGGAGAACCGTGACGGCGAGAGTTTTTGTGCTCTGATAGTATCGGGCGGTTTAGAATTTTTGAAATCTTCAAAAGGCAAACAGTATGCCACTCTTAGAAAGTGCAGTGTTCCCTCCACATTGAATGAGGAAGCTTGTAAATCAATTGTTGGTGCTCAGTTACCAGGTACAATTAGAAAGGTTGAATGTGATCCTTATGATTACGTGACTAAATCAGGTGAGACGGTGAGTCTCAATCATTCTTATGAGTATGCTGAACAAGACACCGATGATGAGGGAAATTCGTTTGAATAATTAAACGAACTCTTCGGTTGATGAAGGAAGGGAACGGAGTTTTTGGCTTCGTTCTCTTTTTCTTCATTTAATTATTATAGCATAATCATGAAAAAGACAATTCTATTTAATTCTTATAGTTGTTTCAAAATAGTACATATATCAAACAGGAATATAAGGTATTCGGTTTGCCTTCTTCACATTCACAGAAATATATCTTCAAGGGTATATAAATTCCCTTCGGTCACCCTTGTATATTTATTTCTGCTCAGTAATTCAGGCTTCACCTCATTCGTAGCTTCTCTGCATGCTACGCATTCATCGCTACTTATTTCTTGACGAGCCTGCGTGTCATTCAGACTTCAGGTTGTTTTGTTATTGCCTTCGGCAGAATGGAACCCCCCGTGTTTGCAACAAAGCTATCCAATGTGTTCGTTCCTCACACTTTTTGTCTAGCTTCTTCATTCCGCTCTTGGCGGCTCGTTTAAATGTATAATGTTACTTTTTAATTTCATACATTTTATTTATGAATATGAACTATTAAACAAATTTATTAGATGTTGACTTTTTAATATTGTTGTTGTTCGATAAGAATATTGAATATTTAGTAAGAGATAAGGTCTTTTAATTCAATTTCGAGACCTTCACATACTTCTAGTAAATAAATAAAACTCGGATTAATATTCCCTCTTTCTAATCTATTAATACTTGGTTGATCTTTTCCTATGCTGTATGCTAATTGTGTTTGTGATATACCCTTAAGCTCACGTATTCTTTTTACGTTTTGCCCCAATTCTAAGAGTTTATCCTTTTTAATCATTTGGATAATGTACTTGTAGAGTAAGATAAAATCTATAACGGATACGTTATGTATTAAATTTATTATGTAATTTTAATTGAAAATTTGTTCTGTTACTATTGATGATTTTTGAATTTTAAATAATAAACAACTTTAAATTATTAAAATTATGTTAAAAAATTCTCTTACACTTCTAGTATTATTCGTGAGTACCTTAGGCTTTACTCAAGATGACAAAAACTTTATTATAAGTGGAAACATTTTAAATGCAAGTGAATGTATATATGTCTTATATGATATTATAGATGATAACTCTTGGCATTTTGTTGAAGAAGTCAAGCTTGACTCTACTTATAAAATCTCTGTAAAACCTCATGGAATGTATTTAATTATCTTTAAAAGTCAAGGTAAATCAAAACAAATGTATTTGGATTTAAATGGTCCATCTAAGCAATTAATGAGTATTAATTTTAAATATGATAGTCATATTTTTTATGCTTATAATGAAGAAGAAAAAATATATAACTCTTATTTATTAACTGACTCTGATATATTACAAATGCAAAATGAAAAGAAAATATATCGAGAAGAATGATTCTACGCTTATGGTTGTATCTTAGAAACACTTACGCTTGAAATTCAAATAATGAAATATGAATAAATTAATCATAATCTTATCTTTCACTTTTTCAAATCTTTCATTTGCTCAATTAACGGTGATAATCACAGAGTACAGTGATAGTTTACAGAAAAATGTATCGACAACGAAAAACTACCCAGAGGATTTCGCCGAATTTATAATTACAAATGTATCTGCGACTTATAAACAATACACTAATGTTAATACTATTGATTCAATTTTAATTTATTCAGAAAGTATTGATATTGATTCTGTTATTTATGCTCCAATGCAGAATACATACTTTGATCATGACAAGGAATTTGTTTTTGCAATTTCAAATATTAAAGAAGGGAATGTTTTAGGAGATAACTATTTAATAATTGCCTTTCGCTTTAAGGTTTTTCAGGAATTTATTGAAGGCGAAGGATTAAAAATCATAAAGGAATGAAACAACTATTATTTTTAGCACTAGTTTTAACCACCAGCTGTGCATACGGTCAATTGACTTTTGAGGAGTACGATGACAATAATAATCTTATTGATAGTACAGTTACACAGTCTTACAGGATATATAAGATCGTGAATAATGATTATATTCATTTAAAAGAATATAATCAATATGATAGCTTAACAATTGATGTGACACTAGTTATTATGGAGAAAACTACTGCTCGTAACAATACTAGCTATTGGGTGCAAAACTTGAAGGATGAAGAATATGCGATTTCTTTTGCCGATTCATCCGTTGGGTTCAAAGGCGTAATTTATACTTATGAAGATGGGTACAAAGCATTGATTAGAGGTAATGTTACTTACTATAGTGTTACCTCAGAGTATTAGCAAATTTAAGGGTAAATACCTTGTAATAAATTTAATAGGAATGATTATAGGTGGCTTTATGCCACCTTTTTTATTGACTAAAAACTTAGAAATTGAAATTATCAGAAATTGAAATTAAGTACACGAGTAATATCGGTAAGAGAGTAAAGGTTAGCACTAGTTTGGATGCATATGAAGTCTTTAGAGGTATGTGGGATATATCTACTATTGAATTACGAGAGGAAATGAAAGTTATACTTCTGAATAGGGATAACGTTGTTCTAGGTGTATATACACTTTCTACTGGTGGGGTAGCTTCTACGGTCGTTGATAAGCGTTTAATTTTTGGTGTTGCTTTGAAATGTAATGCTTCAGGCATCATTATTGCACATAATCATCCAAGTGGAAATGTTGAACCTAGTACTGCTGATAAAAAATTAACAAAAGAGATAAAGGATGTTGGATGTTTAATGGATGTATTCTTATTGGATCATTTGATTATTATTAAAGATGATTATTTTAGTTTTTCGGATGTCGGTATATTATAATTTTATTTTTAACAGGTATCTATGTATAAGGGATGTATAGGTATTTTTATTGTAATCATAAAAAATGTGTAGATTTACGATATAGATTTTATTCATATGAAATTAAGGAAAGTTCAATACGATTTAGAATTTACTCATATTCTCACTTTTCAAGAGAATTATAGAAGTAAAATTGCTCCCATTTTTCAAGAGCCAAATTTAAGATACGGATTAGAAAATATTGGTACTCTTGAGGAGTCGATAAAATTAATCTTCAAAGAATTAGGTTTAGTGTTTCAATGTAACATGGGTGCCGTAAGAGTTATGTTTGAAGGGGATCCAAAGGATTTTGTTAAAGGAGGTAGTCCTCAATGGGATTTATTTGTTCAAGTTGTTAATTGTATCAAAAGTATAGAAGGATTTGGTC
>Ga0316208_1001230_pt1 | contig 24975 bp, 23 predicted proteins | sample 3monopyrite_MG_FD_204944 | JGI IMG/M metagenome (GOLD analysis project Ga0316208, IMG submission 204944) | Microbial mat bacterial communities from mineral coupon in-situ incubated in ocean water Damariscotta River, Maine, United States -... | ecosystem: Environmental > Aquatic > Marine >... | reverse complement strand
CACCTATGTGATGGACCGGTTTGACCTGCGCTAGGTTTTGCTTGCTATTTGAACACCTGTTCAGTTAACTTTGGCAAAAACCCAAGGGTGTCATGGCACGTAAATCAGGATCAAACGGCAAAAAAACCGCGCGCGAGCTACAGGCCGCGGCCACCAAACTATTTGCCCAATATGGCTATGCGGCTGTTTCCATGCGCCAAATCGCGGCCGAGGTGGGCGTGCAGGCCGGGGCGCTTTACCTTTACACACCCGATAAACAAACCCTGCTTTTCCAGATAATGGACCGCCATATGGCCGACCTGCTGGATGCCTGGGCCGCCGAAAGCGCCACGCCGGTGGCCGGCCCGATGGCGCGGCTGGAGCAGTTTGTGCGCTTCCATATCCGCTTTCATCTGGACAGGGTGGACGCGGTTTTTATTGCCTATATGGAGTTGCGAAACCTTTCCGAGGAAAATTTTGCCGAAATCGAAGCCAAGCGGCGGCATTATGAAGACCTGCTTGCGGAAATACTGGGTGAGGGCAGCCGCGCCGGGGTGTTTCAACTATGTGATCCCAAGCTAACCTCATATGCGATTATTGCCATGCTCACCGGCGTGACCACATGGTTTAGGGGGGATGGCCGGTTAACGGTTGACCGGATCGAGGAGATCTATGTGAACATGGTGCGGGGGCTGGTTTTGCAAGCCGGGCCGGTGCCTAAAACTGAAGGCTCACCGAAAGTTTGATATAGGGCGCAAACCGTGTTTCAGCCTGCATTTCCGACGTGATATCGCCCAGAGCTTCGCGGGCCGGCGCGGCAAGGCCCTGTGGCGGATATTGATATTTTTTCGGCGGGGCGGTGCTGATACCGCTGATAAAAACCGCGCCGATATCGGCCGAAACCTGCCATGTATCCGACAAGGTCGCTTCATATCCGAGTGTGAGCGCCGGAAGGGATATTGCCGAGATGTCGGGCGCGGCGCCCGCTTGTGCAAAGCCGCCGCCAAGGCCGAATGACAGGGCCTCCTGCGCCTGTGCAGGGTTGGCCAGAAAGACCAGAGCCAAAATATAAAACCGTCGTTTCATCGCGCCACCATTTGAGTGGGGGCCAGCATGGCGCAAAGAAATGAAAATCTTGTTAAGCGGCGGCGGCGCCCGGGGCATTGATGCCGCGCAAAAGGCCGGGGCTGGCGCATGACTGGCCCAGCGAATCGCCTCTCAGCACGGTAAACGGCTCGGCCGGTTGCCCCAGATCGCTGATGACAAGCCGCGCCATGGAAAAGCGGTGGGACGAGGTGTAAATGCCCGGGGTGGCAATAACCGCGATGCCGCAATCGGCAGCGGCCTGCACACCGGTTTCGCTATCGTCAATCGCGACAGCACGGGAGCCCTTTATGCCAAGATCAGCGAGCGCTGCGCGATAAAGGCCACCCATATCGGCCGGAAGCCCCGCATTTTCGGAGGTTTTCAGACTGGCAAACCACCCCAGCGCCGAAAACCCCAGCGTGGCGGAAAGCAGCGCCTCGGTTTCGGCGCGGGTGCTGGTGGAAACAGCGGCAAGGATCAGCCCCTGATGCCGCGATTCGGCCATCAGGCGGGCCACGCCGGGGCGTAGCCTTGCCGCCCCTTCGCGCACCATATCGCTAAAAATACGAGCCTTGCGCGTGGCTATTTTGGCGAGCAGCTCAAAATCGGGCACATGGGCGTGGCCGGTGCGCTGCGCGGCCAGCGCAAACAGCCGCAATTTGGGCAGCGTAAATTCAACCGGCATCAGGTTGCTGAAAATTTCCCGGTCCCAGTGCCAGCCAATGCCGTGCTCGGCGAAGGCGCGGTTGAAGGCCGCGCGGTGGAGGTCGGCGGTCTCCGCCACCGTTCCGTCCACATCGAAGATAACTGCCTGTAGTTCCATTTCGGGTGCCTCCGGGTTTTATCATTTCCGTGCTTAATCTATCGCTCAGAATGGTTACCGGATTATTACCGAATTGGATAAATATCACCTAAAAACGGTGGTGACCCACAAAATATGGTATTTTACAAATTTGGATACATAGGGAAACTGGCGCAGAGTGCCGCGACTTTCGCGGCCACACCGGCTTCTACATCGCTATTGCCTTCAGCGCCGTTGGCGGCAAGCCCGTCAACCACTTCGATGATCATGTCTCCGATCTGCGCGAATTCGGCAAGGCCAAAACCACGGGTGGTGCCGGCCGGGGAGCCAAGGCGCACGCCCGAGGTAACCGTCGGTTTTTCGGGGTCAAAGGGAATGCCGTTTTTGTTGCAGGTTATGCCTGCGCGGCCCAATGCCTCTTCGGTGGCGTTGCCTTTTACGCCTTTGGGGCGCAAATCAACCAGCATCAGGTGGGTGTCGGTGCCGCCGGATACGATATCGAGCCCACCTTTCATCAGGGTTTCGGCCAGCATTTGGGCATTGGCCACCACGGCTTTTTGGTAGGTTTTGAATTCGGGGCGCAAAGCCTCGCCAAAGGCCACGGCCTTGGCGGCAATCACGTGCATCAAGGGGCCGCCCTGAATGCCCGGAAAAATGGCGGAATTCACCTTTTTGGCGATATCGGCATCATTGGTAAGTATCATGCCACCCCGCGGGCCGCGCAGGGTTTTGTGGGTGGTGGTAGTGGCCACATCGGCATGAGGGAAGGGGGAAGGGTGCAGGCCCGCCGCCACAAGCCCGGCGAAATGCGCCATATCCACCATCAGAATCGCACCGACTTCATCGGCCACTTCGCGGAATTTGGCAAAATCTATCTGGCGTGGAATGGCAGAGCCGCCCGCGATAATCAGCGCCGGTTTGTGCTCAAGCGCCAGCGCGCGCAATTCATCATAATCCAGCAGGTTATCTTGCTGGCGCACCCCGTATTGCACGGCGTTAAACCACTTGCCGGATTGATTGGGCCGCGCGCCATGGGTCAGGTGGCCGCCCGAAGCGAGGTTCATGCCCAAAATGGTATCACCCGGCTTGATCAGCGCATTGAACACGCCTTGGTTGGCCTGCGAGCCGGAATGCGGCTGCACATTGGCAAACGCACAGCCAAAAAGCTGCTTGGCGCGGTCAATCGCCAGATTTTCAGCCACATCGACATATTCACAACCACCATAATAGCGGCGGCCGGGGTAACCTTCGGCATATTTATTGGTCATCACGCTGCCCTGGGCTTCCATCACCGCGGCGGAAACGATGTTTTCCGAAGCGATCAGCTCGATCTCGGCCCGCTGGCGGCCAAGTTCGCCGTTTATGGCGGCTTTTAGCGCCGGGTCGCGGCTGGCGAGTGTTTCGGTGAAAAATCCGGTATCGGTGGTCATGGCGCGCTCCTTTTGGTGTATTTGCCTTGCTATAGGGTGGATTGGCCGCTTGGCACAACAAAAAACCGCCCCCCGCGCTGCTTTGCCCGACATTCTTGATTGTGTGCTTGTAAACCGGTGCATAGGTTGCAAATATAGCCCGAAATCGGGGAGCCTGCATGGCGTTTGAAAAAATACACTTTACCGCGAATGATACCGAACACGCTGTCGCGGCCAAGGCGCGGCTGGTGCATATTTATGGCCAATGCGCCCTTGCCGAGGCCGATGTGATTGTGCCGCTGGGCGGTGACGGCTTTATGCTCTCAACCTTGCACGCGGCCCAAAGCCTGCCCGCACCGGTTTATGGTATGCATCAGGGCACTGTCGGTTTTTTGATGAACGAATATAGTGAAACCGGCCTTTTTGAGCGGATAGGTCTGGCCGAACGCGCCGAAATTCACCCGCTGAAAATGCGCGCCACCTGTATCGATGGCAGTGTTTCGGAAGGCTTGGCGATAAACGAGGTTTCGCTGTTGCGCACCGGCCCGCAGGCGGCGAAGTTGCGGATTTCGATCAATGGCAAACTGCGGATGGATAGCTTGGTCTGTGATGGTGCGCTGGTGTCTACGCCCGCTGGCTCAACCGCCTATAATTACTCGGCGCACGGGCCGATATTACCGATTGATGCCAATATTCTGGCGCTTACGGCTGTGGCTGCCTTTCGGCCCCGCCGCTGGCGCGGGGCACTGCTGCCGATGGATGCCGCTATCGGTTTCGAGGTGCTGGAGCCGCAAAAACGCCCGGTTTCGGCGGTGGCGGATTCAAGCGATGTGCGCGATGTGGTGAAGGTGGATATTTCTATCGAGCCAAGCATAACCCACGCGCTTTTGTTTGACCCCGGCCACGGGCTGGAAGAGCGGCTGTTAAACGAGCAATTCCAATAGGAGCGGAGCATGGGCCTGAGCACACGCAAGCAGCTGAAATGGTGGGGAATAACCGCTGGTGTTTTAATTGCGATATTCTGGATGCTGGGCAGCGCCTTGTTGCCCTATATTGCCGGCGCCGCCATTGCCTATTTTCTTGACCCGGTAGTAGACAGGCTGGAAAAGATAGGGTTTTCGAGGCTTTGGGCCACGATTGTAATAACCGCGCTTACCGCGCTTTTTGCCCTGCTGGCTATTTTGATTCTGCTGCCTTTGCTGGTTGACCAATTGGTGGGGCTGGTAAAGGCCGCGCCTGACTTTGTGGCGCAGATCAGGGCGGTGCTCGGCGAGAGGTTTCCCTCATTCTTTGTGGAGGATTCTATCTTTCGCCGGGGGCTGACATCCTTGCAAAACCTGCTGAGCAATCAAGGCCTTGCGCTGATAAACGGGGTGCTTAGCTCGTCACTGGCGGTGGTTGATTTCCTGATTCTGCTGGTGGTGACACCGGTTGTATCTTTTTATCTGCTGCTGGATTGGGACCGGCTGGTCGCCAAAATAGATAGCTGGCTGCCACGCGAGCATTTGGACACAATCCGCACACTGGCGCGGGAAATAGACCGGGTTTTGGCCGGTTTTGTGCGCGGGCAGCTCACTGTCAGCACAATTCTTGGCAGTTTTTATGCGCTTTCGCTGGCACTTATCGGGCTGCAATTTGGCGTTATCATCGGGCTGATTGCCGGGTTGATTTCGTTTATTCCCTTTGTGGGCTCTATTGTGGGTGGCGGTATTTCTATCGGGGTGGCGCTGTTTCAGTTCTGGAATGACCCGATATGGATTGCGGTGGTTGCCGCGGTATTTTTGGCCGGGCAGTTTATGGAGGGCAATTTTTTAACCCCCAAGCTGGTGGGTGGTTCTGTCGGGCTACACCCGGTTTGGCTGATGTTTTCGCTGTCGGCCTTTGGTGTGTTTTTGGGCTTTGTCGGCTTGTTGATAGCGGTGCCGGTTTCGGCCAGTATCGGGGTTTTGGGGCGGTTTTTAATGCTGCAATATATGGCGGGCCCGCTTTATAAAGGGCCTGAACCACCGGAGGAAGAATGACCGCTACCACACAGCTTGTGCTGGATTTGCCGGTGCGGCAGGCGCTTGGCCGTGCCGATTTTTTTGTGGCGCCTTGCAATCAACTGGCGGTGGCACAGCTTGAAAACTGGGCGCGCTGGCCTGATGGCCGATTGGCGCTTTCCGGCCCGTCAGGCAGTGGCAAAACCCATTTGGCACATGTATGGGCCGCATTGAGCGGGGCGCGGATTGTGCTGGCCCAAAATCTGCTGCCTTCGGATGCCGCTGATGCCTTGGTGGTGGAGGATGCTGACAAGATAGGGGATAACGAGGAAGCGCTTTTTCATGTCTACAATCAAATGAATGCCGCCGGTGGTGCGCTGCTGATCAGCGGCCAAACCGCCCCGGCACGCTGGAAGCTGGCCTTGCCAGACCTGCGCTCGCGCCTGCAATCTGTGCCGGTTGTGGCGCTGGCCCCGCCCGATGACACCCTGATTTCAATGATTATGGTCAAGCTGTTTGATGACCGGCAATTGCCGGTTTCGCCCAAGCTGATAGAATACCTGCTCAAGCGCGTCGGGCGCTCTTATGAAGCGGTAAACAGCTTGGTAAAAGGCCTGGACAAAGCCGCGCTGGCCGCCGGAAAGCCGCTTTCCATCAGGTTGGCTTCGGCCTATTTGAAAGAGGTTCGCCATGATTGACGCCGATTTTTTGAACAGCACCCCTGCCGCCGCACTGGAAGTGCCGCATGAGGGGCCGGAGCGCTTTATCAACCGCGAGCTTTCATGGCTGGCCTTTAACTGGCGGGTGCTGGAGGAGGCGGGCAACAAGGCGGTGCCGCTTTTGGAGCGGGTGCGGTTTTTGGCGATTTCCGCCACCAATCTGGACGAGTTTTTCACCGTGCGGGTGGCGGGGCTGCGCGAAATGATTGCCGAGGGGATCACCCAGATTTCGGCCGATGGCCTGACCCCGCAACAGCAACTCGAGCAAACCAACGAAAACGTGCGCGCCTTGATGGAGCGCCAACAGGCCACCTGGGTTGAGCTTCGCGCGGCGCTCAAAGAGGAGGGTATTGTCATTCTCGGCGCTGGCGATGTGACCGAAGCAGACCGCGAAGCCCTAGAGCAGACCTTTTTTGAGCAGGTCTTTCCGATTCTGACACCCATCGCGCTTGATCCGGCGCATCCGTTTCCGTTTATCGGTTCGGGCGGGTTTGCCTTGGCCTTGCAGCTCAAACGCCGTGGGCTGAACAAGCCACGGCTGAATGCGCTACTGCCGGTGCCTGCGCAAATTCCGCGCTTTTATCAACTGGCCGATGGCGCGGGGGGAAACCTGCGGTTTCTGCCGCTGGAATCGCTGCTGGAAATGTTTCTTACCGAGCTGTTTCCGGGCTACAAGCTGCAGGGAAGCTGTGCTTTTCGGGTGCTGCGCGATAGTGATCTCGAGGTCGAAGACGAGGCCGAAGACCTTGTGCGCGAGTTTGAAACCGCCCTGAAACGGCGCAAACGCGGCAAGGTGATCCGCATGAATATATCGGCCGATGCACCGGCTGAATTGCGGCAAACCATTTTGCGTGAAACCGGGGTGCTGCCCGATGAGGTGATCGAATCCGCCGGGCTGATCGGCATGGAAGATCTGTCGGAACTGATATTGCCAAGCCGGCCAGACCTGCTTTGGGTGCCCTTCACCCCGCGCGTGCCCGAGCGGGTGCAGGATAACGGCGGTGATATTTTTGCGGCGATGCGGCAAAAAGACATGCTGCTGCACCACCCTTATGAAACCTTCAATACGGTGGTGGAATTTTTGCAGCAAGCCGCGCGGGACCGCGACGTGATTGCCATCAAACAAACGCTTTACCGCACCAGCCGCGACAGCCCGATTGTGGCGGCGCTGTGCGAAGCGGCGGAATCGGGCAAATCTGTGACCGCGGTGGTGGAGTTGAAAGCGCGGTTTGACGAGGCGGCCAATATCCGGCTTTCGCGCACATTGGAGCGGGCAGGGGCCACCGTGGTTTACGGCTTTATTGACTGGAAAACCCATGCCAAAATATCAACCGTGGTGCGCCGCGAGGGTGAAAAGCTGGAAACCTATACCCATTTTGGCACCGGCAATTACCACCCCGTCACTGCCAGTTTTTACACCGATCTTTCGCTTTTTACCTGCGATAAAGCGCTGGGGCGCGATGCCACCAAGGTGTTTAACTACGTATCGGGCTATGCCCAGCCCGACAGGCTGGAGGGGCTCTCTATTGCACCGCTTACCCTTAAATCTACGCTTTTGGCGGGGATAGAAGCTGAAATTGCCCATGCCGAAGCCGGGCGCCCGGCGGCGGTATGGGCCAAAATGAATGCGCTGATCGAGCCCGAAGTGATAGACGCGCTTTACCGCGCCTCGGCGGCCGGAGTGCAGGTAGACCTTGTGGTGCGCGGCATTTGCGGGCTGCGCCCCGGCGTGGTCGGGCTTTCGGAAAATATCAGGGTAAAATCGATTATCGGCCGGTTTTTGGAACATTCGCGGATTGTGTGTTTTGGCAACGGGGCCGGGCTGCCAGGCCCCAAGGCCAATGTTTATATTTCCAGCGCCGACTGGATGGGCCGCAACCTGAACTGGCGGGTAGAAACACTGGTGCCGATCAAAAATAAAACCGTCCATGCCCAGATCACCGAGCAGATAATGGCGGCCAATATGGCCGACACCGCACAAAGCTGGGTGCTTTCGGGAGATGGGCAATACCACCGCCACCAAGGCGAAAAACTGTTTTCCTGCCACCGGTTTTTTATGGAAAACCCTTCGCTTTCCGGGCGCGGTGCGGCGGGGGCGAAAGACGCACCGAGGCTGACCCATGAGCATGACTGAGCTTGAAAGCCACCGGGTCGGGGTGGTTGACGTTGGCTCCAATTCGGTGCGCCTTGTGGTGTTTGACGGCGTGGCCCGCTCGCCCGCGTATTTTTTCAATGAAAAGGTGCTTTGCGGGCTTGGGCAGGGGCTGGCGGAGAGCGGCGTGCTTTCACCCACGGGCCGCAGGCGCGCGCTGGCGGCACTGCGCCGGTTTTCAACGCTGCTCACCCATATGGGGGTAAAAACCGTAAGCACAGTGGCCACAGCGGCGGTGCGCGAGGCCGCGGATGGCCCCGAATTTTGCGCCGAAGTGTTGCACGAAACCGGGCTGGCGCTGGATGTGGCCAGCGGTGAAAAAGAAGCCGGACTTTCGGCGCAAGGCGTGCTGCTTGGCTGGCCCGATGCCGACGGGCTGGTTTGCGATATCGGCGGTGCCTCGATGGAGCTGGCGCGCTTGCACAACGGCGAAGTGGGGGCGAAGGCAACCTCGCCGCTGGGCCCGCTGAAGCTGGCAGATTATGGCGGCGATCTTGACAGCTTTATTCGTCGCACCATCGCTGAAACGATGGACAAGATAAACCTGCCGACCGGCGAGCGCCTGTTTTTGGTTGGCGGCTCGTGGCGCGCCATTGCCCGGCTGGATATGACGCGGCGAAAGTATCCGCTGCATGTATTGCACGAATACCGGATGTCACCCGAAGATATGGTTGAAACCGCCGCATGGGCCGCCGCGCAGGCGCCGGAAGCCCTGAGTGAACTCACGGAAACCTCGATGGCACGGCTGCAACTGGTGCCGCTGGCCTCACGGGTAATGCACGGGCTGATCGAGGTTTTGGCCCCGTCCGAAATTGCCATTTCGAGCTATGGCATTCGTGAAGGGTTGCTTTATGAAGCCATGCCCGACGAGATGCGGCGGCTGGACCCGCTGCTGGAAGCCTGCCGCTTTCTGGAAAAAACCAACGCCCGCTTTCCCGGCTTTGGCGACGCGCTTTATGCGTGGCTAAAAGACCTTTTTGCCGATGTTGACCAGCGCTTGGTGCTGGCGGCTTGCTTGCTGCATGATACCACATGGCGCGCCCACCCTGATTATCGCGCCGATATGTGCTTTGAAACCGTAACCCGCGCCAATATGGGCGGAATAGACCACGCGGGCAGGCTGTTTTTGGCTTATGCCATGCGCAGCCGGTATAGCGGCAGCGGCGATTTGGGGGCAATGCTGGCGCTGCTTTCCGAGGCGCAGGCAGCACAGGCAAAAAGCCTTGGGCTGGCCATGCGCCTCGGGGCGATGATATCGGGGGCGCAGGCGGTGATGTTGGGTGATACCACCCTCGGGCTTGCGGAAGGAAAGCTGACGCTGAGCCTGCAAGGTGATGCGCGGGCGCTAATGGGCGAGGTATTGGAAAAACGGTTTCATGCCCTTGCCAAGGCACTGAATGTAGAGCCGGATCTGACCTTTGGTTAAAGTGATTGCGCGAGGGGAGCCGCGGCGGCGCGGCGACAGCACAAAAAAACGGCCCGTAAACACGAGCCGTTTTTATATTTCTTTTCCCTGAGGCTTGAGCCAGTTAAAACGGCGGTCAAACAACCAGAAAGCCGGGGTTGCCCGATTTTTAACAAGTGGCAACCATCTCTCGCGATCTGGGCAATTTATAGCCCACAGTCGTCGATTCTGCAAAGGAAAACTGCGCCATATTCGAACTCGTCGTTGCACGCGCGCAGTGCATGGCCTAAACCAAGTAAAACGTTTATTTCGGAGTGCTTTTGATGCGTCTTTCACGATATTTTCTGCCGGTTTTGAAAGAAAACCCGGCGGATGCCACCATTGCCAGCCACCAGTTGATGCTCCGCGCCGGGATGATCCGGCAAAGCGCTGCCGGCATCTATAGCTGGCTGCCGCTTGGTTTTAAAGTGTTACGCAAGCTTGAAAATATCGTGCATGAGGAGCAACAGCGCGCCGGCCATATTCCGATGCTGATGCCCACTTTGCAAACCGCCGATCTGTGGCGCGAATCCGGCCGCTATGATGATTATGGCGAGGAAATGCTGCGGATCACTGACCGCCATGGCCGGGATCTGCTCTATGGCCCGACCAATGAAGAACTGATTACCGATATTTTCCGCAATTCGGTGAACTCCTATAAAGAGTTGCCGCTGACGCTTTATCACATTCAATGGAAATTTCGCGACGAGACCCGCCCGCGCTTCGGTGTGATGCGGGGCCGTGAGTTTTTTATGAAAGACGGCTATAATTTTGATCTTGATAAGGCCAGCGCGCTGCATGCCTATAACCGCCATCTTGTCAGCTATTTGCGCACCTATGAGCGCATGGGGTTGAAGGCGATTCCGATGCGCGCTGATACGGGGCCGATTGGTGGCGACCATTCGCACGAGTTTCTGGTGCTGGCCGATACCGGGGAATCAGAGGTGTTTTATGACAGTGCGGTAACCGACCTGACGCTTGGTGAGCGGCAAATAGATTATGACAGCATTGACCAATGCCAGGGTATTTTTGACGAATTCACCACGCCTTACGCCCGCACCGACGAAACCCATGATGCCGCGCTTTTTGCGCAGCTGCCCACCGGGCGCCAGCGGAGCGCCCGCGGCATTGAAGTAGGGCAAATCTTTTATTTCGGCACCAAATATTCCGACGCGATGAACGCCAGGGTGAGCAGCCCCGACGGCAAACCGGTGCCGGTGCATATGGGCAGCCACGGCATTGGGGTATCGCGGCTTGTTGGCGCATTGATCGAGGCCAACCATGATGAAAAGGGCATTATCTGGCCCGAATCCGTAGCGCCTTTCAAGGTGGGGATTGTCAACCTCAAGCAAGGCGGGGCGGATACCGACCCGGTATGCGAGCAGCTTTATAACAGCCTGCAGCTTTGCGGGCTGGAGCCGCTATATGATGACCGTGATGAGCGCGCGGGCGCGAAATTTGCCACCATGGACCTGATCGGCTGCCCGTGGCGGATAACCGTTGGCCCGCGTGGCCTGAAAACCGGCGTGGTGGAATTGACCAACCGGCGCAGTGGCGATTCCGAGGAAATGTCAGCCGCCGCTGCGCTGGAGCGATGCACGCAAATTTTTGCGGGAGTGTAACCCCGTGAGCACCCGCCCTTTTGCCGCCTTTGAATGGAGCATCGCCTGGCGCTATTTGCGCGCCCGGCGCAAGGAGGGCGGCATTTCGGTGATCGCGTGGTATGCGCTGATCGGCGTGATGCTCGGCGTGGCGGCGCTGATTGTGGTGCAGGCGGTGATGATCGGGTTTCGGGAGGAATTTACCGATAGGATCCTTGGCGTGAATGCGCATGTGACGATTTACTCGGCTGAATATGACAGTAGCACCAACCGCGCCCGCACCTTTAGCAATTATCGGGAGGTTACCGAAGCCGTAGCGATGGTTGAAGGGGTAACCCGCGCCGCCCCGATTATTAGCGCGCAAGTAATGGCCTCGGCCAACGGGAATAATACCGGTGTGCAGATTTTTGGCGAAACCATGGCGGACCTGAAATCGCTGCCGCTGATCGCCAACCCCGAAAGTTTTAGCGGTAATATTGATGATTTTGAAAGCGGGGTGGCGATTGGCTCGGGAATTGCGCGCGCGCTCAACCTTAGGGTGGGGGATTTCATCCAGCTTATTTCGCCTGACGGGGCAATTACCCCTTTTGGCACCACGCCGAGAATCAACGATTACGAGGTGACCTATATATTTAGAGTAGGGCGCACCGATATAGACCGCACGCGCATTTACATGCCCTTTGCGGAGGCGCAAAGCTTTTTTAACAAAGAAGGATTAGCGGATGAAATTGAAGTGATGGTCAGTAACCCGCAAACGGTGGACGAACTGCGGGAACCGCTCAGGAATGCAGCCGGTGGTGCCCAGATCTGGACATGGCGGGATGCCAATGGCGCGTTTTTGAGCGCGCTGGACACCGAACGCCGGGTGATGTTTATTATTCTTTCTCTGGTTGTGTTGATTGCGGCGATGAATATCATTTCGGGGTTGGTGATGCTGGTGAAAAACAAAGGGCGGGATATTGGCATTTTGCGCACCATGGGGCTGACGCAGGGGTCTATTATGCGGATATTTTTTATTTGCGGCTCGCTTATCGGCATCATCGGCACGCTGATGGGGCTGGCGCTTGGCACTTCTTTTGCCTATTTCATTGCCGATTTGCAGGTGTTTCTGGAATGGATCACCGGCAACCAGCTTTGGAACCCCGAGATCAAATATCTCACGGAAATACCGGCGCGGTTACGCTGGGAAGATGTGCTGGCGACGGTAGTAATTTCGCTGGGGCTGAGCCTGACAATTACCATTATTCCGGCGCGCAATGCCGCCAAGCTATCGCCGGTGGAGGCGCTGCGCTATGAGTAGCAATGTGCTGGAACTACGCGATATTTCAAAGACATATTTTGAAGGCAAGCCAAACGAGATCAGGGTGCTTTCAGGGGCTGATCTCGCGCTTGCAAAGGGGGAGGTGGTGGGCTTGATCGCTCCTTCGGGGGCGGGTAAATCAACCCTGCTACAGATCGCGGGGTTGCTGGATAGCCCGAGCGCGGGTGAGGTGACTATTGCTGGTGCAGCCATTGGCAAAGTGAAAGACAAAGAGCGGACGCGGCTGCGGCGCGAAAAAATCGGCTTTATTTACCAGTTTCACCACCTGTTGCCCGAGTTTAGCGCGGTGGAAAATATTTCTCTGCCGCAACGGGCTAACGGCGTGGCCAAGGCTTTGGCCGAAGATCGGGCGAAAAAGCTGTTGGACAGGGTCGGGCTGGGGGCGCGGCTTGACCACCGCCCGGCCGAACTGTCGGGCGGGGAGCAGCAGCGGGTAGCTTTTTGCCGTGCCATGGCCAACGGGCCGCGCCTTTTGCTAGCAGATGAGCCCACCGGCAACCTTGACCCCGAAACCTCGGAAACCGTGTTTTCGGTGCTGATGGAGCTGGTGCGGGAAACCGGGCTATCGGCGCTGATTGCCACCCATAACCATGCATTGGCAGCGCGGATGGACCGCGTTGTGCAATTGGTGGCGGGGAAAGTGGAGGCGGCGTAAGGGGCGCACGCGCCCCTCTTGGCTGCGCCAATTCACCCCGTGAGTATTTTTAAAAGAATGAAGCTATTTGGCACCGAGGCCGCGTTTCATTAGCTCGTTGCGGATGGGTTTGATGCTGTGCAGGGCTTTGAGACCTGCGCGGCGGAGGTCTTTCAGCAGCGGGGTTTCGGCCATCGAGGCGCGGTTGAGGAGGTCAACGCCATTGATGCGCGCTGCCATATCCGGCCAGCGGGCGCGGTGAAAATTTTGCAGAAGATCTGCTGCGCCGATGTCTTGGCCATTTTCGCGCGCTTTCAGCACCAGCGCCTTAAGTGCGGCCAGATCGGCGAGGCTCATATTGAGGCCTTGTGCGCCGATGGGCGGAATAACATGCGCGGCTTCGGCAAGGAGCGCGGTGCGCGGGCCATTAAGGCGCTCGGCCCGTTGCGCAATGATCGGCCAAATAGCGCGCTTGCCGTTGATTTTTATCGCGCCAAGGGTGCCGCAGGCGCGCTCGGTCAAGGCTTGATTGAAGGCGTTCTCGTTGAGTGTGTAAAGGTCGGCGGCGCGGGGGCCGCGCTCCATCCAGACGACGGCTGATTGATAAGGGTCTTCCAGCGGCACCAGTGTAAACGGGCCGCCGGAACGATGGATTTCGGTGGAGATATTTTGATGAGGGGTGCTGTGGATAGTATTGAAAACAAGTGCTTTTTGCCCGTATCGCCAGGTTTTTACCGGAATGCCGAGCTGGGTGCGCAGCGGTGAATTGCGGCCATCGGCAGCAATTACCAGCTTCGCCGCGATTTGCCCGCCATTGGCAAGCTTTACCAGCGCGCCGCTGCTGCGGGGGGTGAGTTTGCCCGCGGTTTCAGGGGCGAGCAGGGTGAAATTGCTAAACTGCCTCAGGAAGGCGAGCATTTTTTTGCGCAGCAATGTGTTGGGCAGGTTGTAGCCAAAGGCGTCGACCCCGAGATCGCTGGCGCGAAAATCGGCCTGTTCGCGCACAATGCCGGCTTCGCCGCCCGCATCAAGAATGCGCATTATGCCGAGTGGGGCGGCATGTGGTGCTAGCTGCGCCCACAGGCCGGATTGGCTGAGGAGCTCGACGGAAGGCAACAAAAAGGCGGTGGAGCGCAGATCGGCGCCGGCAAGGGTGGCATCGGTGATTGGCGGCACCGGGTCAACGCAGATGGTTTCAAAACCGGCGCTGGCAAAAACACAGGCGGCGCTGAGCCCGGCAACACCGCCGCCGACAACCAGGATATCACAGGGGGTGCGCATCCGGCGGCTCCATCAGGGTGGTGAGAAAAGCGGTAAGATCATTGGTTTGGTGATCTATATGGGCGGTGATTTTGGCAGGGCCAACCAGCACGGTTTTGAGACCCAGCGCATGAGGAATTTCGAGATTGCGGGGGTCATCCTCAAACATGGCTGCGTTTTTATGGGCCAGCTTGGCTTTGGCAAACACGACCTCAAAGGCGCTGGCATGGGGTTTGGAGACAAATTCGGCGTCATCAATGCCGAAATGGGTTTCAAACAGGTCATCCAGCCCGAGCGCGGCGGTGACCCGGTGCGCATAGTCGCGTGAGCCATTGGTGAAAACGATTTTGCGGCCGGGCAGGGCGCTAATGGCGGCGCGAAGCGATGGGTTGGGGGCAAGCACCGACATATCGATTTGCTGAACTTCGCTTAAATAAAGGTGCGGGTCTGTGCCGTGGTGGTGCATCAGCCCGGCCAGCGTGGTGCCGTGCTGCTGCCAGTAGCTGTGGCGGCGGGCAGCGGCAGCTTTGGCCGAAAGGCTGAATTCGCGCATCAAAAACCGCTCCATATTCACTTCGAGCTGCCTGAACAGCAGGCTGGAAGCCGGATATAGTGTGTGATCGAGGTCAAAAACCCAATCTCGCACATGAGTAAAATCTTTTGCGGGCATGGCTATGAATAGCCGCTTGAGGGGGTGTGCGCAACAGCCATTGCGTGGCGGAAGTTTGGCCTATAACGTTTGTGAAAAGGGAGGGTTTGATGCCAAACCGTGTGGAGCAAAACAAGGATGCCTATGAGCTGGTGCTTGAGGCGATTGACCGCGGCACCTATATGCCCGGCGACAGGTTGGTGGAATCAGAGCTGGCCGAGCGCTTCGGCGTGTCACGCACCCCGATACGAGAGGCGCTACAGCGGCTGGAAACGCAGAATATTCTGGTGCGTGACGGGCGCTCGATGGTGGTGGCGTCGCTGGACCACGACCAGCTTGGCGAACTTTATGCGGTGCGCGCACAGCTTGAAGGGCTGGCCGCACAACTGGCCGCCCAGCACGCCGCACCGGAGGAGATTAAAATTCTGCAAGATCTGGTAGCGAAAGATATGGCATTGGTGAATGATCCGGCCGGTCTGGCGCTGGCCAACCGGCGCTTTCATCGGCAAATCCACTTGGCGAGCCATAACCGCTATTTGATCCGTCAACTTGATTCGGTGCACCGCACCATGGCGCTTTTGACCACGACATCACTGGCAGCCGAAGGGCGTGGCGAAGATGCGCTTGCCGAGCATGCCGCGATTGTAGACGCCATTGCCGACCGCGACAAAACCGCGGCAGACAAGGCGCTAAGGGACCATATATCAAAGGCTTATGAAACACGTTTAAAGCAGGATGCTGCAGGAGAAATATGATGATAAATGTGCTTGAAACCATGCGATCTACTGATTGGATAAAGGATTGCAGCGCCGAGATTCCCGATTTGGCCACCGCATTTGATGTGCAGGATACGGTCGCCAAAACATTGGCAGCCGAGCGCGGCGGCGTTGCGGGCTATAAGATTGCCTTTAATTCTGCTGCTTTGATGGAAAAACTGAACCTGCCGCACCCCGGAATGGCCAGGATATTTGCCGATCAGGTTTATCAATCAGGCATAAAAATAGACACGACCGCCTACCGGTATTTTATGATCGAACCCGAAATTGCGGCGCGCCTGAAGGAAGATCTCGTGCCGGGTGCGCCTTATTCTGCCGCGCGCGCCGAGGCGGCGGTAGAGCACTATTTTCCGGCCTTTGAACTGCTCGACCGGCGTAACTTTGAGGGCATGATGCACCCGCCGACGGTAATTGCGCATAATGTGTTTAATGCCGGTATCGTGTGTGGCGGGCCGGGGCTGGCACCGGGCGAATTTGACTGGCAGGGCATAACAACCCTTTGCACGGATGGAAGTTCGGTTGTGGTTGAGGGGCGCGGTATTGCCCCGCAAAACCCCGCCGAGGCGCTGGCCTTTTTGGCAAACCATTATACCGGTCGGGGGCAGGTGATTCCCAAAGGCTCGCTGATGCTGCTCGGGGCGCATTGCCCGCTTTACAAGGTGGAATCTGGCCGGCAGATGCGGCTTGAATTGGGGCCACTTGGCGCAGTTGAATTTGGCACCTAATCCAGCCCGTGAGTGGTTTTATCCCAGTAAAACGGCGCGGAAAAAATTTCAAATACCGCTTTATAGGCGGCGATGGTGCCTATTGGCCAATATAGCGGCATGGTGAGCAGGAATGGCAGCAGCCCATATTTTCTCTTTTGCCTTAATGCGAGGGCACCGATGCTGACCATCACAGCTTCGCCAAGCACCAATGCCGTAAAGGTGAGCTGCCAGAACAATGGCGGCATCAGTCTGAAAAATGACCATTCGACCCCGAACACGCCAAGCCAGAGCGCCCAAAAAACCGGCGCCAGCAAAAAGGCGGTTGCCGTGCCCAAAAGCACGATTTGCAGCCCGATAAACCCGATAAACCCGAGGTCTTTATAGAGCGATACCGGATTGCGCATTTGGCTTAACCACGTGATTATAAATCCCTTTATCCAGCGAGAACGCTGCTTTACCCAGCCAACCGGCACTTTGTTGGCCTCTTCCCAGGTGGTGGAGTCAACCATTTCACAGCGATAGCCAAAGCGTGCCAGCCGCATGCCGAGATCCGCATCTTCGGTGACATTGTGAGCGTCCCAGCCGCCAACTTCTTCCAGTGCGTTGCGGCGCATGAAAACAGAGGTGCCGCCAAGGGGCAGCGGCAGGCCCAGCCGCTGCATGCCGCGCATGATTACCCGAAACCACGCCGAGTATTCGATGGTAAAGCTGCGCGAAAGCCAGTTTGCCTCGGTATTGTAAAAATCGAGATTGGCCTGCACCGCCACCACTTGCGGCGGGGCGGAAACCAAATGCGCCACGACCTTATCGATCTGGTCGGGGTCTGGCCTGTCTTCCGCATCATAGATGCCGATAATGGCACCGGTGCAATATGGCAGGGCATAATTCATGGCGCGGGGTTTGGTTTGCAAGGTATCGGCGGGCACGCTGAGCACATGCGCCCAGTGCGGCAGTGTAAATTTGGCCAAGGCTGCGCGGGTTATGTGGTCTTCCGCTTCGAGCAGGATTTTGACATCGAGCAGCTCTTTGGGGTAGGTGAGCTGGTTCATGGCCTCCAGCAGGGCCGGAATTACCTTTTCTTCGCGAAAAAGCGGGATGAGAACAGAAACGGTCGGGCGTTTGAAATGGGCGGTGATATCGGCAACGCTATTGCCCGCTGGCAGGGGTTTTGACGGCTTGAGAAAGGCGATCAGCGCTGAAGCCCGCAAAACGCTGGTGGCGATATTGCCGAGCAATGCCCACAAAAAAAGCAGCAGAAACGTGGCTTGCAAATTGGCCGCCGCAAGGCCGATAACCAGCCCGATCAAAAGCGCTGTCACTGTTTTGGTCGGGGCAAAACTGATCTGCCGACAGCTATATGCCCGCGGGCAGGAAAGCGCGGCGGCGCGGGTTAAATGCGCTGAAAATATGGTTTCAATCGTGCGGTATAGTTCATCACGCTCGACATGGATAAGGCTGATTCTGCCCGGAAACGCCGCCGAAATTTCGGCATATCTTGTGTGGTCGGCGGCGGCGATCAGGGTTGTGTGGCCAACGCGCCGCCACGGCATGGCCTGCAGCCGAATGCAAAGCCTCGGGTCCAGCCCTTGCAGGACAACCGGATCAGGCGGGGTGGCCGTGATATCCATCAACTCGCCGTTGATCTGGGCGCGCAGGGCTTTTTTGACAGCGACGGGGGTGGAAAAACTATGCGCGATCAAAATGTCGCCAAGCCGCGCATCACGCTGTTTTTGGATCTGGAGCGCGCGGTCCAGATTTTGCGGGCTAACGGCTTTGCTTTGAAGGAGAATCTCCCCGATTTTGGCTGGCATTTTGCCCGCGGGGGACGTGGGGGGGGAAGTTGGGGGGGGAGAGGTGGGGTATGAACGCATCCGGTTACCATTTATTAGCTCAATGGTAACCTTGATTCATAAATCTTAAAAAACCCCTAATAATTACTTAACACTATCCATAAACCCGGCAAAGCGCTCAAACAAATAGTAGCTGTCTTGCGGCCCCGGGCTGGCTTCGGGGTGGTGCTGGACCGAAAAAACCGGGCGATCAACCATGGCAATGCCGCAGTTCGAGCCATCAAACAGGCTGACATGGGTTTCCACCACGCCGGCGGGCAGGGTTTGCGAATCGACCGCGAAACCGTGGTTCATTGACGTGATCTCGACCTTGCCGGTGGAAACGTCTTTAACGGGATGGTTGGCCCCGTGGTGACCGTGGTTCATTTTCAGGGTTTTACCGCCAAGCGCCAGCGCCAGCATCTGGTGGCCAAGGCAGATGCCAAAAACCGGTATGTCGGATTTTTCCAGTATTTCTCGGATCATCGGCACCGCATAAACGCCGGTTGCCTCCGGGTCTCCGGGGCCGTTGGAAAGAAACAGCCCTTCCGGTTCCAGCGCCAGAATATCTGCCGCGGTGGCGGTGGCGGGCAGCACCGTTACATCACAACCGGCGCTGGCAAGGCAGCGCAAAATATTGCGCTTGGCCCCGTAATCAATGGCCACAACCTTATGGCCGCTGCCGCTGACCGGCGGAAAGCCTTCGCCCCATTCCCAGCGCTGCTCGTTCCATTTATAGGGGGCTGCGCAGGTTACCTCTTTGGCGAGGTCCATGCCCTCTATCCCGTTGAAACCGCGGGCTTTTGACAGCAGATCATCAATATCAAATTCCCCGTTGGCGGCGTGCTGGATGGCAACATGCGGGGCACCGTGCTGGCGGATGGCACGGGTAAGGCGGCGGGTATCCACCCCGCCCACCCCGATGCGATTATGCGCTTCCATCCAGCTTTTCAGCGGGCCGGTGGCGCGCCAGTTGGAGGGGGTTGTCGGGTCCCATTTCACCACCATGCCCGAGGCCACCGGCAAGGCGGTTTCATGGTCTTCGGGGGTAACACCGGTGTTGCCGATATGGGGAAAGGTAAAGGTGATAACCTGCCCGGCATAGGAAGGGTCGGTCATGATTTCCTGATAGCCGGTCATCGCGGTATTGAAGCAAAGCTCGGCCACCGCTATACCTTCGGCCCCAAAGCCGGTGCCATAAATAATGGTGCCGTCAGCCAGTGCTATGCACGCTGTCGGGTGGGTGTGGGCGGCAGGGGCCAGCGCTTGCGCTTGCTCTGAAGGGGCGGAAAGAGGCATGGGGAATCCTGTGATTGGGATTTTGCGCAAATTATGCGGGGCGGCGCGGGAGGTCAAGCCAATCTGGGCGATTCTGTGGCTTGGCGACGGGATATTGTGAAAATAGATGAAGCAGGATATAAGGGCCGAATTGCCGGAAACCCGGCGCAAACTAGGAAGTTATGATGATCCGAAAGCGGTTAATGGAAGCGCAAAAAGATGCCATGCGCGAACGCGATAGCAAAAGGCTTTCGACACTGCGGCTGGTGAACGCGGCAATCAAGGACCGCGATATAGCGAACCGCAACGAAGAAAACGCTGCGGGCGTGGATGATACCGAAATTATGGGCATCCTGGCTAAAATGATCAAGCAGCGCATTGATAGCGCACGCGTATTCGAGGAAGCCGGCCGCATTGAGCTGGCCGAGGGCGAGCGCGCCGAGATCAAGGTGATTGAAGAGTTTTTGCCCAAACAACTGACGCAAAGCGATGTGCAGGCAGCGATCGAGGAAGCGGTGGCCGAAGTGGGTGCCAGCTCGATTCGCGACATGGGCAAGATAATGGCTGTGCTCAAAAGCAAATATACCGGGCAAATGGATTTTGGCAAAGTCGGCGCTGCGGTTAAAGCCACCCTGTCTTAGGTTTTATTTTTCAGGTTCAGGTAGTTGGCGAGCAGGATAACCGCGCCGCCGATGAAAACCGTTGCCATGAGCGGTTCTTGATAAAGGCTCATGCCGACCAACGCGCTGATCGGCAAGCGGAAGAAATCCATCGGGGCTACGATGGTGGCCGGTGCCATCGAAAGTGCCTTTCCCAGACAATAATGGGCACTTAGCCCGGTGAAACCCATGATAACAAGCCAGGGCCACATGCTTGTGGCTGGCCAGGGTATGCCGCCGGGCATCGCCAGAAACAGCGAGAAAACCGATTGCAAAAGGGTCATCCAGAATAAAATGGCGAGCACAGAATCGCGCCGGGAAATTTTGCGGGTGGCAATATTGGTGAGGGCAAAACCGACCGCCGCCAAAATGGCCGCGAGATGCCCTAGCTTAAGCGGCTCGAGGCCCGGGCGCGCCACGATAAGCACCCCGATAAAGCCGATAAAGACGATAAAAAGCCGTTGACGGGACAGGTTTTCACCCAGAATTGCCGGGGCCAGCAGCGCCACCCATAGCGGATTGGTGAATTCAAGCGCCACCAGTTGCGCAAGTGGAATGGTGGCGATGCCGTAAAACCAGAGGTTTTGGCCGGCGTAGTGAATGGTATTGCGCAGCAAATGCTGCCCGAATATGCCGGTTCTGAGCTGGGCAAAACCACGCGGAGAGGCGGCGATAAAGCCTGATACAATCATCAGCCCGATTACCGAACGGTAGAGCATAAGTTCGAAAGTGTTTATTTCGATCAGAATGGCGCGGCCAGCAATGGCCATGAGCGTGAATGAAATGATCGTGCCGATCATCCAGACCGCAGCCCCAAGCGGGCTTTGTTTAGCCAACACGTTTTGTAAACCGCCGTTCGAGCTTTTCTGAATGGGCCCCCCATTCGGAGGATTTGGCCCGGGCCTGATGCGCCTCGAATGATGCCTCTGACTCGAAAATCTCAGAAACGTGGAATTTGTTTGGGTCTTTCAGGTCTTGGGTGACCTCGAATTTAAGGCAGCCCGGCTCTGCGCGGGTAAGGGTAATGTGTTCTTCAAGATAAAGATCGATGACCGCGCGCTGCGCGGCGCTATTTGCGACCAGCAAGCCTTCAAGATATACTTTTGCCATGGTGCCCCCTTATTTTGACGGAAGTCTAGGCTCTCATCGTGGGGCTGTCTAGGCTGGTGTTGCAGGGGGCTGACGGCCCCCGATGGCTACGCCATCCCCCCGTGAGTATTTTTAAAAGAATGAAATCTATTCCCACTCGATGGTGCCGGGGGGTTTTGAGGTGATATCGTAAGTGACGCGGTTGATTCCGTCGACCTCGTTGATGATACGGGTGGCGGTTTCGCCGAGAAACGCGTGGGTGAAGGGATAGTAATCGGCTGTCATGCCATCAACCGAGGTAACGGCGCGCAGGGCGCAGGCGAAATCATAGGTGCGGCCATCGCCCATGACACCAACCGTGCGCACCGGCAAGATGGCGACAAAAGCCTGCCAGATTTCATCATAAAGCCCGTGTTTGCGGATCTGGTCGATATAGACGGCATCGGCCTTGCGCAGGATATCGAGCTTTTCGCGGGTGATTTCGCCGGGGCAGCGAATGGCAAGGCCGGGGCCGGGAAACGGGTGGCGGCCTATGAAGGACTCTGGCAGGCCCAGCTCATGCCCCAAAGCGCGGACTTCATCCTTGAACAACTCGCGCAGGGGTTCGACCAGCATTAGGCCCATTTTTTCCGGCAGGCCACCAACATTGTGGTGGCTTTTGATGGTGACGCTGGGGCCACCAGAAAAGCTGACGGATTCGATAACATCGGGATAGAGCGTGCCCTGCGCGAGGAATTTGGCCCCGCCCACCTCGGCTGCGTGTTTTTGAAACACATCGATGAACAGTTTGCCGATGATTTTGCGCTTGGTTTCCGGATCTGACTGGCCATCGAGCGCGCCGAGAAACAGCGCGCGCTCATCGGCGTGGATCAGCGGCATATTATAATGGTTGCGGAACATATCCACCACCTCTTCGGCCTCGTTTTGGCGCAGCAAGCCGTGGTCGACAAACACGCAGGTGAGCTGGTCACCAATGGCTTCATGGATGAGGACGGCAGCAACCGAGCTATCCACCCCGCCGGAAAGGCCGCAAATTACCTTGGCATCGCCGACCTGCTCACGGATCTGGCGGATGGCTTCCTCGCGGTAGGCACCCATGGTCCAATCCCCGGTAAAGCCGGCGAGCCGGACAAAGTTTTGGTAAAGTTTGGCACCATTGGGGGTGTGGTGCACCTCGGGGTGGAACTGCACGGCATAGAAATGCCGGGTGGTATCGGCTATTATCGCAAAGGGCGCGTTGGGGGAGGTGCCGAACACCTCAAACCCTGGTGCAATGGCGGAAACATGGTCGCCATGCGACATCCAGACCTGCTCATCGCCCGCCGAAAACCAGCCCTTTAGCAGGGGCAGGGTGCTGTGCGGGGTCACATAAGCGCGGCCGAATTCGGCGGTGCCGTGGCCTGATTCGACCTTGCCGCCGAGCATATGCATCATCACCTGCTGGCCATAGCAAATGCCGAGCACCGGCACGCCAAGCGAAAAAACCGCTTCTGGCGGGCGCGGTGAGCCTTCATCCATCACCGAAGCCGGGCCGCCCGAGAGGATCACGGCTTTCGGGGCAAAACTGGCCAGAAAAGCCGCATCGACCTTGTTGAAAGGATGAATTTCGCAATAAACATTGAGCTCCCGCAGGCGGCGCGCGATAAGCTGCGTAACCTGTGAGCCAAAATCGACAATAAGAAGGCGGTCATGGGTGGTATTAGTCATGTGGCTAGTTAGGCGCTCGCACAGATTCGTGCAAGCGCATGTCGCAGATAGCGCGCATTTGGGCGGGAATATATGGCAAGAGACCGGCGAATCCGGCCTATAATTCGCGAAACCTATTTTCTGGAGCCAATAATATGTCTGACCTCGCACCCACGCCCGAATCGGCACCACGCACGCGGCGCGCGCGCGGCGGCGGGGCGGCCAGACGGGCAGAGCGCTCGACCGTAAGCTTTGAAACCGCAAAATTTATCGAGCGCAATATTCCGAATTTCGAGATTTTGACCGAGGAAGCGATTGAAATTATCGAGGCCAACGCCGAAACCGTGCTGGAGGAAATTGGCGTGAGCTTTGCGGAATGCCCCGAGGCGCTGGCGCGCTGGAAAGAAGCAGGGGCTGATGTGCAAGGTGACCGTGTGCGCATTCCGCGCGGCATGGCGCGGAAACTTTGCGCAACGGCGCCAAGCCGGATCGTCCAGCACGCCCGCAACCCAGAACGCAGCGTCGAAATCGGGGGTAAAACCCTGGTGTTGGCACCGGTTTACGGCCCGCCTTTTGTGCGGGATATGGATGGGGGCCGCCGTTATGGCACCATTGAAGATTTCCGCAAATTCGTGAAGCTCGGCTATATGAGCAAATATTTGCACCATTCCGGTGGCACCGTGTGCGAACCCACCGATGTGGCGGTAAACAAGCGGCATTTGGACATGCTTTACGCCCATATGACCCTGAGCGACAAACCTTTTATGGGGTCGGTAACCGCGCCGGAGCGGGCGCTTGATTCGGTGGAAATGGCCAAAATAATGTTTGGCGACGAATTTGTAGAAAACAACGCGGTGATGACCTCGCTGATCAACATAAACTCGCCGCTCACCTTTGACCCCATCATGGTAGGCGCGCTGGAGAATTATGCGGCGCATCATCAGGCCTGTATTATCTCGCCGTTTATCGTGGGCGGAGCGATGGCACCGGTTTCGGTGGCAGGCACGTTGACGCAGGTTTTGGCCGAGGCGCTGGCCGGCATTGCCTATTCGCAGCTCATCCGGCCCGGTGCGCCGGTGATTTTTGGCGCATTCGTGACCTCGATCGACATGAATTCGGGTGCGCCGACATTTGGCACGCCCGAAGCCTCGAAAATCCTTTACGGGGCGGGGCAACTGGCACGGCGGCTTGGGCTGCCATTTCGATCGGGCGGGGGGTTGTGCGGGGCCAAGCTGCCGGATGCGCAAGCCGCCTATGAAAGTGCCAATACACTCAACGCCGCGCTGTTGGGCGGGGTTAACTTTATGTTGCACGCCTGTGGCTGGCTGGAGGGCGGGCTGGTATCGAGCTTCGAGAAATTCGTGCTGGATGCGGACCAACTGGGCGCATTGCATGCATTGGCCGAGGGTGTGGACATTTCGGAAAATGCTCAGGCGATGGGGGCGATTGCCGAGGTTGGCCCGGGCGGGCACTATTTGGGCTGCGAGCACACCCAAGCCAACTTCAAAACCGCTTTTTGGCGCACCAATGTGCTGGATTACAAACCCTTTGAGCAGTGGGAACAGGAAGGCGGAAAAGACGCCATGCAGCTTGCCAACCTGCGGGTAAAACAGATGCTGAACGACTATCGGCAGCCAGAGATTGACCCAGCCATTGACGAGGCCCTGAAAGACTATATTGCCCGCAAAAAGGCCTCCATGCCCGATAGCTTTGTTTAAAAACAACAGGTTATGCGGCTCTCTTGCTTTCGGCGATCAGCGCTGAAAGCACCTCGACATGCGCTTGCGCCGAATAGGTGACCGCTTTGGCGCGGCGCGTTTCTTCCAGCCCCTGTTCACGCTCCGTTAACAGCGCCAGCACCTGTGCCTTGTTGGCCCCGAGCAGGCGCGGCAACATGGTTTCGCGCCTGTAGC
>Ga0316208_1001227_pt1 | contig 25068 bp, 24 predicted proteins | sample 3monopyrite_MG_FD_204944 | JGI IMG/M metagenome (GOLD analysis project Ga0316208, IMG submission 204944) | Microbial mat bacterial communities from mineral coupon in-situ incubated in ocean water Damariscotta River, Maine, United States -... | ecosystem: Environmental > Aquatic > Marine >... | reverse complement strand
TTTGTTTAATGTTAGTTACAAATGATTTGTCTTTTTCGGTGTCGATTCTATTTTTACCACTTTTAATCATACTATTAAAAAAACTTTACCTTTAATTTCAAAGACAAACACATCTAATTTTCTAGTTTTTCCTTATTCGCCTTCTTTAAGTTCGTATTTACCACCTGTTTGTGTTTTTTCAGTTCTTCTTTGAGAACTGTGATAAACATCTATTGAAATGGTTTGACCTTTTATATTTCCCCAAGTAGCACTCTCCCATTGTAAATCATTAATATGTATAGGCACGTATTCTCTGTATTTGTCCTGAGAACTTTTTCCAGCAGAAAAGCCTCCTCCATCTCCGCCTCCCCCTGTGTATGCTTTTTTAATATCACCAAATGCTTTTTTAAATTTTGTTTTACCTTTTTTATCATCATTAACCGGCTCTTTTTCTTTAATTTTTTCTGTTTCTCTTTTTTCTGCTAAATTGTAAAAAGGATAATAGACTTTAAATAAATGACTACTAAATAATTGAACCTGTGCTTTACGTACATTGTTTGCTGTAGGATAAGAAGACCCTTCAATAAGATATAAATTTATTTCTTGCTTTAAAGAATCAATTGTCATTTCAGATTTTGGATATCCAATTGCTCTAAGTTGAAAATCATCATAATTTAGATCTTCTTTATTTACTTTATATTCTAATAATTGACCTCCATCATCACTTGAAAAGGTTTTAAAGTACGCCAAATCGTTTTTGTTCACTTTTGGTAAAATAAAATAACCCCCATCAATCCCATAAACAGTCGACACTTTTCCAAAATCAATTTCACAACCAGCTTCAAACCAATCTAAACGTGGTCCGCCCCAAACAGGTACTTTTGTAGTCGTGTTATGAATATCAGTTTCATATTTATATTCAGTAATGCCTTGTCCTCTAACATAAACATCATACACATAAAATTGCGCATTCCTTTTTGTAAAATTAGGATCTAATAGGTTGTAAATTTTAAGCTCATCACTCATACTTATTTAGTCACTTGTGTTATTTTCAGCATCCCATAATAAACCATTGATATATTGACCTGCTTTTAAATCTTTGGTGTTAAAATAATAAGATTTACCCCATTTGTTAATGTTTTTTGCACCTTTTGGATATATGGCAACCGTAATTAAAATACGTTTGTACTTTAATCTTGTATTTAAGTTTTGTAATATCTGTTGATTTTAAACTCGTTACTGCTTTTCCACTATTTGTATAAGTTACCTGTGTGTTTCCTAATAAAGAAACCGAAAATAGTAATACTGTCAATATATTTTTCATAATTTTAATTTTCATCAAAACTACCATATTTATTGACCTTGTTTGTCGTCCAAAAGGATGATTTTATATAATAAGAGTAAAAATAATTTATGTTTTATTTTTATAGACTCCATTATATTTATCTGATATTTTCTTAACGAGCGACATTTAACCATCATCATTACTGTAGTTTTGATTCCTATTTATGAAAAGTCGTTTTTATTAACAGTTTTGAGAAAGTTATTCAATTTGGGTTTTGAAATTTATTTTTGGAGTATAAATTTTAGTCATAAAAAAAACCAGAGCAAGTCTGGGTTTATATTTCTTTTTTTAGAGGGCAATATTAAAGCCAAATTGGAATAATAGGTCACTTTTATAGTGTAAAATTAACAATTATCTTTTGCCCACTGACGAGCTATTTTGGTAGTTGTTCCAATTGTTCTGCAACCTGTTTGAATATGAAAACCAGGTATTTCTTTTTTTGCTTCCCATACAGGAATTGAACGAATAGCTCCTTTTTTTGTATATTGATGATGAGACCCTTTGATTCTACCAGAAAAACTCCATCCGTTTGCTTGAAGAAATTTTATCCAACATTTTGTTTCGAATGGCTTTAAGGTACCCATAAATTATGCAGCCTCTAAAGTAATTTCATTCACTTTATAATCACGAATACCATCTTCTTTTAAAGCATCTTCTGGATTAAAATTAGGTCTGAATATTTTTGTGTGAAATTTTTCCCTACTCCAGCCTAATCTTATCATTTCAGCAGAGATACCTTTTAAGGATAACTTTACCAAGTTATCACAATAATCTTTTAAACAATTACGAGCCATAGTGTCAGCTTCTTCAATAGTATCGCCATAGCCACTTATTTCTAAAGATGGAATGTATATCATTTGCATTTTAGTTTCCTTATCTAAAAAACTGAACGCTGAAACTCTACATTTTAATGTGGTAACTCCTTTATTCTTTTTAATTTTTAATAATTCTGAAGACTTATTCATAATACAAATTTTACCAAATAAACGTATAAATTCAATTCAAAGGTACAATAAATTAATTTTTTATGTTCACAATATTCCGTTTTTTGTTCAGTGTGTAGAATATTACACCCCATTTGTTGGTTGTTTCTTTTTCCTTTTCACCTAAATAATCCCAAAATTGGGTTGCAAATAGAAGTTGTCAGTTTTCTCCAAATTTCTGAGGTTCATTTTTCAATTCATTTAACTCATTAAAAATTAATTAACTTTCGGACATTTTACTTATAAGTTTTGAGCAATATCAAGTAAATAATTTTCGTATTCTCTTGGCTTTACTTGTTTTGACGCGTGATAGTGTGGTAATTTAAATTTACTAACGGCACTTCCATTTAAAGCAAATATTTCTTTTCCAATTTTAACCAAACAATAATTACCATTTTTATAATTAATTACTGCTACATTTTTCACCAAAAAAGGCCAAGATTCGTGTTCGGTAGAGTTAACAATTTTGGATCTAGCAATAGTTTTAATTCTTAGATATTCTAAATTATGGCTTTTCCAAGGCAAATAATCTTTTTGAGGATTTATTTTTGGGATAAGGTATTTTAGTTACCTAAATCTTCATCACTCAATAAAATAAAACTTCCGAAATTACCATAATGTTTTCTTCCTTCATCTCCAAGACCGTGAGTAAAAAAACGTGTAATAGCTCGCACTCCTTTTTCAATAGTTATGATTGTATAATTCAAATTAGATTGTTCTTCTTCATCATAAGCTAGTTTTGAGATATCAATATTGTCAGAATATGAATCAATTAATAACTTAAACTTTTCAAAAGAGTTATTCTCTTGTCTCTCTTTTTTTACGATTGTATCAATGTAATAATAGCGTTGAAACTTTGAGAAGTCAGTTACTATTTCAAGAAATGTTTTAAATCGAGCATCATTTTTTAGATAATATAAATCTTCAATTACCATTGGTGTTTTTCTCATTAATTCAACATCTTCTGAATATGAAATAAGTTTGTTTACCATTTTCTTAAATCCATGACCATTGTCAAATTGGCCAAAATAATTTTTATACCCTTCTGTGTTTGGATACTCTCCTATAAGATGCTTTTCTTTTAACAGCAGCAAAATTTTAACTAGCCTTTCAAACCCAGATGATAATAGCTGTAAAGGAACATGATTGTTTGAAACAGCAGAATATTGATTATTTAGATATCTAATGCCACCTTTGATAAAATTGAAAGAAGCTTCTAGCTCTTCTCCAATTGCAATAACTTTTTCTATCTCCAATGTTTCTTTTGAATTCATATCAATTCTCCTCCACAATTTTAATTAATTCACGAATCGACAAAACAAAATCTCGCTATTTAGATGAGTTTTCTACTATGGCTATCTCTTCATCAGTCACTGATATAATTCATAAACCATTCGGTCAATTTCAATATCTGTTTTGTCAATGTCTGCATTTATGGCTAGGGCTTCACCTTTTTTAGTTTCAAATATAATACTTAATTCAGCTCTTAAAAATCATTTTTATTAACCGTTTTAAGAAATTTATTCAATTTGGAGTTTTGAAATTTATTTTTGGAGTATAAATTTTAGTCATAAAAAAACCTAGAGCAAGTCTGGGTTTACATTTCTTTTTTTAAGATTTGCTATTTGTGTAGTTGTATCTGTTGCAGTGGTTCCCATAATTATGAATTTCCTATTTATTCAACATCTCATAAACAATTTCCACCAACTTAATTTGCTCTTTTAGGTGACCTTTTTGTGCTTCAATATTAAGGTATGGAATTCCTTTTTTACCACAATAAACGGATAGTGACCCATCATTTACATAACCGGTATTGTCTTGTAAAATTACGTTGACGTTTGCTTGTTTTAAATAGTCAAAATAAACTTTACTTGTAGTATAAACAAAATCGTCTGCATCCCAATTGTCACTGACAAAAACATCAGCTGTATTTTGAGATTCATCTTCACCTGGCAAATAACTTTTAATAGAATAATTTACGTCTGTATTGTTATGCATGGTTACAATAATTGAATATTGGTTTACCAAATGAATAATCTCATTTGCCAATTGTTTTGCAATTTTTTGAGCTTTAAAATTGAATCGTTTAAAGGGTTCTAAAGTGGCTTTTCTACCTTTGGCAGTGTAAATTCTGTTTGGATCGATTGAATAAGTAGTCTTTTTGGATGAAAAATGAATTCGCCGAGTTTTATGATGTTGTAAATAAGCAAAATTAAGTTGAGTGGTTTTTGAAAAATGCTCAACGGCTTTTATACTTGTTTGTTCGTCTTCATGTATATTTAAAAACAAAATATTGCTTTTAGAATGGCTTATTTTGGATTGTAAAACGACTGATGAATCGCCTAAAATAATTGTTTTTTTATGCATAGTAAAATCGTTTTGACTTTGTCCTAAAAAAGGAATATTACTAAATATAAGTGTGATAATTAATAGTCTCATTAATGACGAATATAATAATTATTCATTCCAAAACTCATCAATATCTCTTCTGTCTTTTTTTGTTGGGCGACCTAATCCGTTTTGACGATACACTTTTTGTGCCAATTGAATGGTTTTATATTTTTCAATTTCTTCAACAGATGTTACTTCTTTCATATAATCTGAAACCAGTTTTGCACCGACTCTTTTTTCTAATTCAGCTAAAACTTTGTACTTAAATAAAACACCACTTTTTTTAATGCTAATCACATCATTAACTTTTACATTTTTAGATGGTTTACATATTTCATCATTGATCAGTACATGGTTTTTTTTGCACTCATTTGCTGCAAGTGTTCGGGTTTTGAATAACCTCACCGACCAAATAAATTTATCTAATCTTGCCATTTGTTTTTTCTTTAAAATTGACTAATGAATAAAATAAAGCAAATATTGTGACACCTGCTTGCGTCTCGATTAAGTCTTGCGTAAAAAAACCAAAAACGAGTGCTATTGACACAATTTCAAGTGAAAATGTTCTTTTTTTATCAAAAAATGGAGAAAAAAGGATAAAAATTGACAATCCAAATCCTAAAATACCTAAAGTAATCCAATTGGTTAAAAATTGATTGTGAGACCGGTGTCTGTGCTCAATGTTTAGTTTAGATTGATCTTGTTTGTATTGCTTTTCGAAAGTTGATTTAACGTCACCCAATCCAACACCAAACAACCACTTGGTTTTTATAATGTTTAGTGCCGTTTTAAAATGTTCAATACGTTGAATAAATGAATGTCCGTTTGGATCACCTCCCCCAGAATAAATTAAATAATCTAAATAAAGTTCACTTATTTTGCCTTGAAAAATGGATTTGTCAATATAATTCACATCTCCACTTTCAATATTTTTAATATCAGTTTTTGTTAATTGTTGAAAGTCAACTGAATCTTTCCGTAATCCTTTTGACGACATATAGCGAACAAGCGTTCCGTAAATTGGTTGTCTTTTAAGGTCGAGAGAATCATAATTTATTTGAGATACTTTATTCCATTCTGACCTTAATTCAGTGATACAAACATAACGCCAAATTAAAGTGCCGTTTTCTGTTAATGTTGAAGTTGTATCATGATAATATGAGTTTCCGTTAGGTGTGTACCAAATCAATTTTGAGTCATCTATTTGTTCTGGTGAATTGGTGAATTGAATGGATGTTGATACGACATACGTTAGTACTGCAATTGTGCCGAATAAAAGTCCTACAAAAATATAGCGGCCCTTTATAGACAACACATAAAATAACGTTGTAACGGCTAAAATTATAAACAGCACATAAGCTGTTAAGGTTTGAGATTGATAGAGGTAAAATAAAAGCCACAGTCCTGTTGGTAAAGTGACCCAAAAAGGCATTTTTTTTTGAAAAGATTCGTTTAAAGTTAAAAAAAGTGCCATACTAATTACACCGCCTAACCTAATGTGCGAAATAAAAAACGACATGGCACGAATGTCTGCAAAATTGTGAGTTTGAAATCTAATAAAATTAAAAACGGTTGTAAAAATTAACGAACCCAATAATAGATACAATAAAAAGCGATATATTTTATATTCCAAAGGTTTTGACGTTCCCATGACTAAGGGAATTGTGATAAATGGGAGCTTTACAAGAACATCTTTAAGCCCATAATCTAAATCTTGACTCCAAGTTAAACTAAGGAGCATTAATATAAAAAATAGACCAATTGCAATGACTTTTTTATTTGATTTAAACCTTGTCCATTTGGTTTTAAAATCCATTTCGATTAACCAATTGGCAATAATCCAAATGGTACCAATACTCATTAAAACATTTGACAATACAACACCTACAGCAAGTAAACTTAATGCTGTAATATAAAGATAGTAATGTGCCGGTAGCTTAAGCCACTTGTCAAACATTGGGAGCTATTATTTAATATTCAATATTTGGTTATAACGTGTAGGATCATTTAATATTTTAATAGCTTCTAAAATAAATGTGTCATCTAACAAAGCATGCTCAATACGTCCGGTTTGATAATAATAGCGACCAATAATTTCATCTTCTATTAATTCAATAATTTCATCTTTAAAAATATCTAAATCTCTTTCTTTTGAAGGTCTGTAAAACTCATATAATTTATCAAATTCCTCTTTTGAATCTTCATAATAACCTTCATCAATGGCAATTTCTTTCAGTTTATCCATATATTCACTAGAGGCTGTTTTGTAATCAAACGCTTGGTTTAAAACATAGGTTTTAAAATCAGCATAATCGGCATCAGAAAATTTAAATGATTTTGGTTTAGCTATTGTTTCATGCTTTACCCGATAATTTGTGGCGTAATTAAAAATAATATTATTCACGACCAAAGTAGCTGTTAATCGACTAAATGAAGTTTTTTCGATTTTTACGTCTGGTTCAATTCCTCTTCCATCTTTTACTATTCTTCCGTTTTTAGTTTTAAAAGTTGTGATGGTTGATTCATCAATTTCACCTGCTTTTTCACCAACTTTTTTATGAGAATAATCTAACTTTTGAATACATCTGCCACTTGGGGTATAATATTTAGCAATGGTCACTTTTATTTTTGCATTATATTTAAGGTCTAAAGGTCGTTGAACGAGTCCTTTTCCGAATGAGGTTTGACCAACTATCACAGCCCGGTCTAAATCTTGTAAACTCCCTGAGACAATTTCGCTTGCTGATGCTGAACCACCATCAACTAAAACAATAATAGGTATTTTTAAATCTAAGGGAGTGGCTTTAGCAACATAGGTTTTACTATTACTCCCATCTCTACCTCTCATACTCACAATTTCAGAACCTTTTTCAACAAAATAATTGACAATGGCTGTTGATTGCGTTAAAAGTCCGCCACCATTACCTCTTAAATCAAAAACTAATTTGTTAATATTTTGTTCTTTTTTAAGATTTTGAAATGCCTTGTATACATCACTTGCTGACGTTTGTGTAAAAGAAGTCAATTTAATATAACCGATTTTATCTTGAATAATTCCACTATAAGGTACGGCAGAAATTTTAACTTCTTCACGGTTAAAAGTATAAGATTTAACTTCAGCTCCTCTTTTAATTTTGAGATTTACTGCTTTACCTGGTTGACCCTTTAATTTTTCAGAAACTTCAGATGTTGATAATCCTTCTACATTTTGCCCATCAATTTCAATAAAAACATCACCCGCAATTAATCCTGCTTTATGGGCCGGAAATCCTTCATAGGGGTCAATTATTGCAACATGGTCATCAACCAATCTTATTATTGCACCAATTCCACCATACTGCCCTGTTGTCATTAATTTATAGTCTTCCATTTTTGATTCTGGAATATAATTGGTGTAAGGGTCAAGTTCGGCAAGCATAGCGTCTATAGCAGTTCGCATTAATTCACCAGGATTAGATTCATCAACATAGTATAAATCCACATTTTTGTAAACCATTTCAAATAATTCTAAGTTTTTTAGAATTTCGAAATTTGAATTATCCAAATCTTCATCTGTTTGCGCAAATAAAGCTGAAGAAAAAATAAATATAAAAAAGAAGAAGAGTTGTTTGAGTGTTGTCATCATATTTTATCTTGAATGTCTGTTAAAAGTAGTTTTAATTTTTTTTCTAAGTAACTAAAATTTTCATTTTCTTTTCCAATATAGACTAAAAACAATGCCAAATGGGAGTTTTTTTCTTTTAAAGCAGTATAAAAAGGTTGTTTATTAAGTCGGTATGCTTCTTTTATTCTTCTTTTTAATACATTACGATTTACTGCAAGTTTTACTTTTTTTTTAGGGACAGCAATCACAATTTTAGCTTGGTTTTCCCACTCACAATTTTCAGAATTAATGGGAAGGTAAGTCACTATAAACGGAAAAGACTTTACCTTTTTTCCTTTTTCAAAAATCTCATCAATTATTATTTTAGAGCATAAGCGCTCATTTTTAGAGAATGTTAATTTTTGATTTTGTGTTGGCATGTTGTGCAAAGGTAATGATAACAAAACATTTGTGTAATAAATAATTTTATTTAAGCCGCAATATTTCCAATAATATCATACTTATGAGCAATTGCAACTGCACCACCTCTACCGTTTACAAGTAATTTACTGTAAATTCTGCGTAAGTGCGTTTTTGCCGTAGATTTTGAAATAAATAACTTATCAGCAATTTCTTGATCTGTATTACCTAGGGCCAAACAAGCTAACACTTCCATTTCTCGCTTACTAAGACTCAACAATTCGGGGGGTAAATTTTTAGATTGATTTTTAGTAAAAACTTTTTCTAATATTTCTGTTTTATCTTCTAACTCAGTCATTAATTCTTGTTTTATTTGTTCTAATGATTCATTTTTATTTTTAACTAAATTATTTTGAGTTAATAATAACGTATTAATTTGCTTCTTTTTAATATAAAAAAAGTAAAGTAATCCCATTAAAATAAGTGCAGCTACAAGTAATGCGAGATAAAACTTTTTTTGATTCGCTTCTTTTTCTTGTTCCAATTTTTGTTTTTGGATTTGAAAGTTTTTATTTTGAATCTCTTTTTCTTTTTTTGCTAAATTATACTTTGATTCCATATCGGCAACCGCATAAACGGTTGCTTCATTTACTATAGAGTCGTTGTATAATGCCCTTGTTCTTTCTTCAAATAGAGCTAACCTAAAGTCATTATTAGACTCATAAATTTTAGATTGAACAAAACTCGCATTCATTAGCCCTTTATATGAGTTAGATGCTTTTGCTAAAATTTTGCTTTTATCATTAAAAAATTGGGCAGAATCTAATTTGTTTTCTTTTAAATATAATTCGGCTAAATTATTATTAAATGTAATTTTAAGGAGTTCGTCCTCAATTTGATTTTCAATTAAAACAACTTTATTAAAATATTTTTTTGCTTGATTATATTTACCAAGTTCAACATAAGATTTGCCAATGTTACTTAAAGTTCGGGCTGTTTTAGTAATGTTTGAACCTAATTTATATAATTCATAAGCTTTTTGATGATAGTTAATTGCCTTTTCATATTCACCTAAATTAAAATAGGTGATACCAACATTTGTTGAACTCGCAGCAATTCCACTTGAATCTTGAAGTGCATATTTAATATTAAGAGATTGTTTATAATAGTCTAATGCTTTAAAATAATCGTGTTGCAAATCACAAACAGTTCCAATATTATTTAGGTAAAAAGCCTGGCCAATTAAGTTTTCATCTTCTTCCATTAATTTTAGGGCTTCAATAAAATTAAAAAGTGCCAATTCATGATTTCCTTTTTGATTATAAGCTTTTCCAAGGTTATTATATGTCAATGATAAATCTTTTAAGTCTTCCCAACCAACTTTATAATTTAAACATTGTTTTAACTGTTTAATCGCTAAATCATAATCTCCGGCCATTCTGTTAAGCTCTCCAGATTGATCTAAAAAATAAGTAATGTAAAAGGTGTCATTTTCAATAAATGACAATTCTAACCCTTGGTTACTCAATTTTAACCCTTCTTCTTTATCTGTAAAAAACAAAGTATCAACGGCATTTTTGAGATTCAATATTTTATCATTTTGACTGATTGAAAAATAAGATAAAAGCAGAAGTATAGATGTTAAAATTTGTTTCATGGGCTAAATATAATTAATCATTTGTGTTTTCATCCAAAAAGACTAAAAATCATCCTTTTGGATGACAAAAAAGGTTAAGGTTTACAGTAGTTTTGACCCATCAAACAAATAATCATTGTTTATGAAAAATAGTTTAACAAAAAGAGAACAAGAGGTAATATCGGTTTTAATACAGGGTAAATCTAATGAAGAAATTGGTAAAAACTTGCATGTTTCTACTAATACTGTCCGCACACATTTAAGTAGTTGTTATAAAAAATTAAAGGTGAAAAACAGAACTGAATTAGTTGTTAAATATAGCTCATTTAAATAAAATTAGCAAGGACTAAAATAAATAAATAAAAACAAAATAATAATTATGAAAAATTTAAAAATAATAGTACTTTCTCTATTCATTGGAATAGGAGTTAATTCAAATGCATTTGGAGGTGTATATAACATTTCTCCAGATGGAAAAACAATTGTTTATAGTGCAGGAAATTATGCTCTATACATAATAGATGCAGTTACTTTACAAGTTAAAGACAGGATGAGATTAGAAAAAGATCCAGATCAAGCATTCAATTCGATTTATACATTTTCACCTGATGGAAAAACCTTTTTATTCTCTGCAGGTTGGGATATATTTGTGTTGAATACGGAAAACTGGCAAGTAAAAAGAAAGATTAAAAAAGAAGGAGATGTCTTTGTGAGTGATGATAACTCAACATTTGTATTATATGATGAGAAAAAACTCACATTTTATGACATGAACACAGCCAATATTACAAAAACAATTGTAGTTGAAATTGATGAAGATGATATTCAAAATGTTACTTTCACAGTTGATAATTCAAAATTGATAATCCTTTCTGAAGAAATCGATAGTGATACTGAAGAAGATAAAAATTACGGATATAAAGATTTTGATGGGTTAACTGATAAGGAAGAAATTGAGAAAGATTTAAAAAATGACGGAAAAGAAATGACTTATACAATAGTTAATATTTCGGAATCAAAAATAGAGAAAACTAAAAAAATATGGTTTAGTAACCGCTCAATGGAAATCGTATCTTTAGCAGACAATAGTTTTATTTTAGGATGTTCTGACGGAGTAGTTAAAGTTGATGCAAATGATGTAATTACTGTCTTTAATATTGAGGGAGGTAGCAATTACAATTATGACAATATAAATAACCTTTTAATCTATACAAGTAGTTTTTGTAGTGTAAAAGTATTCAATTTTGAATTTGTAAACGAATTAGATGTAAAAAATAAATACGTTTCATTTATTGATAACTGCATTGTTAAAGATGGAAAGTATTATTTGTCTTTTAATGAATATTGTATTGCGATATGTACAAAAAATGGGGTTTCTGTTTCTCCTACACCAATTTATTAAACCCAATAATTAATATTAAAAAGGTAAGCCATTATTGGCTTACCTTTTTTCTTTAAAAAAGTTTTTAATTAATTCACCACACTCATCTTGCATTATTCCACTAACAATTTTGGTTTTAGGATGATAAATATTTTCTGACAATCTTCCTGCACCTCTTTTTTCATCAGTTGCACCAAAATAAATTGCACTAATTTGAGACCAAAATAATGCACCTCCACACATGACACAGGGTTCTAGTGTGACATATAATTGACAATCGGAGAGATATTTTCCTCCTAGTGCTTCTGTAGCAGATGTGATTGCCATTAATTCGGCATGGGCTGTTACATCATTTAATTGTTGAGTTAAATTATGAGTGCGTGCAATAATTGTATTATTCGAAACAATAACGGCACCAACCGGCACTTCATCTTTGTCAAATGCTTTTTGAGCCTCTTTTAAGGCTTCTTTCATAAAATATTCGGGGGTAAAAATGTTTAGCATGTTGTAAAAGTACAATATTTATAAATAAAAAAACCTGTTGGTTAAACGTGAAAATCCAGACTAATCAACTTTTAACCGTTAACAAACTGTAACAAAAGTCAATATTTACACTATGTATTTACCTAACTTTGGTTAATTACAACCTGAGTTGGTTAATATGCTTAAAAAAACATTTAACTTCTTAAAAAAAATGGCCTTTTGGACCTTTTTTGTAACCTTGTTTTTGGTTACGTTGGGAACTATTTTGCTTAAAATTTATGAAGATGATATTGAACAATATGCCATTTCAGAAATCAACAAACACCTAAACACTAAAGTTGAGGTGCAAGACATTGATTTGTCAATTTTAAAAAATTTCCCCTATGCTTCACTCGATTTTCAAAAAGTATTAATAAAAGACGCTTACAAAACAATTGAAAGTGACGACACACTTTTATATGCCAAAAATTTGTACTTAAGTTTTAATATCTGGGACATTTGGAACGAAAATTATAAAGTCAAAAATGTGCAAGCTATTGATGGCGTATTAAAAATAAAAACATCAAAACAAGGTGACGTTAATTATTTAATTACAAAAACATCTTCAGACTCAACTTCAGACGGTCATTTTCATTTTAAGCTAGAATGGCTTAAGGTTAGTAATTTAAAGTTTGAATATGCCAATATAGCAACTCAACAATTTTATTTAATTGACATAAATAAGGCAGAGTTTGAAGGTGATTTTTCTGAAACAGAATACAACTTAAAATCAAGGTCTGATTTATTTATAACTAAACTTAAATCAAATTCTTTTTCATTAATCAAGCAAAAAAATGCCCATTTGGACCTTAATTTACATATTAATATCCTTAAAAAAGAATACATTTTTCAACAAGGTGACTTAACCATTGAAAAAATGCCTTTTCAAATTACAGGCCTTATAGATTCTGTAAATATGAATATTCAATTAAAAGGTAAAAACATTGAGCTAGACGAACTGGCAAAAACCATCTTAAATAATTCAGTTGAAGCTTCTAAAAAATATGAAGGACAAGGTTTGGTTGATTTTAATGCAAGTATCTCAGGACCAATGTCAAAAACTAAAATGCCGTCTATTCAAGCCGATTTTTCAATTCAGAACGGAAAAGTTACCCAAATCGAATCTAATTTAAGTTTAACAAACATAAATCTTAATGGTCATTACCAAAATAAGCAAAGTAAAAGACTTGAGTTATTAGAGTTTTCAAAATTTTCTTTACAACTATTAAAAAGTACATTTAGTGGCAATACAAAAATTACTAACTTTAACATACCAACATTTATTGGTAAAATGGAAGGCGATTTAGATTTAGGCTCATTTCATCAGTTTTTTAACTTTAACGGAGTCGATAAAATGGGAGGTAAGATTGGGTTTAACACCAATTATTCAATAAAGTTTACCGACATTGAATATAACCCAAGTCAATTTGATTTGGAAAATACAAATGGCGAATTAAATATTGCTAACGTATTTTATAAAAGTAAAACTGATTCCATTACGTATAAAAACATTTCTGGCGACATTGTTTTAATAGGAAATGATGCTGCCACCAAAAACCTATCAGCTAAAACTAACAGATCAGATTTTATTTTTAATGGTGCGATTAAAAATTTAATTCCTTTTATTGAAGGTAATGGTAACCTTGGCTTAATCGCTTCAATCGAGTCACAGCGGTTAGATATTAATGAATTTATAGGTCAAGCAAACACTGCAAATGAAAACCAAAGTCCACCAAAAATGTTTGAAATCCCGAATACAATTAACCTAAATGTGAGTTTAGATGTAAAAGAATTGTTGTGGGAAAATCATCAGTTTAACAATATTGAGGGTCAATTTATTTTAGCAAACAACAAAGTAAATGTAAGTCACTTTAGTTTAAGCACTTTGGGCGGAAAAATTAACGGCAATTTAAAACTAGAAAATCTGTTAAAAAAGGGCAATATTATTGAAGGAAAATTGCATTTGCACCAAATAAACGTTAAAAATTTATTTACAGATTGGAACAATTTTGACCAGAAAACAATCACCGACCAAAATCTATCAGGTACACTTTCTGGTAATATCGATTTACTCTTGTTTTTTGATCAATTTTTTGTAATGATTGAAGACAAGATGTTTATTAATACAAATATGAGTATTAAAAACGGGGTATTAAACAATATGCAAACCATGCAAGATGTGGCAGAATATATGCGCTCAAACAAAGCGTTAAAAATAGCATTAAACAAACATATTGACAAATTTGAAGAAAAATTAACGCATTTAAAATTTGAAGAATTAACCAATACTATTACAATCCAAAACCGGAAAATATTTATTCCAAAAATGCTAATTAAAACCAATGCACTTGATGTTGAATTGTCAGGTTGGCATGACTTTGATAACAATATAGAATATCACTTTAGCTTTAGATTTAGAGAGTTAAAATCAAAACCCGAATATACCGAATTTGGAAAAGTAGAAGATGATGGTTTAGGTTGGAAAATTTACCTAACCATGTCGGGGCACATTGATAATCCTATTTATAGTTTAGATAAAGGAGAAATGAAAGCTACATTTAAAGAAAATATTCAAGAAGAAAAATCAACCATAAAATCTGTTATGAAATCTGAATTTGGCTTGTTTAAAAAAGATTCAACGGTCAAAAAAATGGATGTAAAAAACAAAAGTGAAGCATTTGAATTTATTATTTATGAAGAAGATGCAACGCCTACTGATTCCACACCAAAAGAATCCAAAAATAAGAAAAAATCAAATAAAATATTTGACAAATTAAAACAAAAAGCAGAAGCCGAAAAAGAGACTGTTGAAGATGATGAATTTGAGTAAATAATATTGATTTATACTAAAAACTCTATATATTCGTTTAAAGTAAATTATGAATTTATACCATAAAAAACAACGTTGGAAAATTGTACTCGTATTATTTGCTACTATTTTAGTGGGATTTTCATTGTGGTATTCAAATCAAATTGTAAATAAAGTCGCTCAAAAAGAGAAAGAACGTGTTACACAATGGGCAGATGCCATTAGCCGAAAAGCCGATTTAGTCAACTTAACCAATAATGCATTTGAAGAACTAAGAGAAAACGAACGAAACAAAGTTGAATTATGGGCTTTGTCTATGCAAGAAGTTAATAAAGACTTAAAAGATTATTCTTTTGTGTTGGATGTTTTAAAACGAAACAGTGAATTGCCAATGATTATTGTAAATCAAAACAATGACATTGAAAACACCTATAAAATGGACGATTTAGATTCTATCTTTAGAAATAATTTGAAAGATAATATTGGTGAAAATGAAAATTTGGATAAATTGGTTAAACAAAAAATTAACGATTCATTACGCAAAAGTATTGATGTATGGTCAAAAACACATTCACCTTTAACTTTAGACTTATTTGGTGACGATAAACAAACCGTTTATTATTATGATTCAAAAAAATTAGCAAATTTATCCTACAGTCGAGATTCATTATTTGGTGCCTTTACCAATGAACTTGTTAATAATGAAGATCTTGTTCCTGTGCTTTTAGTAGATAAAAATTCAAGAGCTTTAATTGCCTCAAATCGAGAAGATATTAACGATACAATATCCATTTCTAATCTGCAATTAAAAGTGAAATTATTAGCATCATCAAACGACAGTTTGGTTATAAACTTAGGCGCAAACAAACAGGGTGTAATTTATTACGAACATTCAGAAGAGCTCACAATTTTAAAATATTTTCCGTATGTACAGTTTTTTATTATTGGACTATTTATCCTAATTGGTTATTTAGTGTTCTCTACTTTTCGAAAAGCAGAACAAGATCAAGTGTGGGTCGGAATGGCAAAAGAAACGGCTCACCAGTTGGGTACACCAATTTCGTCACTAATGGCATGGGTACAGTTATTAGAAGCTCAAGGCATAGAACCGTCAACCATTACCGAAATGAACAAAGATATTGACCGATTGAATACTGTTACAAACCGTTTTTCTAAAATTGGTTCTAAAGCCATTTTAAAACCCGAAAATGTTGTCTCAGTCATTGAAAATTCAGTTGATTACCTACGATTAAGAATTTCAAATAAAGTGGAATTAACCTATTATTCTGACCAAAACGAGATTATTGCTCCAATAAATGTGTCACTTTTAGAATGGGTAATCGAAAATATTACCAAAAATGCCGTTGATGCTATGGAGGGTAAAGGGCGAATATCAATTACTCTAAAACAAATTGAAGATGAGGTGATAATTGACATTGAAGATACAGGAAAAGGTATAGCACCATCAAAATTAAAAACAGTTTTTCAACCAGGTTACACAACAAAATCTCGTGGGTGGGGCTTAGGATTGTCATTAGTAAAACGGATTGTTGAAGAGTTTCACAAAGGTAAAATATTTGTACTAAAATCAGAATTAAATATTGGCACAACATTCCGAATTATGTTAAAAGTAGATTAAATGTGTTTGGGGCTTACCCTGATTCATTTCAATCTCGGGGTCGGGCTATCCGTACTCGCTTTTTGTATCTACGGTGATACCGAATTAACATTGAAATGCGCTTTTTTTCATTTCAATCAAAAATCACTTGCTTGGTATATTGATGTTTAGATTAAAACAAAAAAATATCGGAGTATTTTTATAACGTATTTCAAAAAAAAACTAGTATTACTCCTATCCCCAAGCCATAGTAAACATCACAGGTTTAAAAAGCCGTGAAGTTGAAATAGAATAGTAATCAAAAACGATTTTATTATTCAAATTTTACCAAGATGAAGCTATTTTTGTTAATAGATTGTTAAAACAATCCAAACATTAAATTCCAATTTTCAATTAACTAAGTGTACTTTTATGCTCAATTAATTTGAAATTAAAATGAGAGCATATTTAGATTTAATTCAAGACATTTTAGAAAACGGAGCCCAAAAAGGAGACCGAACCGGAACCGGAACAAAAAGTGTTTTTGGTCGGCAAATTAGATTTGACTTAAGTGAAGGTTTTCCAATGGTAACCACTAAAAAATTGCATTTAAAATCAATTATTCATGAATTGTTGTGGTTTATTAAAGGAGATACCAATATTAAGTATTTGAATGACAATGGCGTTAAAATTTGGAATGCTTGGGCAGATGAAAATGGTGATTTAGGTCCTGTTTACGGAGCGCAATGGCGTAATTGGAACGGAGAGGGAATCGATCAACTTAAAATGGTGGTTGACCAATTAAAAAATAATCCAAACAACCGTAGAATTTTAATTTCTGCTTGGAATCCATCTGTAATGCCCGACACTACAAAATCGTTTAGCGAAAATGTTGCTAATGGAAAAGCGGCTTTACCACCTTGTCATGCATTTTTTCAGTTTTATGTGGCAGACGGAAAATTGTCTTGTCAACTTTACCAACGTTCGGCAGATGTGTTTTTAGGCGTACCTTTTAACATTGCATCTTATGCTTTATTTGTATTAATGTTGGCGCAAGTTTGTGATTTAGAACCTGGTGAATTTATCCATTCGTTTGGAGATGTTCACCTGTACAACAATCATTTTGAACAAGCCGAATTACAATTGAGTAGAGAACCTAAAAAATTACCTACAATGAAATTAAATCCTGCGATTAAGGATATTGAAGATTTTAGTTTTGAGGATTTTGAGTTGGTAAATTATGAGCATCATCCACACATTAAAGGTGCTGTATCAGTATGATATTTTGATTAATAAAATAATTATTGTAACTTTATATAAATATGGACATTCAGGCAAGAAAAATAGAATTAATTCAAGAATTTTTAAAACTTCAAAGTGAAGAGGCGATTAGTCGTCTTGAAAATTTTTTCAAGCTAGAAAAAGAATTAGATTTTAAACCCATGACTATTGAGGAATTAAACAATAGAGTTAACCTATCTGAAGCTGATTTTGATGCTGGTAATGTGATTTCAAATGATGATATTTTAAAAAAATATGCTGAATGATTTGTAAAATTTCTTGGTCCAATTTTGCGAATACTCAATTGCTCAAAATTCACGATTATTATTTTGAAAAAATAAGCCCTATATTAGCAAGAAAAATTATATTTACACATTGCAACAAAAGTCAAATCTTTTGAAAAAAATCAATTTATTGGTCAAACTGAAAACTTATTGAACAACCGAAAAAATGAATGCCGTTATTTAGTTTATTCAAACTACAAGATTATTTATAGAATTGACGATAAAAGAAAAGTTGTGAAAATTATTGATGTTTTTGACACAAGACAAAATCCAATAAAAATAAAACGAAATAAATAAACAATCCTCATTGCTACCTTTGCGAAAACATTGCGTCCTTTGCGGTTAAGAAATAATATAACAGTCATTACACGAGAAAAAAATGATAAAATTAATTGTAGCAAAAGCGAGTAACAACATTATTGGAAAAGACAACGATTTAATTTGGCATTTACCTGCCGATATGCGTTTTTTTACTCAATCAACAAAAGGTCATATTGTGATTATGGGTCGTAAAAATTGGGATTCAATTCCGTTAAAATACCGTCCTTTGTCAGACAGAATTAATGCTGTGATTACACGTAACACAGAGTTTTCTCACCCCGATTGTGATACTTTTAATTCAATTGAAGCAGCCATTGAATATTACCAAAAAAACAATCCAAATTTAGACATTTATATTATTGGAGGAGGTCAAATTTATGACTATTCAATTAAAAATAATTTGATTGATGAAATGCTAATCACATACATTGACCATAGTTATGATGGGGACACTTGGTTTCCTGATTTTGATGAATCAAACTGGAACAAAAGTGTGGTAATGGAATACAAAAAAGACGAAAAAAATCCACACGATTTTACAGTGTATAGCTTTTTGAAAAAGTACTCCCAACTTGATATGAGAACGTATTTAATTACATTACTATTAATACTTGTGTCAACCTTTGGATTTTCTCAATCCACAAATCAATTGGCTGTTGATTTTATTTATGAATTAGATTCTGTTCCAGTAAAAGCCTACAATACATATTTAGATCAATCTTTTAAAGAGAAAGTTGAACTGGAACAAATGGTTAAAATGTGGGGACAAATTGAAACTATGCTTGGTAATTTTAAATCTTCAAATTACATCTGTATTGACACCACAACTGAATATACACAAGTATTTGTAAATGTAAAGTTCAAAAGGAAAGAACAAGATTTAAACATTTCGTTTAATGACAGTTCAAAAATAGTTGGTTTTTTTATGGCGGCTAGCATTCCTTGTCAACCAACAATTTATCCATTTCCAAAATACGTTAAAGAAAAAAAGTTTACCGAAACTAACATTCAATTTGAATCTGAAGGTTTAAAAATGTATGGATCATTGACTTTACCAAATAAGATAAAAAAAGGAACGTCAATTTTTATATTTGTGCATGGCTCAGGGCCAAATGATAGAGACGAAACAGTTGGTCCAAACAAAATATTTAAGGATTTAGCTTATGGACTCGCTACAAAAGGAATTCCATCTTTACGTTATGACAAAAGAGCGTATGTACATAAAACACTTGCCTTAAATGACAACATCCATAAAGAGGTATTAAATGATGTGACATCTGCCATTAAATGGATTAAAACACAAGACAACATCAAAGACAATCCTATTTATATTATTGGACACAGTTTGGGAGCCTATTTAGCACCATTAATTGTAAAAAACAACGCTGAGGTAAAAGGACTAGTAATGATGGCTGGAAACTGTAGGCCGTTGGAAGATTTAATTTTAGAACAATACAAGTATATTGCAAAGGTGACCAATGATAATTCTGAAGAAATGAAAAAGGCCATTGCCGATATTGAAGTACAAATAAACTATTTAAAAAATAACTTAACTGTCGATTCACCTCCAGAAAAACTACCATTAGGAATGCCTGCTTCATATTGGTTGTCTTTAAAGACTTACCACCAAAAAGAGGTGATTAAAAATTTAACTATTCCTATTTTTGTTATGCAAGGTGAAAGAGATTACCAAGTCACTATGGAAGATTATAAGTTGTGGAACGAAACCATGGCCGAAAAACCGAATTACACCGCTAAAAGTTACGAAAAACTAAACCACTTATTTTTAGAAGGTGAAGGAAAACCTAACCCAGACGAATACATGACACAAAGCAATGTTCCAAAATATGTACTTGTGGATATTGTAAAATGGATAAAGGAGAATACATAAAAGTTTAAGCCGAATAATAAAAGAAACCGCTTTTTAGTCGAATAATTTACTGTTTTTAAGCGAATGGTGATATTTTAGCTTTTATGAAAAAGTATATTTTCTTTTTTTATATCATTCCATTTTTATGTGGATGTAATTCAGTTTCAAATCCAAAAATACATGATTCAAATACGCAACGTGAAGTAAACCAATTTTTGTCGTTCAAAGAAAAAAGTTATAACGATTATTTATCAAGAATAGACACTATTATTTTGGGAGATATTAATTTTGATTCTGTAATTGACACTGCTATCGTTTATCCTGTTCAGTTTAAAGACCCTGAAGATATTATGATGGGTTGTTTAAGTGAATTACCCAGTACAAAAATTTATTTTACACATGATGATTCTTGGTTGTATCAAGAAACTGCAATTGAATTGATTAGATTTTATGTGTTGGATGACATTAATGAAGATGGCGTTAAAGAAATAGCATTAATTCCTGGGTGGTATCAGAGCTGTTGGTCAGAGTTTTTTGTTTATTCAAATCACAATGGTATATGGAAAAATATTAGTTGGACAAGTGTGTGGAGTTGTGGAGACTTAGATTATAAGGTGATAAAATTGAAAAAGAATAAGTTCAATGTTCCAGACCGTATTTATAGCGTGATAGCGGAAGAAATGATTGATACTGTTAAAACGGTAATTTTCCCAAAGTACATACCCAATTAATAAAGTGTATCAGATTCGCTTTATCATAAGGTCTTGTTTCTTGAATCTGTCAGATTAAGCTTGTCTCAAATCTATCAATCTTGTTTCTCAATTACTCCTCTTCCTCCTCAGAACTTTTCTTCTCCTCAACTCTGTTTTCTTGAAAAGCAGATGGGATTAAATTAGGAATAATTTTAAGAACAACGGGTAAAATTACGGCACCCCCGGGTAACATAAACAACGCTAAAGAAGGGATTGTTTTGGCTAGGTCGTAAAACTGGGTTTTTACTTTTTCTTTTTCTGCTTTGCTTAAATCTTTTTTTGTGGATTTTGTAATTAGACTTACTAGTTCTTTACTTTGTTTAAGTTCAGCAGCTAATTTATCTTTGTTTCGGCCTAAAATTTTCACCCACCGTTTGCTCGCCCCACTCAACACCATTTCAACGTCATTTTTACCGTTTAAAAACATGACATCTTTTTGATTATTTAGCACAAAGCTTTGAATAGCAATAAATGAATTGTCATGATCTTCTTCTTTTAAATCTAGCTTATGTGTTAAATCATCTAAAAATTGTTTTTCTGATGTTGTTGCACCTTTGTCGCTCCAAATTGTTAAAATGGCAATTTCTAAAACGTAGCGTTTTAACAGCCAACTATCTTCAAACTTAAAACTGATGTCATGTAAACTTTGTTGCCCTTCAAAAAATGTTTCAGCAATTTTTTTACGTTCCGAATCTAAGTTGGCAGAGGCTAAAAACACTTTAAACACACTTTTTTCTTCATCCGATATATCTCCGTCAGCATTGGCTGCTAAAGCCACAACTTTAACCAAATCGAGCATAATTTCAGACCGTTTTTCGGTTAAATCATTTGAGTTTGATACAGAAATAAAATCTTGATATAAAATTAAATCGTGAAATAATAAACTATTGTAAAGATAGGTTGAAACTAATTTATTTGTAATATTTGCTTTAATTTCAACTCTTTGACTAATAATTGACTCGAGTTTCCCATAATTGTCAAGTTTAGAAAAATTAAGCCAACCTTTTTTTGCTTTTTCAAGGTTAGTTTTTTCGTAAAAATCAACAAAGCGATACACTGATTCATTTAATTTTTCCATGTTAAATTGACCATCTTTTAAATGATCGACCAAGACTAACCCTTCCAATAATAAAATCTTAAAAGCTTCTTCAGGTGTAAATTTTTTAAGATATTCGTCCTCTAAAAACACAAAACTTGTGGGGTGTCCGTATAAAAATCCAGTGGGTTGCAAAAAAGCATAAACTAATTCTTCAGCATTTAAAATACTACCTGGAAAACGGTTTAGCACCTCTTCATAATTTTCAATTATTGAAAAATATTTTTTGACCCAACCTTTTTTTCCTGGACTAATCCCCATTTTGATTTATTTTAAAGGTAAATGTAATAAAAATTAAAGAATAAACTCAAATCTAATACTTTTGGTATAAATTTGGATTCAAATATTAAAAATGCTAAAAAATATAATTTTATTTTGGAGTGTTTTTTTGTTTTTAAATGTGGGAACAGCACAATTAAAGATGAAAAAAATTACAGACTTACCTCATAAGATTTATGAAACTTCTGGGCTATTGCTGTATCAAAATAAATATTTAATTACCCATAATGATGGCGGAAATAAAAGTGAAATTTACATTTTAAATTTAGAGGGTAAACTTATCAAAACCATTGACATAGAAAGCACAAAAAATTACGATTGGGAAGATTTAGCTCAAGATGAAAAAGGTAATATTTACATTGGTGATTTTGGAAACAATAACAATAATCGTAAAAACTTACACATTTATAAAGTTAAACATGGTTTTATAAATAAAAAGAGAGTTGAGCCAAAAAAAATAACTTTTTGGTATGATAATCAAACAAAATTTCCACCAAAAAAATCAGAATTAAATTTTGACTGTGAAGCTTTTTTTTACAAAGACAGTTCACTTTATTTGTTGACTAAATGTAGAACAAAACCTTTTACTGGTGTGTCGAGAATTTATCAACTACCAACAAAAAAAGGAAAATATGAAGCCAAATTAATTGGTCAATTTCAGTTTTGCAGTACCTCTTGGCAATTTTGTTCAGTAACAGCTGCAGATTATGATCAAAAATCAAATACACTAACTGTTTTAACTTACGGCAAACTTTATGTTGTTACAAATATTAAAGGCAATGAATTTTGGAAGGGGGATATTAAAGTGTACAATATTCCTTACATTAAACAAAGAGAAGCTATTGCATATATTTCTAAAAACAAATGGTATTTAACAGATGAATATAAGAAAGGATTAGGAGGCGGAAATTTGTATAAATTGTATTTAAAAAAATGAGACTTTAGCAAGATTAATAAACTTATGATAATGAAACCCGGTGCTTTCGAGTCGAACTATCGTTCGCCTTAATCACTTAATTTTAGAGAATTTAATGAAAACAATAATATTTGACATGGATGGGGTTTTGATAGATTCAGAACCTTTATGGAAAATTGCAGAAATTGAAGCTTTTGCAAAAGTTGGTTTAAATACAAAAAAAACAGATTTTGCTGAATCGGTCGGTTTACGAATTGATGAGGTGGTTCAGCTGTGGCATGATAAGGTAAAGTGGACATCAAAAACAATTAAAGAGGTTGAAGATGACATTGTCAACATTTTAATAAGAGAAATAAACAAACAAGGTAAAGAAATGCAAGGTGTTACGCCATTGTTAAAGCAGTTAAAAGCAAAGGGCTATAAAATTGGATTGGCAACATCATCTTACCAGCGCATAATTGATGCTGTTTTACAAAAACTGAATATTGCAAAATATTTTGATGTTGTGCATTCTGCCGAAAACGAAAATTTTGGTAAACCTCACCCGGCTGTGTTCATGACAACTGCCGATAAATTAAATTCAAAATATGCAGATTGTTTAGTGTTTGAAGATTCATTAAATGGTGTTATATCAGCCAAATCCGCACGCATGAAAGTAATCGCAGTTCCAGAAGAATGCAATGGTGTAAATCCAAAATTAATTATAGCCGATAAAATTATAAATTCTTTAGCTGATTTTGAATTGGATTTGATTGATGAGTTATTTTAGCAACCTGAGTTGGTTTATTTATTTGATGATTGGTTGTTGGACGTAGCCGAAACATCAATCTCATCAAAAGATGATACAATTCCTTTTATTAAAGCAGAGCTAAATCCATTATGCTCCATTTCATTTAAACCTTTTATAGTGCAGCCTTTTGGCGTAGTTACTTTATCAATTTCATGTTCGGGGTGATTACCTCTTTCAATCAATAATTCAGCCGCACCTTTTACTACTTGATTTACTATTAAACTTGCCGTTTTAGAATCAAATCCAATTTGAATTCCACCTTGAACCATTGCTCTAATGAACCTTAATACATAGGCTATTCCACAAGCACCTAAAACAGTTGCGGCATCCATTAAATTTTCATTAATAATTGTGGTTGAACCTATCAGGTCAAATATTTGTTTTATTTCTTGTGTTTGTTGTGTGTTTCTTGAGCTTGAGCACAAACAGGTAATAGATTCACTAACATCAGTAGCCGTATTTGGCATGGCTCTGTAAATGGGTAAATCAATCCCAATACTCGTTTGAATTTGACTTATAGAAACACCCGTTGCTAATGACACTAATACATGTTTTTTTGAATTAAATTCCTTTTTTAATCCCCCTAAAACTTCCAATATATTGTAAGGTTTTAACGCCACAATAATAATATCTGAATTTTGAATCGCTTCAGTATTATTGTCTGTCACATTTACACCACTTTCTTTTAAATGGCTAATTGTATCCACATTACGTTTAGTTGCAGTAATGTTTGAGGGGTTGATGTTTTCATTATCTAACAATCCCTTAACGATTGATAAGCCTAAATTTCCACAACCGATTATTGCGATTTTTTTATTTTCCATTTTATTTTT
>Ga0316208_1001226_pt1 | contig 25079 bp, 21 predicted proteins | sample 3monopyrite_MG_FD_204944 | JGI IMG/M metagenome (GOLD analysis project Ga0316208, IMG submission 204944) | Microbial mat bacterial communities from mineral coupon in-situ incubated in ocean water Damariscotta River, Maine, United States -... | ecosystem: Environmental > Aquatic > Marine >... | reverse complement strand
TAGGCAATTAAAAAACACAAAAAATAAAATATGAAAAAAATATTATTAATTATTTACACAGTCGCTATTTCAGTAAACTTATATTCTCAAGATTGCACCCCTGCTATTATTTCGAAAGATAGCACAATTGAATATTATGGCGGGACTGTAAGAGGTGCTGAGTCTTTATTATCAGATGATAAAACATCATATAGTTTTTACATTGCTCAAATAGAGAAGGGAAAAAGAGGAACCTTTGCCGTTGCTACATTATTTGAAAGCATTGAAAACAGAAAAGAATACAATAATGCGATTAGAGATTATTTAAATCAAACTACTCTAAACAAAAGCTACATTTCCATAAGTTTTAATGATTCAGAGTTAACTATTCCTGCAACATCTTGTACTGTAAAACCAGAATCTACTTTAGGAAGTATATATGGCTATACTATCTCATTTCAAGGAAATATGACCAAAGAAATGATTGTCAAATTAAAAAACAACCCTATGGTTAAATTTAAATTTGTTGTAGGAAACAAACCGTATGAAAAAACACTTAAAAGCAATTCTAAAAAAGTACTAAAACTACAGAAAGCAATGAATTGCGTTGATTTAACTAATTTTTTTGAATTAAAAAAGAAGAAATCTTCTGAATTAAATCTTAATGAAGTTACAGAAGATAATTATTCAACAGAAATTATTGGTAAATGGGTGTTGCAATCAGACAATAATCTAATTTTGGAATTTAATAGTCAAAATGAAATCATTATATACAACTCTGGAAATATAGTTTCTGAAGGCACATATAAATTATTAAAAAATAGATTAATTTATACAGGTACAATAAAAAATGGTTCGTCCGTATTTGAACTATTCCTAAAAGATATGATTATTCTAAAAGAAGATGGAAAAGAGTACACTTATGAAAGAATATAAAAAGCCTATAACAAGGTATAAAAAAACATAGGGTGTTTGTGTCTAACCGGAAGTTCTGTGCATAGTAACAAAGTCTGCTAAATATAAAATTTGGCATTTACTCAAAAAAGATAAAAGCAAAATATTTATATTTAGCTAAGTAGTAAACCGAAACGATAGTGCATATCAACTGCCCTACGATTTCTTATACTAACCGTTATAGGCAATTAAAAAAACATAAAATGAAAAACATCTTCGTAATATTAACAATAAACTTATTTATTTCTATTTCAGCAAAATCCCAAATCTCCTATGAGAACAGAATTGAAATTGATTTAAAAGATGGTTATGGTAATGAAGAAATATTTGAGTTTGGAAAACATGGTTTTGTTATGTCTTCAAAGAATCAGGAAGTCACAGGAAATAAAACAGAATATAAATTCGAAAAATACAATACCGAACTTAAGCTAGTTCAGACAAGAAACATTCTATTAGATAAAAAATTTCGTGTTGATGAGACCTTTACAAATGATAAGAGATTACACTCCTTATTTAAAGATCGTAAAGGGAATTTTTCAATAGTTACATTTGAATCCTCAGACCTGAAACTTACTCAAGTTAATGGTGTCCTTCCCAAAAAAGCATGGATAAAGGATATGTCTATTCTCGGTGATTATGCTTTTTTTAGTGCATCAATAAAAAGATCTCCATTTCTATATTCAGTTAATTGGAAAACAGGTGAAAAAAGTTTAATACCAATATTAGTAGGTAATATCAATCCAAAAAAAATATCAATCATAAATTTTCAGGTATTGGAAAGTTCAAATGAAATTTTTGTATATGTAAAAGCAATAATTGATAAAAGTAAGAGTGACATTTATGTTATTCGTTTAAATAATAAAGGCTCAAAAGTAGATGCTTTTAACCTTACAGAAAATGTAGAAGAAAATATCATAGATGTTTCTGCATTAAGATTAGATGAAGATAAATACATCTATACAGGCACTTACTCTACAAAATACACAAGTTCTTCTGAGGGTCTATTTTTCTGCCAAACAGAAGAGAATAAAATCAACTTTATTGAATTTTATAGTTTTCTAGATTTAGAAAATTTCCTGTCATACCTCCCAGAGAAAAGACAAGAGAAAATTGAAAAGAAAAAAGAAAAAAAGGAGAAAAAAGGCAAAGAACTTAAATTTAACTATAGAATTTCCCCACATGAAATAATATCATTAGATGATGGATATTTGTTTTTAGGAGAAGCCTATTACGCTACTTATAGAAGTGAAACCTACACTACTACATCAACAGTGAATGGTGTTACAACGACAACAACACAAACAAGACAAGTTTTTGACGGTTATCAATATACTCATGCCGTACTTGGTAAATTCGATAAAAAAGGAAAATTACTATGGGATGAAACTTTTGAAATGTGGTCTGCTTATAAACCATTTTACGTAAAACAGTTTATATCTATTGCAGAAAAGGGGCAAAATTCAATCAAATTAGTATTTGCTAGCCGTAATAAGATAATTTCAAAATCTATTGACTTTAGTGGTTCTGTTTTACAAGATATTCAATCAGAAGAAATTCAAACAAATTTTGAACGTGATAAAGTAAAACGTTCTTTTTCTAACATCAATCATTGGTACGAAAACTATTTCATTGCTTATGGAAATCAAAAAATAAAGAATATTGATGATAAAAGAAAGAGAAAAGTTTACTTCATCAATAAGATAAAATTCGAGAATTAATAAAAGCCTATAACATTGTATAAACGGCATTAAAACGACCATTTATACTAAACGTTATAGACAAACACAAAACAATCTCGTAGTAAAGAAATGAAACAGGAAAAACCAATATTAAGATTTATTAACGGAGGTGCTGTTTATATAGGCAAAGGCGTTTCGACTAAAAATCATCGTCATCATGCAATACAATTGACTATTTCGTTTAATAAAACCTTTGAAATCATAACTCCCAAGAGGACTCTTGAAAATTGTAAGTTCGTAATAATCCCTGAAAATGTTCCTCATCAGTTTATTTGTTCCTCAGAAGATTATCAAGTATTCATTTATCTTGACCCATTTAATAAGCTATCACAACTTCTGAAAAATAAATTCGCTTTAAATTCAAATGTTGTTCTCCCTGACAATTTTTCACCCAAAATACCTCCTTTAAAGAAATGGTTAGTTACGGAAGGAGATGAACTGGAAGCATTAGTTACAAAATTTATTGAGCGAATAGCAGATTGTACGATTCCCTATCCAAATAAAGATGTCCGAGTCACAGAAAGTATCGAATATTTAACCAATAATTTGGATAAAGCAATTAAAATATCTGAAGTTGCTGACTTTGTTTGTCTATCTGAAAGTAGATTCGCTCATTTGTTTAAACTACAAGTAGGCATTCCTTTTCGGAGATATATTTTATGGTTAAGAATTCAGAAAACGTTATTATCGTTTTTAACTGGCAATTCATTTACAGAAGCGTGTTATGATGGTGGATTTTCAGACTCGTCTCACTTCAATAGAACTTTTAAAGAAATGTTCGGCAACACTCCTACTGCCATTTTAAAAAGTTAGCAAGTTTATACAAGCTTAGAAGCTTTTCATATTTTAATTTTACTTTCAGTTAAAACAGCAATTTATGAAAGCAATAAAAGTAATTCCAATCTGTGTAGTTTTTTTAACCTTAATAGTTGGCAGCTCGTTTGTCCAAAACAATAGCGACCAAATACTTGGAAAGTGGTTTAGTGAAGACAACACGAAAACAGTAGAGGTATTTAAAGAAAATGGTAAATTCTCAGCAAAAATTATTGATGCAAAAGACAAGATCCAAGTTGGAAAGATAATAGTTTGGGACTTGCAATATGATAACAATGAAAAGGAATGGTCTGGCGGTGAAGTTCAATTACCTGAGATGTCTCATCCAGCAAGTTGCTATGTAAAATTAAAGGGGGAAAAGATAATAATAACAGGCTACCATGGATTCAGAATTTTTGGTTCATCACAAACGTATAGCCGTAAAAAATAACAAACCATGACAAATAAAAAAGATTTCACTCCCGCTTTAGGTTACAATTGGTTGACAGGTTTATATGACCTAGCAATTAAATTAACAATGCCTGAAAGAAAATTCAGAACTAAACTTATTGATCTATTAAATCCCAAAGACAATGAGTCTATTTTAGAGTTTGGTTTTGGAACAGGACAAAATATAATTCTTGCCTATCAACGGAATACAAAAACCAAATTTACTGGTGTTGATATTGATCCAAAGGTCAAAGAAATTGCTAATAATAAAAAAGATAAACTTGGAATTACTCTGAATCTTGATCTTTATGATGGCAAAACATTTCCTTATGCAGACAATTCTTTTGACAAAGTGTTTAGCTCATTAGTTTTTCATCATCTTGATAAGGAATCTAAGTCATCCTCCTTGCATGAAATTTACAGAGTATTAAAACCTAATGGACAACTTATTGTTGGCGATTGGGGTAAAGCAAAATCAAAAATAATGAGAATTGCATTCTATGTAGTGCAAATATTTGACGGATTTAAGACAACGAATGACAATGTAAATGGACTTTTACCAAGGTATATTGAAAAAGCAGGTTTCAAAAAAGTGATCGAAACCGATTTTATAAACACGACAATTGGCACTTATTCATATTATAGTGCGACAAAAGAATGAAAAAAGCCAGCCTATAATCGAGTAGACGGCTCCGACTAGAATAGCCGGAGTGCGCCTCTCACACCACCATACGTACGGGTCTCGTATACGGCGGTTTGTTAACTTGAACCGATAGCTATCGGTTTAACTTTTAAATAGTAATCTTTTAAACTAATATACCCTTTCAATTTTAGACGTTTTATAGTTATGGTTGTGATTAGAATTGGGCTTTAGTTCGTTTTGTTTAATCTTTATTTGTACTCATGAATTCGTTCCTCATTGTGCCACTGACCAACCTCCCATTCGTGTTCTACTCCATGCATAGGCTTGACTGGATTGTCTATAGTTGTTGAGACGATTTAATTGTGTGCTAAAATATTGCACAAAGATATATCACCTATCGAACATTTTCAAGTACAAAACATAAAGGAATGGAATATTGAAAATCAAGATTGGAATTTCTTGAATCGACTCAAAAAACAACCAGACAAATCAGGTTTTTACTATTGGAACAAAGCCCTATAAGTAATGAATTTGATTAAATAGCACCTACTAACTAACCTTCCTCACAACATACAATAATTCTGTTTTTGGAATACGATATCGCTCAAAAGTTTCGGTTGGTAGTTCTTTACTAAAATCAATAATATCAACTTTAAAACCAGCTTCTTCTAATCGTTTTGGATAATTTAAACCATATAAACGCACGTGATCATATTGCCAAAAATGTTTTTCACGTTCTTTTGGGTCAGTAATCGTCCAATCTTCATAGGTTTCTGTTCTAGAAGCATCTATTGGTACTTGCATAATTCCCCATCCTCCAGGTTTCATTATTCTATACAACTCTTTCATACATTGTAAGTCATCTTTAACGTGTTCCATGACATGATTACAAAAAATGACTTCATACGTATTGTCTTTCAAAGGAATATCGTGTAAATCAAAATGTAAATCGGCTATTGGCGACATTAAATCACCGGTTGTATAATCTAAATTTTTTTGTTTTTTAAATCGACCATGAAAACATTGTTCGGGTGCAATATGCATTACTTTTAAGTCGGGTTTTGTAAAAAAATCAGTGTGACCTTTTAAATATAACCACATGACACGGTGACGTTCTAAAGTTAAATCATACGGACATAAAATATTTTCTCGGTGCGCCACATCCGACCCATAAGATAAAAATTTACGAAAAGATTTTTCACATACAGGACATTCTACCTTGTTTCCTTTATACACTAAAGGTGCAAAAATTCTGAATATATAACTCAGTCTAATTAACCAAGGACGGGGAACAGTATTAATTAAAAATTTGTAAATCTTTTTCATTTCATTTTTTTCAAGATTGCTAAGATAATATTAATCCAATAAACAATTAACAATTTTCAATTGTAAATATTGTGTAATAATTAATATAACCTAACTTTGAAGCAGATTTAAAACAATGACAAAAACACAAGCCTGGATAAAAGCCTTTAGATTACGAACTTTACCGTTATCGTTTAGTAATATTATTTTAGGTACAGCACTCGTTAGTTTAGATTTTGAAGTAGATTATTTGATTTTTGGATTAATTTTAACCACAACTCTTTTGTTACAAATATTATCAAACCTTGCCAATGATTACGGTGATGCTAAAAAGGGAACTGATAATGACAATCGTGTTGGACCCGAAAGAGCAGTTCAATCTGGTTTAATTACACTAAACCAAATGAAAATGGGAATCATAATCTCGTCTTTTTTGTCTTTTTTGAGTGGACTTAGTTTACTTTATGTTGCTTTTAAAGGGGAAATAAATTATTATTTTACCTTGTTTTTAGTACTCGGTTTAGGTGCAATAGTTGCTGCTATAAAATACACAGTCGGCAAAAAAGCCTATGGATATTCTGGCATGGGTGATTTATTTGTTTTTATATTTTTTGGTTTAATTGGGGTTTTAGGAACCTATTATTTATTAACTCAATCTTTTGAATGGGTTATGATTCTACCTGCTATCACCATGGGTACTTTTAGTACTGCAGTATTAAACTTAAACAATATGCGTGACATTGACAATGACCAAGTCATGAATAAAAATACGCTAGTTGTTTCAATGGGAAGTGAAAATGCTAAAAAGTATCATTATTTTTTATTTTTTTTGGGCTATGTTTCTTATTTTACTTTTAGTATTTTAATGTTTGATTTAAAAACTGATTGTTTAGTTTTACTGCCATTATTGGTAATTGGGTCCATACATATTTTTCATTTACGTAAAGTAAAACAGATTAAATTGCCAAAGGACTTTGACCCAGAGCTAAAAAAAATAGCTTTAAGTGCTTTATTATTTGCAGGCTTAAGCTGGATTAGTTTTTTGATGTTGTAATTTTTAGGCATTAAAAAATCCCTTTGTTAGTTAACAAAGGGATTAGATATTCTTGTTCTCGATACAATTTTTAATATTAAAACTAACGTTTTATTTTAAAAATCGGCTTATACTTTAAAGATTAGTTCAAATTACATATCAATATTTGCATATTTTGAATTTTGCTCAATAAATTCTCTACGTGGTGGAACTTCATCCCCCATTAACATAGAAAAAGTTCTATCAGCTTCAATTGCATTTTCAATCACAACTTGACGTAATGTTCTTCCTTCAGGATTCATTGTCGTTTCCCACAACTGCTCTGCGTTCATTTCCCCAAGACCTTTATATCTTTGAATACCAACAGACGATTCAGTTCCAGAACCTTTCAATTCCATTATTAATCTATCACGTTGGTCATCATCCCAAGCATAGGCAGATTTTTTACCTTTTTTAACTTGGTATAAAGGTGGTGTTGCAATATAGATGTATCCTTTTTCAATCAATTCTTTCATGTAACGGAAAAAGAATGTTAGGATCAATGTCTCAATATGAGATCCATCAACATCCGCATCACACATGATGATTACTTTATGGTATCTTAATTTTTCAGTATTTAAAGCTCTTTCATCTTCATCAGTTCCAACTCTTACACCTAATGCTGTATATATATTTTTGATTTCTTCATTTTCAAAAATCTTATGTTGCATGGCTTTTTCAACATTAAGAATTTTACCTCTCAATGGCATTATTGCTTGAAACATTCTATCTCTACCTTGTTTTGCAGTTCCCCCTGCAGAATCTCCCTCTACAAGATAAACTTCACAATCCTCAGCAATTTTTGAAGAACAATCAGCTAATTTACCAGGTAAACCAGAACCGGACATTACTGATTTACGCTGCACCATTTCACGTGCTTTACGAGCTGCATGACGAGCAGTAGCAGCCAAAATAACTTTTTGAACAATTGCTCTAGCGTCTTTTGGGTGTTCTTCTAAATAATCAGTTAACATTTCAGATACTGCTTGACTAACCGGAGCAGTTACTTCTCTATTTCCTAATTTAGTTTTAGTTTGACCTTCAAACTGAGGTTCAGAAACTTTAACAGAAATAACAGCCGTTAAACCTTCTCTAAAATCATCACCTGAAATATCAAATTTTAATTTCTCTAACATTCCAGACGCTTCAGCATACTTTTTTAATGTACCAGTTAATCCTCTTCTAAATCCAGATAAATGTGTTCCCCCTTCATGGGTATTAATATTATTTACATAAGCATGTAAATTTTCAGCATAAGAAGTATTATAAATCATGGCAACCTCTACTGGTATGCCATTTTTTTCTCCATTAACATGAATAACGTCTTCAATTAATGCTTCACGTGAAGAATCTAAAAATCTAACAAATTCACTCAATCCTTTTTCAGACTTAAATGACTCATAAGGATGTGTTCCATCTTCATTAAAAAATCTTTCATCTTTAATTGTAATTGTAATACCTTGATTTAGGTAAGACAATTCACGCATTCTTGACGCTAAAGTTTCATAAGAAAATTCTAACTCATCAAATATTTTTGGGTCTGGATAAAAAATTACCGTTGTACCATTTTCAGTAGAAGTACCTATTTCAGCAACTGGTTTTAACGCTTTACCTTCTTGGTAATCTTGTTCGTATAATTTCCCATCTCTACGCACAGTCGCTTTTAAATCTCGTGACAATGCATTTACACAAGATACACCTACACCGTGCAAACCTCCAGATACTTTATAAGAATCTTTATCGAATTTACCTCCTGCGCCAATTTTGGTCATAACAACTTGTAAAGCTGAAACTCCTTCTTTTTCATGTATTCCAGTAGGAATACCACGTCCATTATCCGAAACATATACACCATTACCTTCTAAAATAACGACATCTATGTGGTCACAATGACCTGCCATTGCTTCATCAATAGAATTATCTACTACCTCATAAACAAGGTGATGTAAACCTCTTATGCCAACATCTCCAATATACATTGACGGACGCATTCTTACATGCTCCATTCCTTCTAATGCCTGAATACTGTCAGCAGAATAGTCTTGTTTTTTATTTTCGCTCATATAATTGTTTAGTTAATTATAACCGATTTTTTAAGTCGGTATTTTTGGCTTGTTTTACAAAGCAAACAAAGATACAAATTTCAGCACTGAAATATTGACTTTATCAAAGCTTTTAACAGGAGTTTTCAACAGGTAATTAACAATTTATTTTTTTTAAAGTGTTAATTATAATCATGTTTGATTCTTGAACTTTTTGTTCATGAACTAAGAGTTCATTATATTATTGAAATTAAGGTAAATAATCAAAAGAGTAAATTATTTTTTTGTTATTAATCCTAAAACCTGTCCATAAATAAATTCGGGTAATCAGTTATTATGCCGTTAATTCCCATTTTTTCTAATCTATTTGCATCTTTAATTGAATTAACTGTCCAAGGAATCGTATTTATATCGTTTTTTTTCAATTCATTAATAATATCGATTGTAATTTTTGAATGTTCTAAATTATAATAATCAGGTTTAAAACTTAAACTCTTTAAATTATGTGCTATAGATTTTTGATTATCTACTAAAAAACCAAATTTACAATTAGAAAATGATTCATGAATCAAATTCAACAAATCAGCATCAAACGATTTTATGAGATAATCTTTACGATTGAAATTGTGTTTTTTTAAAAAATCAATTATAAGGTTGGCGTAATCAGCTAAATTAGGTTGGAAAATTCCATACCATTTTTTAAAAGATTTTAATTCTATTTGAATTTCAATATCCTCATAATTATAATGCTTAAATTTTTGAATTAATTCTTCTAATAAAGGTTTATAACATTTCTTTAAAATTTGTTGAGGAAAATCTGCATTAAATTTACTACCACAATCAAATTGTTGAATTTCTCTAGTCGTTAATTCAAATAAATTAAAGTTTTTTTGATTTTTTTTAGTAATAGAAATACCTTTTGGATGTAAACAATACTTATAATTCATCCAAGGTTCGTGTGAAACTATAAGTTGATTATCTTTAGAAACGACAACATCTAGTTCAAACCCTGTTAAATTGTTTTCTAAACATTTTTCAAAACCGTACAATGTATTTTCAGGATAAAGTCCTCTTGCTCCTCTATGACCATAAATGTTTTTTATCATTGAAGTAAAGGTATAAAAAATGCATAATCAATACTATTTATAGACTAAATTAAATCGTTATTATAAATATGGACACTCCAGATTTTTACGTGTAAACACATCTACCCAAGACTCAACAGTTAAAGTTAAATAATAGCTACTGTTCTTTTTTATGGTATGTTTTATACTTTGCCGCACTTTGTAAAGTTAATGTTTTAGTTGGGCATTGCAAATGCCTGACGTTGACTTTTAAGATTCCGCAGGATTATAAATCCAGCGGAGCGGAGAAGGTTACTCTAGTCCAAAAGTGTTTAGGGCTTACGGAATTTGATAGGTTTAACTTAGGTGCCATTTGGTACGCAAGGTTAAAACAAAGGTTTCTTAGCTGTTTTAAGACACTTTTAACAAACTTAGATAAAACACCTTGTTTTGAGGAGCAAATCTTAGAAGTTTAACTAGTTGAATATCAATTAAAAAAATCTATTTTTTATCAAAAGTGCCATTTGGGACATTACCACCATTTACAACCAAGACATAATCAGACCTACCGTAGCCAAAATTCTCGCTAGACATCCTATTACTTTTAAATATTATATAATTTTTCTTTTTATCAAAAATAGAATCACAACCACTATTAATTAAAATAGGCGCTGGGAACAACTCAAAAAAATTACATTTTTTACAATATTGTGTTAATATAGAATACACTCTAGTATCATATTTTTTCTTCAACCTGCTCGAATAGGATTTTAATTTTAAATTAGTATAACCATTATTTTCTTCATCTAAATCTGCATGCATATTACCTGTAAATATTAACGATTTTTTATCTCCTTGCATCAACTTTTCTGCATTTTTATACAAATAGTCTTCCCTTCTAAAGTCATAAATATCATAGAACCCAAACATAATCTCCAAACTTTTTAAGTTACGTACATATTCTTCAAAGTATTCTGCTAAAATCTCTTTATACAAATCGTTATTATCCTCAAAATCTTTAATCAAACAATTATAAATTTTATTCGCTTTATGAGATTTTCCATCTTTAAAGCTCAGGTCGAAATAATTAAATAAAGTAAGAGTTTCAATATTTTCAATATCCTTAAAATTATATTTAATTGCCCATAAAGACTGTGAAATATTATCTGAAGGAGAATCAATACACTTAATTCTCAGTTTATTTGGTTTATATTCATTATACTCTTTTATTAAAGTTATTAGACTTAAAATACTCTCATTCAAATGTTTGTTATTTATAGGATTCATAACACAAAATATTGAATCACTTTTTCCATCAACATAATCATTTACTAATTTTTCGTACAAATCAGGGATTTCCAACCCTATTAAAAACTCTTCATTAAGATCAAAAAACTTTTGTATAAAAAGAGATTGATGTGGTAGATTTCTCTCAAAATGGTCTTCTCCAAGAATAAGACATAAACTTGATTGTTCATTCATTAATTTATTAACTTCAACCAAATAATCTTGGCTAAACCCAATATTTGCCTGAAAAAGACAGAAAAAATATAATAATTTAGCGTTTTTCATTAATTGACGGTCCTAGTTTTAATTTTTTTACGAGCAGTAAAATTTCTGGAACTCGCGGGAATCACAGTTACAGGTGATACCGTTTTCGTTTTCACTCGTTTTTGACCTGTTACCTTAGTTATTGTTTTAGTCTCTACAAATCTAATTTTAGCATTATTCACTATTTCCACGGTATAAAAACTGTTTGTTCCGCTTCCTATAACATTGATTTGTATCGTTGTAACCCCAGCAGGTACCGTGAAATTTTGGGGAGTATTTGTAGAACCAGAATTGAATATAATTCTACCTGTATTTAAGTCTGTCACAATTATTTGATCTGGTATACCGAAAGGCTCAAATTTCACAGAAGTACTACTGTTAGGAACAATGGGTATTGGAGGAGAAATAAAATTACTATTATTACTCCTACTTGGGGGCATAATAGTAGTAGGTGGTGAATTCCTAACTTTAGTTTTACGAACAACTTTTACCTTAGTAATAACTGCTTTTGGATGAAGTTTCCAACTAACTCCAAATTTGAAAAAGCCTGTAGCTTTTGCACGTTTACCAACTCTGAATGTGATATGTAATCTCCCTAACCGCAGAGTCCATGGATTCGTTTTCTTATTTTTAACTCCCTCTTTTTTTCCTTCTAACTTTGTGTTATCTGAAATTTTATTTTTTGATTCCCTTTGTCCTTTTTCCCCTCCTCCTTTAGGCTCCAATCCAAGGGGATCAGTATAAAAATTCGGATTATTACCCATTCCAATATATGGACTCATACTAGCATACTTAGCTTCAAGTGGATCTCGACTCTTCCATCTCCCTAACCTAGGATCATACTGTCTAAACTGCGTAGTATAAGAATTTCCAGTCCCAGACACCTCTTTGTCAGTCTCCATGCCATTGAAGGCATAACGGTACTCATTACTAGATTCATGCCTATTAGGTAACAGCATACCAAACGGATAGTAGTCTTAAACAATTTTTGGACACGAAAAAAAATTTTCGGGTATCTCCTTTTTTGAAAAAAACACCCAATTTTTTTTAATCTATATTTTAAAGAACGTGTACTATAATTCAAATATAACATTTTTTTAGTTTAAAAATGAAAAAGTTGCAAATTATTGAAAGCTTTAGCTTTTGATAATTTGTGACTTAGCCAAGTGCCTTTGGCGATTGAAATGGCGACACTAAGTGTCGTTTATGATGTGATGTGTTTAATATTCTTATTGTATTTATTTAAAGGAAAAACAGCCTTGAGCCAGTGTTGGGATTCGTGCGTGAGCCGATTGCGAGTTGAACAAAGGAGTTAAAAAAAGATGTCGCTGACGTTAGGAAGTGCTTTTTTAGCATTTTTGCTGGGTTGGGTTCAGTGTTGGCGGACAAAACGAAGGGGTTGGGTTTACCTTACTGCCGGTAGGCGATTTAAAAGAAAAATCCAAACCCTGAGCCTGTAGTGACACGCAAGGCGAGCATAATATTAAGCAAACGGTGGATTTTTAGCTTTTGCAATAAGGTACGTTTGCAAAGGCTAAAAAGACTGAGTAGTTTGTGAATGAGAAAAAAGGCATTTTGACAAAGTGTGTGACAAAACCCTTTAGCCCGTAGGGTGGCGCATTGGTTACGGAATGTAATGGAGAAACTTATGTGACAGTTTTGGCGCAGGCTTTGTGAAATGACTTTTTTGGAATACCGCTTTTCCTATACGGTGTAATTGTAAATTTGGTACTTTGTTTTAGGAAGTGGACACCCTTTTTATTAAATTATTCATTTTCTTCTTTCTCAACTAAATGCGTATAAATTTGTGTTGATTATTCACTAAATTGTTTATTTTTATTGGTGTTCATGAAGCACGCTATCAACATTTTCGTTTATTAAGTGTGTGTATATCTGCGTGCTTTCTAAAGAGCTATGTCCTAAAAATCTACTGATTTGTTCTAAATCCATGCCGTTTTGAAGTAAATGTGTTGCAATTGAATGACGTAAGGTGTGTAAAGTTAAATTCTTTGTTCTGAGCGTTAGGTTATCTGTTAATTCTTGCATTTTCTTTAATCTAATCAACATACTTTGTCCGTTCATTCTTGTTTTGCGCATACTTATAAAAAAGGCTTTTTCTTGGCTGTCTTTCGTTAGCTCAATTCTACTATCAAACATATAATCTTCTAAGTATTTAATATTGTTTTTGTGAATGGGAACTAATCTTTCTTTATAGCCTTTTCCATGTTTGACGTGTACAGTAGCCGTGTCTAAGTTTACATCTTCAAAGTTTAAACTGACCGCCTCCGTCCGTCTTAATCCACAAAAATATAATATGGCTATTATAGCCTTATCTCTTGCTTGTAAAACTTCAAAGTCTGCTCTGGTGGTTAATAGTTCTGTGGCTTCAAATAATGATTTAATTTCTTTTTGTGTGAGTACTTCTATTTTATTCTCTTCTTTTTTTTCTGTATTTAGATCTGGATAAGCTATTGTTAATCTTCCAGATTGTCTTAAATAATTACAAAATAACTTAATAGCTTGTTGGTGTTTATTCAAATATGAATTACTTAAACTGCCTGATTTTAATTGAGTATTTGTTCTCTGCTTTAATCTGTTGTAATAATTTATAATGTGTATTGGATGTAAATCCTTTAAGTTATCTATATTTTCAGACTCTAAAAAATGTAAAAATTCTCTAATGTGAATGGGTAAATTATAGGTTGTCGTTTTATTATATCCCAACATATCCAACCAGGCTTTAAAAGCCGTTTCTATGTACGAATAGGATTTATTGTTTAAGGGTAGATGTTTCATAATAATTGCCTGCGGTGGCTCACCGCTTTAAATACTTGGTGAAAATTGTAAAATATCATTTTGTAAACTTTCTATGTCATTAATTTTATAGCTTTCTGTACTGCTTACAAATCTATGTCCTGCTCTGTATTGGGTTTCTCTAAGGTTGTATTGTTTTAGCCATTTTGTAATGACTGATGCTCTTATTTGTTTAGCTGATTTAATCTCTGAATGTTGTTTTTTGAGTTGTTTCATGAATTTATAAAGTAGATTATAAATATTGTTTCCAGTTCCTTGACTAAATATTAACTGTTCTGTATCTTTTCTACTGTCTTTCAATAATTGTTCTCTTTCTACTAAAATATAATGCTGTAATTCTATGGCTTGATGTGGTTCTAGTTTTAGGGTTCTGCCATTGCTTTTTATAGTGGCTGGTATTTCAATTGTTCCTCTGCTTAATTGTACATGTTCTAGTCTTAAATGTGCTAAATCTGTTGTGCTTATGCCTTGATAAATGAGTAACCCTATAATGATTCTATTTCTTTTTTGGATTGGCGTTAAAGGTATTTCTTGTGGGATGTGGTTTTCCCCAATACTTGTAACACGGTCTGATGGATAACTTTGATAAATGTATTCTAATTCTTCAGGTTTTAAAATATCATATAATTTTTGTCTTTTTACACCTTGAATTTTTAATTGTGAAATTGATATACTTGTAATATAACCCTCTAACTTTTGATAATTGATATAGTGCTTTAATTTTCCTATTTCAAGTTGTATGGTTCTTTGTTTGTTACCTTTACTTTTTAAATGATTGATATAAGCTGTGATGTCATTATACGTTAATTGACTGATTGTTAAATCCTGTTTCTTTAACCAAATATTAAATCGATTAACTGTAATTTGATGACTTTTAATACTGCTTTTACTGAAATCTTTGTTTTCTAAATATTTTGAATATTCCATTTTGTTAGATTTTTTGTTTTTGAATGCTTTTTTTATGCTTTTTAAAAACAACTTTCCTTTATTTACAAGGGTTTAAAGATTTTTAATAAGGGGGGTATCTTTTTTCGTGAGCCAATGAGCCGAGTTTATTTTTTAGGCTTAAATCCCTTTGTTTATCAATAAAAACTCGGCTCAAAAGGTCATTGAGCTGAGTTTGAGCCAATGAGCCGAGTTTGATTTATTTAAAAAAATAGTTATTTATCTTTATTAGTGTTTTTAGAACCTTTGTCAGTCTTTATTTTTCTTAAAGTTTCATCTAATATGGTAGCTATGTTTTCTTCTAACTGTCTATATTCTTCATAACTCACTATTTCATATTCAAATCCACCTTGCTTGTTCTTTTTCTTGATTTTTAAAAAATGTTTATCATATAATTCTGAATGGTATCTTTTGACACTTGCTATTGATTTATCAAGTCTAATGCTTGTTTCTCTATTGGTAAATGTTTTGATTTTTTCGCCTATTAATTTCATCTTTAATCTTTCAAAATAATCTCTACATGCTGGGCTTAACTTGTCTGACTTTTTAATTAAAATATCCTTTAGTAATTGGTTGGCATTTTCTATGTCTTCAATGGTCGTTTCTATAAATTCTTCTCCAGTTTCTTTGTTTACTTTTACCTCTCTTTGGTATTGATTGTAAAACGTAACAGCTTCAATAAAATGTAGATAATGGGCATTGGTTCTTCTTGGCTTAAATACTGAATTAGGAAGCTCTAATTGTTCTGCAAAAGGATTGATTACTTTTAATGGTTTTAGTATGCGTTGACTGTTTTTGAGCAAGTTTCTAATTTGTTCTTGTTCTGCTTGGTTAATCTTACCAGCACTTAGTGCCCGCTGAAAGTTCATTATTCGCTTGTCCTGTTCTTGTGAGCTATCTATGTAAATCAAAAAACTACGGTTGGCATTATCTTCATAAATTTGCTCTTTGGTGGTGCAACCTGACAAGCAAACAGGACCATAAACCGTGCGGTGTACTGTTTTGGGTTTTGAACCTGTTTTATCTACGTATTGTTTTGATATTGATTTTTTACTTTGTAGTTCTCTTAATGGATAAAGCGCATCACTTGCCCCATCTAAATCTTCTATCAACATTAATTTATGGCTCAGCTCGTTAGTATCAAAGTAATAAAAACTACTTTCACTTAGATCTGTTACACTTAGTGTCTCCTCTTCTGGTATTAGTTCTGCTACGGTTTCTTGTAAATGGCTTTTTCCTGTGCCACTTGCACCCATACTTATAATATGTAGTGGATTTGACATTTTACGACTTGTAAATATAATATACATCAAAAGCCTGTTATTTTCTTCTCCGATTACACCACTTTTTCCGACCAACTCGTTGGTTTTCTTTAATAGGTCTTCTGTTTTTAGCAACTCAGTTGCTTGTTTTATTTCTGTTTTGCTTAGTTCTACTGTTTTTGGTTTGTTGCCGTTTTGTTCTTCTCTTTGTTCTAGCCTGTATTGTTCTAGTTCTTGAGTTAATGATTCTATAGAGTCGCTGAGCGACCCCATACCTAGTTGTAGTTTTCCTGCGCTTCTTCTTATTAGTTTGGTTACTTGTATATCATTATACAAATCTAATGTGTGGCGGTGGGTGGTGTTTTCATATTCCATTTTTAAGGTTACTCTTAGGCCGTCTAGTCTATCTAGCCGTATTCCGCCTAATATTTCAATGGTTAAATCTTCATCTGTGTAAATGAGTTGTTCGGGGTTGAGGGTGTTTAGTGTTTGCATTTGTTGATTTATTTATTTTTAACGTATTAAGTTCTGCAATATTAGTAGATATTATTCAACAATACAAGTATTATGTTATTTAAATATTACTTTTTATTATTATATTTGACGAACATATTACCATTACACCCATTAACAGCTTACTTTATATGAGTTTTTCAGAAAAAATAACTAAACTTAAAAAACAAAAAAAAATGTCTCAAATTGAATTATCCAAAATTACGGGTATTTCAAGAGATGCTATTTCAAAATATGAACGTGGAGATGTAACACCATCTGTTGAGTACGCAAAAAGAATAGCTGATGCTTTAGGAGTTACAATTGATTATCTAGTTAATGATAGTGACCAAGAAGATATTTTAGACAATGAAGCTGTTAAAAGGATTAAAGAAATACAGCTATTACCAGAATTAGAAAAAAACAAAATACTTTCTGTAATTGACGCTTTAATAAGAGACACTAAAGCTAAACAAGCCTTTGGGTTAAATGGATAATGTTAAAATTATCATAATTTCTCAATTTGAAATTTTACCTTTTCCTGAGCTAAATTTTAATTTTGAGCATAAAAAAAATACCAATATTAGTAAGCCTGCCCCGTTTATGCGGGGTGTCTAATATTGGTGCAGTTTAGTTGCGGAATGGGGTAGAGTGTGCAGGTGTCTAATATTGGTACAGTTTTGTTTCGGAATGCGGTAGAGTGTGCACGTTGAATTATTGGACCAATTTACAGAGCCACCAGTATATACATAACTGATTGAATAGGTATCTGTTATAATACCTATTCTGCTTCAATTTATGTTTTATTCTATTATTAATTAATCTTCATTTCTCAAAAATATAACTTCCCCAAATGGTTCAAGATCATGTAATGGTTTATCACTATACAAACATTCTTCTTTACAGGACTTAATATTTGGAAGTCCTGCTATTATTTCTGTCATTATTTCACTTATCATTTCTTCTTCTTCTTCTATTGGTTCATGTGAAAAGTAGGTCCTAATTGTAATGTCATCATCCGTCCATTTTAAAGAAATCTTTCTCATATTAACGGAAATGTTACCTATCATTGCTCTATAGGCTTCCATAAGAATTCTTGTTCTATATTCTGTCTCTTTTTGAGTTCTCATAATTGTATTTATTCTATTACTGGTCTTGCTGGTACAATATGTGCACCATTCTTAGAATTATGAACAATCCCAACTGTTGTTTCAACAGCTTCACCTGTTTTAGGATCAATATATTTACCAATAGGATAATCAAATTCCACCCTTGTTTTAGTATCCGATATTACTTCTACCTTTTTAAAATTCCCTGCGTGAACATCATCTAAAAGTTTTTGACCGTCAGTTTCAAGCAAACTTGGGTTTTTACCATTTGTTTTTTGAGTTTTATAATTATTGTGACCATCTATGTGTTTACCTTGTTTACCATTGTCTATTTTTTTGGATATATTTCTTGTACTAATAAAATCCTTTCTTAGCTTTTGACCAGCTTCCTTTATTGCTTTTTTTGTTAATTTTTTATAACCTTTTTTTGTAAACCATTCCACCAAGTCTACAGGATCAACAATTATTGGAACACCAAAAACTTCTTCAATTACTGCTTCTGTTAGTTCTTCAGCAATAAATGCTCCTACTGCGGCAGTTCCAAAATATGCTACTGCAATTGGAATTCCATAAACTATTGCTCCAGCCGCTCCAACCATACCTCTTACTTTCATAAGATCCAAGTATTCTTGTTTAGTAAGGTGATCTATCCTATCAGCATCAAGGTATCTAATATTAGGATCTTGTGATGGAAGGTCGAACTTAACATCTTCCATTCCTTCTAATTCAACTCTGTGAATAACCTTATTACCACTAAAACTATAAGGCGAATAATGCGGATAATTTGATGTTAACGGATCCACAGCAAAGAACCTTCCAATACGTGCATCATGCATTCTATACTTATAATTTACAGAATTCCCTTCTCCCTTTATCTCGTCATCCTTCTCTTGACCTTGGAAGCCGTACCTATAGTCATTACTAGATTCGTGTCTATTAGGGAGTAGCATACCGAATGTGAAGTAATCTAAGCAATTTTTTTCAACGGGATATTTTTTTTCTAATGTCTCAGAAAAATTAGAAAAAACCACTTTTAAAGGCTTGTTCTCATTATAATATTTTAGTTTTAATGCTCCCACTTATGCTATAAAGATAGTAAATTTAACGGTTTACGTATCTTTTATCAAAAGGTTTTTGCTCTAAAATGGTCGTTAAATTGGATTTTGATACACTTTAGTCAAAACAAATGTTAAAAACCTGAAAATGTGTGACTTTGGCAAAACTGTTGCATTATACATACAGAGTTCCAAAGGTTGGAACAGCTAAGCGTTTACTTAGTGAGAGTGAATAATTTAATAAGATGAAAGAATATGAGTAAACAAAAAGGTATAATCAAGTTAGAAGGAAACCTAGGTGGTATTTCTTTCTACTCCTCAGACGGGGAACATTTGGCAAGAATTGCCAACGGACCATCAAAAGAAAGAATAGCTAAAGATCCTGCGTTCAAACGTACACGGGAGAACAATAAGGAGTTTGGCGGTTCTGCAAAAGTGTCAAAGTCTTTTAGACAAGCTTTAGGCAGTGTTTTAAAAGATATGGCAGGACGTTATTTAACGGCACGACTAACCAAGATTTTTAAGATAATTAACTTAAAAGCCAACGGTGTTAGAGGTCAAAGACCGATAGAACTGTCGCAGTATAAGGACACACTTAAAAACTTTGATTTAGATAAGAAGATTAGTTTAACAAGTATATTTAGTGCGCCTTATACACTAACAAGTACACCAGACAGAAGTGAAGCTACTTTAACAGTGCCGAACTTTATACCTGATGATTTTGTAAACGCACCAACTGGAGCAACACATTTTAAGTTGATTCTTGCTTTAGGTTCTGTTTCTGATTTTGTGTACAATAATGGAACTGGCGACTATGAAGCTGTAAACCCTGGGCAAAATAGTTTAAGTGTCATAGAACTAAGCACGGTCAGACCTTTAGGAACTACGCCATCAACGTTTAACTTGACGGCTACTTTAAATGGTGCGCCAGTACTTGACCCTGAAGTTAGTGCTGTAGTTTGTTTAGGTGTTGAGTTCTACCAAGAGGTAGGCGGTAACTACTACGCTTTTTCACAAGACAATGCAATGAAAGTTATTGACGTGATTTAAACATAAATATTAAAGATTATCATTTCAGCTCGTCATTTCCATAATGTACGTGTGCAAAGACTCTACTGAAAAGTAGGGTCTTTTTTATGACCTGTAAACTACGTTTAACCTTTATTGATATATGACTAACAAAGCTTTGCTATTAGTCTGACACAGCTCTGATATAGGGCTATTTTTCATTTATGGGGTGTTTCTCCCTTGTTTAAGCCATTTCTTATACTTATTTGATACATAACTGATGTATGTTTGAAGCATCAAACTATATAACTTATATACGACTATGACACGGCTCTTATACGGCTTTAATACGGCTAATCCCTATTTTACCGTCAACTAAAGTCGATATGTTTTTAGTCGGGGGAGTAAGGTTTTTAAACCTTGGGTGGGAGAGTTGCAAATTGTCGCCCCGTTTACGGGGTGATAATTTGTGACTTAGCCAAGTGCCTTTGGCGATTGAAATGGCAAGGCTAAGCCTTGTTTTACTGTGTGCTGTGTTTAGTTTTTTTGTTATTTTTATTTAAAGGAAAAACAGCCTTGAGCCAGTGTTGGAAGTCGCGCGTGAGCCGATTGCGAGTTGAACAAAGGAGTTAAAAAAATGAAGACCCGTTTTTCACGGGGCGTTTTTTAGCATTTTTGCTGGGTCGGGTTCTGTGTTGGCGGACAAAACGAAGGGGTTGGGTTTACCTTACTGCCGGTAGGCGATTTAAAAGAAAAATCCAAACCCTGAGCCTGTAGTGACACGCAAGGCGAGCATAATATTAAACAAACGGTGGATTTTTAGCTTTTGCAATAAGGTACGTTTGCAAATGCTAAAAAGACTGAGTAGTTTGTGAATGAGAAAAAAGGCATTTTGACAAAGTGTGTGACAAAACCCTTTAGCCCGTAGGGTGGCACATTGGTTTTGGAATGTAATGGAGAAACTTATGTGACAGTTTTGGCGCAGGCTTTGTGAAATGACTTTTTTGGAATACCGCTTTTCCTTTACATCAATCTTGTCAATTTGGTACTTTATATTCGGATGATGGACACCAACTCTACGGGTGTAATTTTTAACTATCAATTAAATTTTGTAACTTATTCACTCATTTATTAATCAAAACTAAAAATATTATGAATCAATTACTTATACCTTACATTGTTGGAGTAGCTTCAGGTTTAACCGTTGCTATTTTTATGTTAAATCGTAGTAAATTCACTTTTAAGATTATACCTTTAAAAGAGTTAAAAGAATCTGAAAGTTTTATAAAAAAAGCTAATCTATTTTCTATGACTATTCAGTACGGTCTTTTAATTTCGATTGTTTGTATTATCTTTTTACAAATTGGTTTAGCAATGCTTTCAGGTACTTCTGCCATTATAAACGGTGTGCCTTTAAGTTATGTTTTCGTTGTTAAAGGATTGTCTGTACTTTGCACTTTTGTTGGTAGTTTCTTTTTGTTGAGATTAATCTATATTGGAAAGGACAGTATATTTAAAAAGCACTTTAAATTTAACTAAATAGTTTTTTCCTATTTTGTTAATTCACACTGTGGTTACGCTATGGGATGGAATTTTGTAATATCTTCTTGGAGGTCTTTTAGGTCATTTATTCTGTAGCTTTCTGTTGAACTTACAAAACGGTGTCCTGCCATATATTGTACTTCTCTTAAATTGTAATGCTTTAACCAGTGTGTTATTACGCTTGTTCTAATCTGTTTTAAATTGGTCACTTTTGAATTGATTTTCTGTAAGTGCTTAACTAACTTAAATAGTGCATTATTTATTTTTAAACTTCCTGCGGTGCTAATTAATAATTGATTTGTTTCTGTGCTTTTAAATTGTAATAGTTCTGCTCGTGTTTTTAAGGTGTATTCCATCAAGTCCATTATTTGTACAGATTCTAGTTTTAATTCTCTTTCGTTACTTCTTCTTGTTCCTGCTATGAATATTTTACCTTCTCTTAATTTAATATCTTGCTCTGTTAATTTGGTCAGTTCTGTTGCGTTTAAACCTTGGTAAATCATTAATCCTATAATTACCTTATTTCTTTTTTTTGCTAACAGACTTGCCTTATACCAACTTCTTGTACTATACTGTTTATCTTCTTCTAAGCTAAATTTGTGATACAATTGTTCTAATTCTTGTTTGCTGAGGATGTGATATAATTTTTTACGCTTTACACCTTTAATTCTGACTTGTGAAACTGGATTTATATCTACAGCTCCCAGATCTACCAAATAAGCGTAATAATGCTTTAAACCGTTGACTAATGAACTGATTGTATTTTGTTGTACTTTACTTTTTTTGCTTTGGATATAATGTAATACGTCTGAATAATTTACATTTTCTATGGGTGTGTTTTCTTGTTCTGCCCACTTCTCAAAATGTATGGTGTCTTTTAAATAACGTTTTACTGTGCTATTGCTAAACCCTTTACCTATCAAATAATTCACAAATACAATATGTTCTTTTTTTACGTTTTCTTTTAGCTTTAATTCTTCAGCTTTTAATAATGGTGCTTTTTTTTGGGCCCTGGTTCTACTTGTTGCTGTTTTTCCTAATCTAACTTTTCCGCTCATAATTCATCTTCATGTAATTGTTCATATTGACGTTTTGGGATATTCTGGTAAGCTTGTTTGTTGATTTGTTCTTCTTCTCCGTTCTTTTCTTTCTCCACTAAATGAGTATAAACTTGTGTACTTTCTAAACTTGTATGTCCTAAAAATCGTCCTATCTTTTCTAAACTCATGCCATTTTGAAGTAAGTGTGTAGCTATTGAATGCCTTAGTACGTGTAATCTTACATTTTTTTGTTGTAACACTAAATTATCTGTTCTTTGCTGTAATATTTTAAGTCTAATTGCTATACTTTGCCCATCCATTCGCTTACCTCTTTGGCTAATAAATAGTGCTTCTTCTTTTTTGTCTGTTAATAGTTGTGGTCTCCAATCATATATCCATTCTTGTAATTTCTTTGATGCTGTTTGATTGAATGGTACAAATCGTTCTCTATAATTTTTTCCTTTTCTTACATGCAGGATTTTATGGTCAAAATTAATGTCTGATATATCTAAACTATACCCCTCATTACGTCTTAACCCACAACCATAAAACACGGTTAACATTGCTCTATCTCTTGAATTAAAGGGTTCTAAATTTGTGCCTACATTATAATCTTCTGTTGCTTTATATAGATCTATAATTTCTTCTTGTGTTAGGTACTCTATTTCTTTTGTATCATCTGTTTCCCATTCTATATTTAAGTTTGGTAATGTTAATCTGCCTGACTGCCTTAAATAGGTTGTAAACTTGTATAAGCCTTGTAAATGTTTGTTTAAATAGTTGTTTGATAACCCTCCTCCTCTACGTGTATTTTTTCTTGTTTTTAAAGCTGTAAAGTGTTGTTTAAAGTGCTTTTGTTCTAATTGTTGTATGCTATTGATGTTGTTTTGCTCCAAATAATGAAAAAACTCATGTATGTAATTGGGCAACTGATAAACTGTACTTGGCGCATAACCTAATACGTCTAACCATTCTTTAAATGATTTTTCGATATAGTTAAATGATTGGTTTTTTAGGGGTAAATTTTTCATTCGCTTGACCTTTTTTGACTATTTATTGAACTATGCCTTTGGTGACTTGTTTTTATTGGGTTTTCGTGGTTCATTTTCTTTTTGAACTACACTTGAACGTTTAGACTCTTTATTGATACTATTTTTTAACTGTTCTAGCGTTTCATCTAATACATTACCTACTTGTTCTTTTAGCTTTTTATATTCTTGATAGCTTACTATTTCATACTTATAGCCTTTGTTCTTAGTACCTTTCACTCTTTTTAGATAGTAGTTATATAATAGATTTAATGTATAGCGTTTTTGATTGCTCTCGTTGATTTTTAGGGCTGTTCTAACTTCTCTATTACTAAATTGCGTTTTGCCTTCTTGCTCCAAATAGCTTTTTATAGATTCTAAATAATTACGACAAGCTCCTGTGAGTTCATCACTTTTTCTTAGTAATATCTCTTTTAATAATTGGTTGGCATTTTCTATATCTTCTAATGTGGTTTCAATGTATAATTCACCTGTTTCTTCATCTGCTTTTTTTTCTCTTTGGAACTGGTAGTAAAATGTAATCGCTTCAATAAATTGTAAATAATGACTATTAGTTCTTCTAGGTTTAAAGATAGCGGACGGCATATTTAATAATTCGGCATAAGGATTCACTACTCTAATTGGTTCTAATAACCGTTGTGCATTTTGTAATAATTCTTGTACTTTTTCTTGTTCTGTAAAATTTATTCGCCCTGCTGATACTGCCCGTTGATACTCCATAATTCGATTATCTTGTGCTGTACTTTCATCTAAATAAATCAAAAAACTTCTATTGCTATTGTCTTCATAAATTTGTTCTTTTGTTGTACATCCTGATACTGACAAAGGTCCTTCAACTGTTAATGTTATTGCTTTTGTATCTCCTTTTGTATTTTTATGTGCTATGGTTTTACTTATTTTACGTTTGGATTGTAATTCTCTTAATGGATATAGTGCGTTTTCTGCTCCATCTAAATCCTCAATCAATATTAATTTATTTTTAAGTTCTCGCTGACCAAAGTAATAAAAGGCATTTTCTGATAAGGTGGTGATTTCGATTCTATCTTCTTCAGGTATTAATTCGCCTACTTTTTCCTGCAAGTGTGTCTTTCCTGTTCCCGAAGCGCCTAGACTAATTATGTGTAGTGGTTGTTCTCTTTTTCTGCTGGTAA
>Ga0316208_1001225_pt1 | contig 25102 bp, 24 predicted proteins | sample 3monopyrite_MG_FD_204944 | JGI IMG/M metagenome (GOLD analysis project Ga0316208, IMG submission 204944) | Microbial mat bacterial communities from mineral coupon in-situ incubated in ocean water Damariscotta River, Maine, United States -... | ecosystem: Environmental > Aquatic > Marine >... | reverse complement strand
TCAATGCGCCAGTTATCAGGTTGCGGCGAGCCACTGGCCGCCAACAAGTCCTTGACCTCACCGCGCAAAAAACCGGCACCCTTCAGCACCGCCAGCCCCAGGGCATGACGGTCACCCTGCAAGCCGGCAATCAAGCCTGACAGTGTTCCAGCCGTACCACAGGCACAGGCAATCACATCAAAGGGCTGATCAATATCAGCAATAATCTCGGCACAGCCCTTCACAGCCAGGGCATTAGTGCCGCCTTCCGGAATAAGATAAAAATCCCCGAACTCGGCCTTTAATCTTTCAATCATTGCAGCAGAACCCTTGCGCCGATAATCAGCACGATTAAGGTACGACAGACGCATGCCGCGATCGGCAGCAAACTGCAAGGTAGGATTGAGCGGGTTATGTTGTTCACCGCGAATCACGCCAATGGTATTGAAGCCGTACTCGGCTCCCACTCCGGCCAGGGCGTGAATGTGGTTAGAATAGGCACCACCGAAACTAAGCAGGGTATCTATGCCATGCTCTCTGGCAGTAATTAAATTGTATTTGAGCTTATACCACTTGTTGCCCGAAATCACCGGGTGCACCAGATCCAGACGCTTGATCAGCAGCCGCACACCGGCCCGATCAAACGCCGCATCATGAATTTCCTGAATTGGGGTTGGTTGTGGCGTTAACAGCATCAAACGACCGGCGACAAATCACCCACCTGAGCCATAGCTAACCAACTCACGAATTCGGCACAACCCGGGGCACCCTCTCTCGGCGACCAGGCAGCGAAGTCCTTGTCGTCCAAGGGACTGTATGGCCCCTGTTTCACTTCAAAGAAAGCCGATCCAGATTCCAGCGCCACCACGCAATGCCAGGTATTAGGTGGAATTTCAAAGCCATAGACCGGCCCACCGGGCAGCAGTTCCTCACGCCGCAACAGCTTGCCCCATCCATCAAACAACAAAGCCGCCAACCGGCCACGCACCACCATGAAAAACTCCCACTTCTCCGCTTCAGGATGGCGATGCGGTCGCACATAGCTACCCGGCTCAATGGCGATAAACAGCCTCTGCACCGGGTCTTCAAGGTTTTCATGCACATTATGATTGGCACGCAACCGCGGTGAGGCCTTGGCCTGAGCAACCAAGTCGTCGAGCAAATGCTCATCAAACAGCTTCATACTCATATGATTAATCACGGCGCAATTTATCAGAAATAGCAATCGGTGTTGGATAGCGCATTACAATAAAATAAGACGAAAACACAAAGGTCAACATGGTGCTAAGTTGAATCAGGTAAGAGGCCTTAACACCGATCAGCCCCAGCTGTAGCGCCAGTACAGCGATAAACAGCGAAAACTCGGAGATCTGCCCCAGTCGCACTCCCACCTCTAAACCAACATTGGCCGGCTCGTTATAACGCTGCAACAAAATCTTAAAGATAAACGGCTTCAGCCCCAGTGCCAGAACCGCCACCAGCAAACTCGGCAATAAAACCTCTGTCAGCATGGTCAGATCAAAACTGGCGCCCAGGGCAAAAAAGAAGATCACCAGAAAAAAGTCCCGCAATGGCCGCAGGTTATCACCAATAAACAAGGCAATAGGACTGGTGGCCAGAGTGACACCGGCGATAAAGGCCCCAACCTCAGCCGACAACCCCAACACTGATGCCAACTCGGCCAGCCCCAGGCACCAACCAATGGCCATCAGAAAAATATATTCGTGGATGCGATTAAAACGCCGGATCAGTTTGATCAGGACAAAGCGTTCAAACAGATAGGCGAAGACAATCAGGCCCAGCAACGATAAAGCAAGCTGCAGCAGCTCCAGCCAGGGCAGGCCTGCCTGCCACTGCGCCGGTAACAGCATCAAGATGATAATGGCTATCATGTCCTGCAACAGCAGAATACTGATTATGATCTCACCGGTATGCTGATGATGCAGCACCGTGGTCGGTAACAGCTTCAAACCAATAATGGTGCTGGAAAACATCATCGCCGCACCAATGATGGCCGACTCAATCAGTGTAAAACCAAATACCAGGCCGCAACCAAATCCAATCAGAAAAAATAGCACGGAACTGACCCCAGCGATGATGCTGGTCTTGCGCAGCATTAATAACAACTTTTGTGGTGGCAAATTAATGCCGATCAGAAACAGCAAAAAGATTACCCCGATATGGGCAATCTGCTTAATCACCTCGGCATCATCTACCAGCCCCAGCACCGACGGCCCTGCCAGTACCCCCAACAGAATATAAACCACTAACAGCGACTGGCGCGCATACAAGGCCAACGTTGCCAACAGTGCCGCACCGGTAAAAATCACAAAGATATAAAAAACAATCGATTCTGTAGCCATCTCTCTATGTTAATTTGATTGCCGGGCAAATGACAGTTAAGCGACAATACCCTGCCGTTCATAACGATTCAAAACAACAAATGAAACCGATCAACATATTTCGCCACAGCGCCTCTGAGGGCGCTGGTTATTTAAGTGATTTTCTTAGTGGGCACAATATCCCGTTTCGCATCATCAAACTGGATGAAGGCGAGGCCGTGCCAGGCTCGCTAGCTGAAGCCTCGGCGCTGGTATTTATGGGTGGACCAATGAGCGTCAACGATGAGATTGACTGGATAGCACCGGAACTGGCGCTAATCCGCCAGGCCGTCGCTAGCAATATGCCGGTGCTGGGCCATTGTCTCGGCGGCCAACTAATCAGCAAGGCCTTGGGCGGCAGCATCAGTGTGAACCCGGTCAAAGAGCTGGGCTGGCTGCCGGTACACAAGCTAGACAACCATCAGGCCAATGACTGGCTGAACGAGCTGCCCGGCAGTTTCACCGCCTTTCACTGGCATGGTGAAACCTTCACCATTCCCCGGGGGGCGACCAAGATCATCACCAGCCAGCACTGCGCTAACCAGGCCTTTGTTATCGGCAACACACTGGCGATGCAGTGCCATGTAGAGATGACGGCCGACATGGTCAGCCACTGGGCCAACATCCATGCCGCCGACATTGCCATCGCGACGGACACCATCCAAACCCATGATCAGCTCAGCAATAATTTGGAAGCAAGGATCACCGCCCTTCAAACTCATGCTGAACAACTCTATCGGCGTTGGTTGCGACCCATCATCCAGCTTTAAACCATGACTACGATCTCCGTCATCATTCCTAGCTATAACCGCGCCCATACCCTGCCTCGGGCGCTGGACTCAGTGCTGGCACAAACCCGGCCAGCCGACGAAATTTTCATTGTCGATGACGGCTCAACGGACAATACAGAGCAGCTCATCAAACATAACTACCCGCAAGTCATCTATATAAAACAAGCCAACCAAGGCGTCAGCGCCGCCCGCAACGCCGCCATCAAGGCAGCCAAAGGCGAATGGCTGGCGCTATTGGATTCTGATGACGAGTGGCTACCGCACAAACTGGCAACACAGCTAATGCTATTAGAACAACAACCCGACCATAAACTGATCCACAGCGATGAAATATGGATACGCAACGGCATTCGCGTCAACCAGATGAAAAAGCATGCCAAGGGCGGCGGCTGGATTTTCGAAAGCTGTCTACCCCTGTGTGCCATCTCGCCTTCGGCAGCCATGATCCATAGGCACCTGTTTGCCGAGGTAGGCCTATTCGACGAAAATCTACCTGCCTGTGAAGACTATGACCTGTGGCTGCGCATCACCTGCCGCCTCCCAGTGCTGTATTGCCAGGAGCCGTTGATCCTCAAATATGGCGGCCATGAGGATCAGCTGTCACAACAACACTGGGGCATGGACCGGTTTCGCATTCGCGCACTGCAGAACTGCCTCAACAATATCCAACTATCAGAGACTGATTTTGCCGCCGCCCGCAAGATGCTAGTGAAAAAACTGCGCATTATGCTCAAAGGTGCAGAAAAACACGGCAACCATGAAATCATCAAAGAATTTAAGCCGCTTTATATACACTGGAACTGGTAAAATTGACATTCATTCGCCCAAGCCCGAGCCCATGCTTCACATAGTCACCGCCCTCCCCTGCGAGGCAAAGCCACTAATCAAACATTACCGCCTCAACGGTCGCCAGGCTGAAAATGGATTTCGCATTTATGAAAACAGTGCCATGCGCCTAATCATTGCAGGCATCGGCAAATGCGCTGCGGCGGCAGCCTGCGCCTATCTGCAAGGTGCTGAGCCACAAACCAAACATGCCTGGCTAAATCTAGGCATAGCCGGCCACAGAGACCTAAACATTGGCGATGCCATCATAGCCAACAAGATCAGTGATGCCAGCAGCGGCGCAAGCTGGTACCCAGCCATGCCATTCAAACAGTCCTGCCCGACAATTGGACTAATCAGTGTTGACCAGCCTAATACTGAATACAACAGTAACAGTGCCTATGACATGGAGGCCGCCGGATTTTATCCCGCCGCCGCACGATTCAACAGCAGCGAACTGATACAGGTATTTAAAATCATCTCCGACAATCACGCCAACCCAGCGGGGCAGGTTTCGGCACAACAAACAGAAAAAATCATCAGCGCCCAGCTTGGCAACATAGATTTAGCAATTAAACAATTGTTTGATCTCAACGCGCAGATGGCACAACAGCAAACCAAACAAGATATGAGCGCATTTCAACAACGCTGGCACTTCACCGTCTCGCAACAACATCAGCTACAACGACTACTGCAGCGCTGGCATGCGCGCAACGCATCAGACCTTGATTTGAATCAGTTTGAAACCAAAAAAAATAGCAAGTCAGTGATCGCCTCACTTGAGAAGATGATAAAAAATCTACCCATGAGGTTTGATGACAAATGATTCAAACTATCTACATCGAACAGGCGATCTTCGATCACCCCCGTACCGTGGCGATCCGCCAACGTTTCCCCAAGGCCAGCATAGTGCCCTGCCAACATTATGGCGAGGTATTCAACCCCAAGGCACAAAATTTTCGTTTGCAAAAACAGCAGCCATCGTTAATCCTGGCAGAAAAATTTAATAAATTCGTGCTCGAAGCACCGACTAGTTACAACATCGGTGGCCAACGTAATTATTATTTTTCCCACATGCTCAATTGCGTTTATGACTGCCGCTACTGTTTTTTGCAGGGTATGTATCGCTCAGCCAACTATATACTATTCATCAACTACGAAGATTTTGATACCGCTATCGAAAAGGTAGCCACCGAATCAGATAAGCCGACCTACTTTTTTTCCGGCTATGACTGCGATAGCCTGGCGCTTGAACCTGTAACCGGCTTTATCAAACACACCCTGCCGTTATTTCAGAAACTAGACAATGCCTATCTCGAGCTGCGCACCAAGAGTACCCAGATCCGCAGCCTGCTTGAGGTTGAGGCCATGCCCAACTGCATTGTCGCCTTCAGCCTCTCGCCCGACAGCCTGGCAGCGGCATTGGAGCATAAGGCACCATCGTTGGCCAAACGGCTCGATGCGCTGGACAAACTGCAAATAGCTGGCTGGCCAGTTGGTTTAAGGTTTGACCCAATCATCTATTGTGATAATTACCAGCAGCTCTACAACGATTTTTTTGAGCAAGTCTTTGCCCGCATAAACCTAAACCAGTTGCATTCAGTCAGCCTTGGTACCTTCCGCATGCCACAGGGCTTCTACCGTAATACGGTCAAACTCTACCCGGATGAAAAATTGTTTGCCGGGCCACTGACTGAATCTCAACCCATGGTCGGCTACGAACCCGAACTTGAGCAACAAATACTGGCTTTTTGCCGCAAAAAAATATTACAGCTTATGCCTGAGGAAAAACTATTTATCTGCCATGACGACGACTAACTCAAGAACAATTTTAATCAGTGGTGCGACATCCGGAATTGGTCGCGCCACTGCCGAGCTACTGTTACAGGATGGCCATCACATCATCGGCATCGGCCGTGACTTCAGCAAATGTAATTTCAACAACGATAGATTTACAGCACTGGAAATGGATCTCGGCGACATCAAAAAACTGCCCGAACAACTGACCCAGCTGGCCAAGCAGCAGCCGAACATAGACGCCATCATCAACTGCGCCGGCCAGGGCCGTTTCGGTTCGTTGGAAGAGTTCAGTTACAAACAGATCTACAAACTGATGGATCTCAACTTCACCAGTCACGCCTTCATCTGCCGTGCATTTGTGCCACAACTAAAAAATCTCGATCACAGCAACATCATCTTCATAGGCTCAGAGGCAGCACTAGAAGGCACGCAAAAAGGCAGCATCTACTGTGCCAGCAAATTCGCTCTACGCGGCTTCGCCCAGGCATTAAGACAGGAGTGCAGCAACAATGGCGTGCATGTCAGCATTATCAACCCCGGCATGGTCAAGACGGAATTCTTTGACGAGCTAAGCTTTGCTCCAGGTAAAGATAGCAATAACTACATCATGGCCGAAGATGTTGCCGCTGCCATAAAAACGATCCTGGATAGCCGCAGTGGAACCGTCATTGACGAGATCAATCTGTCGCCACTAAAAAAGGTGGTCCGTACAAAAAATCTCTAACGGACAATGGTTAAACATTGATCTGACTACTGCATCAGCTTTATTCGAAAACCAGCTGACTATAGGCCATATTGAGCCAATTAAGCATTTCTAGTAAACGTATAGTAGCCAAACGATTGCTCTTTTCCTGACGGGGTAATGTATTTATCAGCTTGCTCTTTCATAAGAGTAAACTTTTTACCTAACTCAGATTCTAAATTTTTTGCGTTATATTGAACTATATCAAGGCCACTACACCTCCTGTGACCACCAATCGAAAAGGCGGCAATAATTACATAGCCACCGACTTTAATGCTCCTCTCCAAAGAATCTCTATATTTTTCTCTCTCACTTTTTCTGGTCAGAAAATGAAATACCGCGCGATCATGCCATACGTCATATTTGTCTACTGGAGAAAAACTAGTGACATCATCCACTTTCCACGCTATCAAGGCCGCTTTATCAGCGTAAGCGCTCAATAAACCCCATCTAACAACCACACCCCATCATTGCTATCGTTTTGATTTCAAGATCATCAAGGCGAACAGTATGACAGGGTGAACCTGTCGATATGCGTAAGTCGATCAACGGCCTGTCTATTTTAGTTGAGCAGGAGATGGATGCCTTGTTTGTGTTTTGTAATCGTGGCCGGGATAAGATCAAGCGTAAGTGATCCTACCCGCGCAAGCCGACATAGTGTGCCATCGGCATGATAGCCCAGCCGGTTACACCCTTGGCATCCACAGTACTGGCGGAAATATTATCAGCCAATAGAGGGTCTAGACTCTCGAGCATGATTGTTGCTGCTTTTTCAAAATCAGTGGGCAGATACTCAATCATCGTCTCGGCAATGCACTCAGTACGTGCCTTTAATCCAAGCGCATTTAAGTTATTCGTGGCTGCGGCCACGAAACCCTTAACATCAAACCTAGACCAGTGGTTTTCAAAATTCGTGGCCATGACTTCAATGATTTGTTTATTCAGTAAATTTTTGAATGGCTCCAGCATGCAGTGCTGTTACTCCGAACCTGGGTCAGCCTTTAGATGAGCCAACAATTGGCTGCGCAAGGCATTTGGTAGGCCATGAATGCTGAGTGTATCCGTTACGTCGTCATAACTGATACGGCCATTGAGATGGTAGGTTGAAAAGCTTATGGAAAGATCCCGTTCACGACCGGAGAATTTGACATAACGGCGCAGACTTTTGCGATCAAGCATTACCTCCTCTTTACCGGCAGGATTATGTGGTAATACCTCACTGACAAACTTTTCACAGTCGATGCCGTCCAACACCTTGGATAAGCCGTGAATATTGACGGGCTCATCTTTCTGTTCCTGCTCCATACAATAATCCACCACCTGACTACGATAATCGCTGACCTTATGCTCAGGTAACTGTTTGGCGAAGGACTCAACACCCTTCAAAAATGCTGCTGTGTTTTCCTGTGTATCGATACCGTCTCCAAAACCGGTAAGCTCATCAAATATCTTTGCCATCTCCGGATTTCCCCGCGGCGGCAACATCGAAAGGTAGGCGTAGTTTTTGCGCACCTTCCACTCGGCCAGGTCCACCTTAATACCGAACATCGACGGCCCTGTATCGACGACGTAACTAGGCATCACATCTAAGGACTCACTTATGGCCAGAGACTCATTGTGATTCACCGCAAACAGGTAAAAGACCTGATGCTGATCACTTATCAAGTCAATAAAAAATAGAAAATGAGCCTTTATCTCAACACCCTTTTCGTTCACACCAGCCTCAAGCTGCCGCATAAGTGCAGTACTAAGTTGAGAGAACGAACGCCTTTCCTGTAGAAAGACTTCCAGTTCCTGCGCCAGTAGAGACGGCTGCTCATTAACAGAAAAGCTGCCATGCCGACGTGCAAGGCGTGATAAGAAGGCACTCTTCAACTTATCCAATAACACATCTTTCGTTTCGTCGGCTGCCAGTTCATCCTTACGTAATAACAAGCTGGCCTCGGTATCCGCACGGCGACAAAGATAATGAGCTGTAACATGGGTGATGGACATCAAGCCTTCCAAACTATAATTTACGCCGACGAAGAGTGGTCTTTACCTAGCTAATGAAACCAGACGTAATAGCTGTGTACGCATGTAGCAATAATTGTCTTGACCGACAAGAGCACTATTTGGCGGGGCGTTACTAATCGCGCTAACGACTTAAAAATCGGTGCTAAACCGCATGAATTATCGGTAGGAACACGCATTTTATTTGTATCACGGAGTGAATGGGCGGCGCGGTTTCTGCGCCGCCCTGTTGCTTCAATCTACGCTATCATTTATCCGATGCATCTGATACAGAAACTTAAATAGATGCTGGTTTATTACTGACCATCCATCGCTGGGTAATCGGTATAACCCTTTTCACCCGGCGTATAAAAGGTGTCAACGTCAGATTCATTGAGCGACGCATTTGCCTGCCAACGCGCTGTCAGATCAGGATTGGCGAGAAATGGACGGCCTACTGCAATCAAATCTGCCTTGCCCGGTAGATCCTGTTCGGCCCGAACTGCATCATAGCCACCTGAGAGTATCAGAGTGCCACAGAATTCATCACGAAAAATCTCTTTGATTGAGGCTGGCACTTCGGGTGCACCCATGGCTGAGTGATCCACCAGGTGTACATAGACGACATCCTGCGTATCAAGTTCTTGGGCCAGATAGATATAGTCCTGCTCCATCTCGTCATACAGCGGCATATCATTGAACACACCATAGGGCGACAGGCGAACGCCAACCTTATGATGACCTATCGCCGCAGTAGTAGCCTCGACCACTTGCATAACAAAGCGGGCACGATTTTGAATGCTGCCGCCATATTCATCATCACGTTGATTGGTGTTAGGACGGATAAACTGCTCCAGCAAATAACCATTGGCAGCGTGCAGCTCAACACCATCAAAACCCGCCGCTACGGCATTACGTGCCGCCTGAGCATATTCTTCAATAGTAGAACGGATGTCATCAGCCGTCATTGCCTCTGGCACAGGCAGGGGCTGCATGCCCTCGGCATCGGTATACATCTGCTCAGCGGCTGCCACCGCCGATGGTGCCAAGACCCGCGCACCAGCGGGCAGATTCAACGGATGCGAAATACGGCCAGTATGCATCAGTTGCATAAACATCTTGCCGCCCTGCGCATGCACCGCCTCGGTAATGGGTTTCCACGCGGCTATCTGTGCCTCGGAGAATATGCCCGGAATGCGCGGATAGCCCAAGCCATTCGGCGAAGGCGAGGTGCCTTCTGTAATGATCAGCCCGGCCGTGGCACGCTGCTGATAATACTCTCGCATCAAATCATTGGGCAGATTATCAATTGCTCGACTTCGCGTCAGTGGCGCCATAATTATGCGGTTATTCAAAACTACGTCGCCAAGGCGATACTCTGAAAACAAACGTGACATCCTAATCTCCATATTCTATGTAATAGTGTTTTTCGGCTATCAGCCTTACTTTCAAGTTAACTCACAAAAACTGTTATTTCAGTTTAATTCACTTCGATAGAACGATCCACGGCAGCAGGCGCATCAGCATCCAAGCTATTACGCTCTTGCCATTCTTTGCCGCGACGTTTGATCCACTCCTGCTCCGCCTCAGGCAGAGGGCCACGCTTGAGGCTTGATTCCCACTCCCACAGGGCTGAACGGGCCTTACGCAGAAAGGGGTCGTTGGGTGGTGACAAATGGATAAAGGTGCGCATTGCGCCGAGAGCGGCTTCCAGTTCACCCAGTTGTTCCATCGATATGGCGAGTCCCCAGTAGGCGTTGGCCTGATAGGGCTTGAGTTCGATGGCAACGCTGAAGAAATCAGCTGCGGCCTGAAAGTCTTGCTTGCCAATCAGGGCATAGCCCATGTTGACGTAGGCCTCGGCCATCGTCGGCGCCAGCTCGATAACTCGGTGCAAGGCCTTGATGGCGAAGTCATATTGTTTGGCATGCAACATGGCTAAAGCCTGCTGAAAGCGTTCGTCAATCTGATTCAAGCGGTATTGTTGAGCATGACCACGAGGGTTGGCCTGGGCATCGATTAAGGCCTCTATTTTCAACACCGGTGGCTGGTAGGCAAACTGGGCGCGATTGGCAAAACCCGACATCATCGCCAGCATGATGACTAGCAATGTCATCGCAGTGATGGCGGTGATTTGCTCCAGCAGACCTTGTGATTCGTTAACTGACACTGATTAAACCACCCCTTTGTGGGCCGCCTCGCTGTAAAAGGGCGCGCCAAAATATGTGGTAAAGGCCAGAAAAAAAACGGCAATAATTACCAGTGCGCCAATCCTAATCGGAATATTGTAACTTAAGCGCACATGAATACCGGCACCGATGGCAAGCCAGGTCATAAATGCTGACGTTTCCAAGGCATCCCAGGACCAGTAGCGGCCCCAGGCATCCTGAGCCCAAACCGCACCGGCGATCAGCATCAGGCTGTCGAACACCAGGGCCAACATCATGAAGCGCCAGGCCAGTTGATCCAGGGCCTCATCGGACATCTGGGCAAAACTGCGCCCCAGCCGGGGGATGGCACGCAACAGGATCACCCCTGCCAGGCCGGCAGCCACCAGACTAAAAGACAGAAACACCTTGCCGAAGCCAACATGGGCCCAAAGCCAATTATTATGATAGGTGGGCGGAAATTGGCTATCAGCGGGTTCTAAGAACAGTATCCAGCTACCGAGAATCCATATTAGCGGTAGTACTACCACAGCGCTAGCGCGTAGATTAGGGACACGCCAATAGACAATCGAGTAGATCAGCCCAAGACTAAATAACTGACTCATCAACAGCTCAAACAGATTAATAAAAGGACCATGACCCAGTCGATCCCAACGCACCGCCAATGCCCACGCAAGCAACAGCACACCGGTGACAATTGCCAGCAGTATTGTGCGTTCGCCCTGACGACCAGCTAATAATACAACGGCATTGTCACCCCCGGCCTGCCATACATTGCGAAATGCCAACAGCGTTGCCACACCGTAGGCAAACAAACCCACCCACATCCAGGGGAGTTCTGTTGCTGCGCCAGTCATGCTTTGATTGCCTTGTTAGTCATTTTCAGATCTTGCTTTTGCTTATCTACCACCACGTCCGAGGCCATGGACTGATGTTTGAACTTATCCCAGTAGTGCAGACACAACCCCAATACTGTCAACATAGCGGCAATAAACAGCCACATTAAGGTCGGGTCATAAAATATTTTGTAACCCATCCAACTGCTCAGGGCCTCGTAACGCAACTGCCCACCCAATAGGTCTGTAGCCTGTCCTGGCTGTAACTCAACTCGTTGCTCACCATTGTTGACCACCAACACGGCCTCGGTGTTATGGACATCGAGCAACCAGTCGGCATCCCTATCCAAGCCCGTATCGAGACGCAGCCAAAACTTGATCTCTTCGATACTACCCGGCGGTGTCCAGCTATTGGCTTGCTGGTAATCAAACAACGGATACGATGGCATGTGCAAGGTGCCGGTAATCGCCTCGCCCTGCTCCGGAATCCAGGTCAGCATGGCGGCAAAGCCTTTATTAAAGGTGGTATAGAAGCGATAACCATCAATAATCAGTGGCGTATCATCACCGACCACTTTTGGCTGCCAGCCACCATGGCCATCACCGACCTGAACATTGCTACGGGTGATACCACGCACCAGGCCAGGCCGGTACTCGACCGTGTAGTCCCGTTGGACAAACTGCACCTGCTGCAGTTCCCCCATGTGAAATATCCCCTGACTGACCTCATCAACGGAGGTGACATCAAAAGCACTGTTTTGACTGACCTCAACGCGCGCCTCATAGAAGGTCAGGCGACCAATCGCTGCCAACACACAGATGGAAAGCAGGCCAATGTGAAATATCAGCAGACCAGGACGGCGATTGATGCGCGGCTGGGTAAGAATGGCCGCCAACAGGTTGAGTGCCAGCAACAGCAACGGCCCGGCCAGCACCCAGACAGTAACATCCGCTGGATTGCCATAGCTCAGTCCGGCGCCAATCGCCAGTAAGACCATCCCGAGTAAGGTCAGCCTGGTTGAGGCCAACCTGCGCATCCAGGCCATCATGGCAGCAGGTTACAGGCCTCGCTGCCTGAACCCTGGTCAATCATCCAGGGAATATTACCGGCATTATTATTGCCACCAACACGACCGTTGCCCGGCGTCCCTGCCGAACCACAACTGTTGTGTATCCACTTGCCGCTCTGACGGAACTGCACCACCTTCAACACCGCACCATTGTAATACGGGCCACGATAGTATCTAGCGGTCTGCTTGAGACGCACCTGTTTACCGCCAGCGGCGAGACCCACCTCGCGGCCAACGTCATTCAGATTGGCCAGGAAAACCTTATTTTTCCAGCCATGAGGAATAGAAACATGGCAGTAACTGCAACGGAAGTTTTTCACCTGACCCTCCTGGGCATGGCCGGTATGTAGATTCACATTTGGCACATAGAGACAGGAAGCAGAGCCCAAACTGGCATCACGACTGAAACCACTTTTTTGAGTGCTACTGTTGCCAAAAAAACCGAAGGGAAGTTCCTTACCGTAATAGTCATAGTTGTGACACTTGAAACAAAGGCCATCAGTCGCCGTGTTCTGACCCGTTTCATCGCTCCAACTGCCCTTTAACAGAAACTCATTATCAGAGCCATGCGGCCCCCACACAGGCCCATGGGGCTGCGGATCACGCGGCACAACCGTGCCCTGCTGGGTATCCGAGCCATGACAATCGGAGCAATACATGGTTTGCACACCCACCGCGGCATTAAACGGTTCATGCCAGTCATCGGCATCGGCATTGCGCACCGCCGGTGTTCGACCGGTTGGCTTCGTCACCGGATGCCAGGAGCGATGGTTGTCAGTCTTGTAATTGGTACAGTTGCCTTCCGGATCCTGGGTTCCGTCGCGCGCGGCAAGTCCTGCCAGTACACTGGTATTCGGATTGGCCTGTAAATCGGCAATGGTCATCGGCTCCTCATTGCCGCTGACCAGCTTCCTGCCAAGATTCACCTGGTCGCAATAGACGCCATCAACATAGGCCCCCGTTGGCGTCGCCGCCGTGCCCTCACCGCCGTGGTCATCCGGCGACTGATACTCCATTGCCTGGTTGGTGTAGTTATACAGGGCATTGGTGCCGGCAGGCGTGCCACCGGAATGGTTAATACCCAGCGGTGGTGGCGTGTCATAGGAATAGTTGGAGTGACACTTAAAGCAGATCTGGTATTCACGTGTCACATAGGGGGCGCTGATATCCGTACTTCCGCCCACTATGGCGTCACCTCGCTTCACCTCAAAACTCACTGGCTCACTACCAAACTCGGTGTTGGCATAAGCTGGCTCCACACCCCAGGCACCGCGTAACACCCCCGAAGCCAGGTTAGTATGGGCACCATTGTCCTCGACACGAAAATCGGTGGCATTGTGTACATGGGTACCTTCATCACCAGGAATTTTTGGATCGTCATTAAAACGACGATTCCTGATGACCCGATGCGGATTATGACAGTCGGTACACTCGGCATGACGGTTGCTCAGATCACCTTTGCCCATGCGCTGTGGCGACTCCATAAAGTCTTTACCATTTTGTGGGGCTGGGTATGTGCCGATTGAATGACGCTCTTCGCCGGCGGCCTGTTCGTTGCTGGCAATCGGCATATGCACCTGCATACTGAAATCTGACTTGATATCAGGTGGCTCAAACACACCTTTATTTGACTGCCCCTGCAACACATTGCCGTCGGTTGAATGACAGGCGTAGCAGGTCTCTTCTATGGCCGGCTTGCCGCCCTGTTTAACGCGAATCACACCACCGGCAACACTCTGCAATTGCCCCGCGTCATCCGTCCCTTCCCGCAATAAGCGCCGCGAACCTTGCACTGTATGCGGGTCATGGCAATTCAAACACGCCGCCTGCCAAACCTGGGTGTTTTGCGGGAACTCGCGTATGGCCGCAGCCGCATCGGTATAAACCTCATTACCGGCAACGGCCGGGTTGGCGTGGGCGGAATCGGCCCAGCCCGCCTTTTCATGACAGGCAAGACAAATAATATCATTGGCCTGGCTAAAAGAACCTTCAACCGGTGCGCTCTTCTGCAAACGGTTCACCCGCAGAAACTTAATATTCTCTCCCTCGGTGCTGCGAACGTGAGGATCATGACAGGTAACGCACTCCATCTGCCCATCCTCAAGCGGCAATGTAGGTTTATGCCCGGCAGGGGTGCGCTCACCCAAAAAACTGATCGCCGCCGGATCGCGCAGCTCACCGTCACGAGTAAACTGGGCAGTATCATAGGTAAATGACACCGGATGGTCGTTGGTCAGATCAGTACCAAGACGACGGGTAAAACCAGAGCGCTCACCAGCACCGCCTGGCATACTGCCATCCGCATTTGTTCCCAATGTCCCTATCTGGGCGCCCTCGACACGATTTAAAACATTCACCGATCCAATCGCCAAAGTGCCGTCATGACATGACAGACATAGCTTTGACTTGGTGTTGGGTTGTCCAAGGTCGGCGGCATCAATTGAGGTGCTGGTATAAGGCGTGTATGTGGTACCGGTTAACTTACGATTCCAGATCGGTGCCCTGGATTGCTGCGCACCCTTGTGAGGGGTATGACAAAAAGCACAGATTTGGGACTCGGACGAGGCCTGCACAGTACGACTGGCGCCATCAGGCAGACTGGGCACAACCGAGGCCGAAAAATTGTGTTTGGTATTACGAATATCCGATATTACGTCAGCTTGGGCACTAGTCCCCAGTAGCGTCAACAATACCAGAGCTGCCATCACCTGCAACGTCCGAAGCATTCCTATCTCCAAGATATTCAAACACCATAACGCGGCCGTTAAATGTATCCGCGACGTAAACATAATCATCGTCAACCCAAACCCCGGCTGGCAGATAAAACTGCCCGACCCCCTGTCCCGAGCCGCCAATCGGCAGTAGTAGTTCACCATCCCGATTAAATACCAACAAATAATCGTAAAATGATTCTACCACATAGATATTGCCAGCCTTATCCACGGCAACACCCTTTGGCCTGGGTAGATCCCCCAGATACAAGCCTCGTTTTCCAAAGCCTGAGAGATACTCGCCCTGGGGTGAAAAAACCTGAATTCTCGAATTCAGTGTATCGGTAACATATAACTTCTCGTCATACCAAAACAAGTAGGTTGGTCCATTCAGCTCACCCTTTGCCTCACCGAATTTTGAAAACTCTGTCATGAATTCCCCGGCAGGAGAAAACACCTTGATGGAATTACTGCCTCTGTCCGCCACATAAATCCAACCCGAGACCGGGTCTCGGGCCAGGCCAGTTGGGTGCTCAAGCTTACCAAAACCAATCTGCGCCAATGGCTCACCATTAGCTCCCAAATGAGCAATGAGCCGCAGTGAGGCATCTGCCACCAGCAAGCCACCCTCTTCCGCCAGTGCCATACCGATAGGCAATTCAAAGCGAATATCCTTGGCGGCATACTGCCAGACCTTTAACTCGGCCTTACCGGTATCAAATAGGTAAACAGCCTGGCGACTAACATCACTGACAAACACCCGCCCCTGACCATCACTGACAACTGCCTGTGGGCGCTGGAGAATAACCGGCGCCTCGCCGTGCCCAATCAACCCCACCAGCCAACGGAAAATCTTAACACCAACATTGAGAGTCTTTTCACCAGGACGTGGAAAATTCTCTTCACCCGTTAACTGACCAACGAAGCCATATCGGGCAAGCTCAGGAGCAGCTGGCCAAACAGGCGCCTGCTTGAGGTCTTCATAGGGACGATAATCAAAAACGGCAGGGATTTGTGCACAACCATTTACAAACAACAATAAGGCAGCGGCCATTAACACCGTTAAACTGCGCCGCATACCCATCACTCTACGGCAGGTGCTATTGCTTGCTCGTTGCTTTCAGGCAATGCATTGTTGCCACCCCTTGATCCGGTGGCCGATGGTGGCACTGAGATTGATCCAGTCGAAACCCTGGCCGCCTGGATACGCCCATTCAGGCTATCCACTATATATAAGACCCCGCCATCCAACCACAAATCCGTGATCCGCTTGAACTGCCCCTCGCCAAGCCCGAAACCGCCCATTGTTCCAATCAAACTACCACGATCGAATATCTTGATAGTGTTGTCCATATAGTCAGCCACGTAACTGCGGTTATCCCGGTCAACCGCTATCGCCGCAGGAAACACCACCGCCCCTTCCTCAAAGGAATAACCATAGCTACCGTCATTGCCTATAACCTGCAAGCGACGGCCAACCCGTGCGCCCACATAAAAGCCATCAGGCCCCTTTGTCATTGTCATGATATTCAGAAATTCGGCCACAGTATCTCCGCGCCCGCCATAAGTAGCAATCAATTTGCCCGCGGCATTGAAATGCAGCAGGTAATCATAATGGCCGTCGGCAATCACAACACTGCCATCATCAAGTGCGGTCACCGCCACCGGCCTGACCATATTGAGGTAATTTCGGAAAATTCGAATCAGCGAGCCATGCCGGTCGTAATACAGTACTTGGCCAGCCTCTGTATCGGTCAGGTAAAAAGAAAAGTCCTTATCGACATAGATATCCGCAACCTCACCCTTAATCTCTGCCTTGAGATCAAGCACAGTCTCTAACCGCTCGGAAACAAGATCAAGACGAAACAGGACATCAGCACCCTGATCTATGACATAGAGATATTCGCCCTGCACAGCGATTGCCGTGGGCCGCTGAAAACGATATTCCACCTTGCCAGTAAACAGATTACCCACTGTAGCGCCATTAATGACACGCCAGTCGAAGATTTGGATATCAGCCTCCTGAGGTGGGGGCAAAACCGATCCGGGGTGTGTCTCGACGTTTTGATTCAGCGGGGCAATTAAATCATCACCCGACAACGGCGGTGATACCGTAGCCCCAGCAGCATCAACCACACCAAGGGCAACAACACTCTCTTCAACGCCGAATTCTTCCAACAGATCAGCAGCAGCTTGATCCTCATTCAAAACTGCCGCTGTAGTCTGCTCGGTAGTTGCACAGCCAAACAACTGTGCCGCCCCTAGCAAACAAACAATTACCTTAAGCCTGCATCGCGAGAAACTGAATGGCATCGTCCACAATTCTTGGTTGGGGGAAAGGCAACTTTACCATGACAGACACCACAAAATTTACCCTGTATGATCCCTGACATCGTCACCGGATTGCCTCCCTGTTGCGGCAGGAAAATTTTTGGATGGCAGTTTTGGCATGTCAGCCACTCTGTGTGCTGACGATGCGGATAACGAACAAACGGCATCGAGCCTGTATTCTTAAAAATGACATCGAAATCCACCACGTGCATTTCTTCGTCACCGTACAAACCTTTGCGAGGCGCAATCATACCCTGATCCAGCACCTTGACCCAGTCAATCACACCTGATTTATCCCTGGGAAACCCTTCCATCGCCTCAACAGGCTCTTGCAAGACCCTGACGGCGTCATTGGTCGGGTCATGAATCCCGTCCTCATCCACAGACACCACCTTGCCATCAAGCTGATAATGTTCACCTTGGTTCCAAAAATCGTCGTCAAACTGCTCTTGGGCATAAGCAAGGGGCGAACCAAACGGCCCGGCAAGCCATCCGGTCAGGCAGATAAATAGCATTTTATGTCGTTTGATACGCAACATGGTTACAATTCTTACATCAACCTAGCAAACAAAAACCGACTGCCGCCAGTTAAAGCGACAGTCAGTACGCACTATACACAAAGCCACAGGCTTACGCTATCAAGCGGGGTTAGTTCACACCCACCATACGCAGCGCGCGCCGCAGGTTGGCGGTCGCCGCCTGCATAGCCATGATCGCCATTTTGTAATCACCCTTGGCTGCAATTGCCTTGCCTTCATCCCGGATCTTGGTAGCCTTTTGAACAAAACTATCGACCAGCTCCAGCGCACGTTGCGATGGCTGTTTCTGCTCTATCGCCAGCGGAATCAGCTCTTCATAGTTCTCATACCGAGCCAGCTCATACTCGTACTCTTTCTGTGGCGTCTCGAAGTTCAAATCATACGTCACAGTTTGGGCATGGAGCATATTAGTCAGGACCGAGGTAATCATCGCCTGGGCCTTCTGTAGCGATTTATTTGCCGCCGCATACTCATCCTTGGTCGCCAATGACCCACCTTCAGCGATCAAACGATCATACTCAACCTTATCCAGCTTTGCCTTCAACGGCTGCTTCATCTTCACTGCACGATCTACGTTACGCTTGTATGAGCCTTCGTATGTCTTCAGTGAATTACTCAACTCCTCATACTGGGCCTTGTGATTCACACCAGCCATTTCACTTTCCGTAGTAACTTGTCTTGATGCGGCAGCCATCAGTCGCAAGCCGTCATTGACCTGGCCCATTGCCTGATCAAGCTCACCACCTGCCAATGATGCCTTGGCGGCCTCAATCTGACCTCGGGCATTGGCCAATGTCTCAATTGCCTTCTGGTTACCACTGCCCTCAATGCGCTTGGCGCTACTGGAACCAATCACCATCTGTGCATAACTAAGCTTCTGCTTAACCGCGCCAGCAGTCACAACCGCAGCTGCGCGACGCATCTTGGACTTGGACGCGCCTTCACTCGCCTCTAGCAGCACCGCCTTAACCTTGGCCAGCTCCTCACCCTTGTCCAGGACATAGATTTTTCCGCCCATATACTTATGGTTACGACATTGGTAGTAGATCAAATCAGGCGTGGTTTTGGATGGCTCAAAACTAACATCACCCTTATAAATAAACTGGCCTTCAACGCCATCAGCATAGGTTCCAGCCCCCCGTCCAATCCGATTGGTAGTGAAATAGAAATCATGGCTAACGCCAGTATCAACAATAAATTTATATTTCTCGCCGCGAGTTACCACAACCTCTTTACCTGGCTCACCGTTAACATCAAAGCCTACATCAAGCCCCTGACCAAAAAATGGATGTTTGTTTGTCTTGGACGATGACGTTACCAGAAAGGCATTAGGATCGGCTGGAAGGTTCAGTTTTTGCTTTGCCATTGGCGCAGCCACTGGAGCTGGAGCTGGAGCTGGAGCTGGAACAGACTGCATAATTGGCGCAGTAGCAATCTTTTTCTCTACCGCTGATTGTTGCGTAGCCCCTGACTTAAGGGGGCTAGCCATTGCATCGACGGCAGTCGTACCAACTGTTTTCTCAGACGCCGGCGTTATTTTTTTTTCAGCGATTTCACCACTACAACCCACCAACACAACAGCTGTGGCTAGCGACAGAATTGCATGTTTTGATTTCATCATCCTCACCCTCGACAGTAAATTCTCATGACTTACCGCTGATCCATCCGTATTCGATGTCAGCCCGATTTTTTCCTTCCTAGACAGAGAAGGCCGCCCTAAGGCGGCCATCTCATTGGTGCTAGTAAGATAGAATCACGACGAAGATACGGCTATCTCCATGGATTCTTTAGGGTAGCCTCGCTCAAAGGCGGCTGCCAATCTGCAGGCTTAGGCTTGGAATGACACTTTTTGCATGACTTGGTGGTAATCGGGAACGACACCTTACCATGACAAACACCACACTTTTGGCCCAGCAGGATTGCTGACATATTGATCTGATTAGCACCCTTCTGAGGGATAAAGATCGCAGGATGGCAGTTAGAACAAGCCAACCACTCGGTATGCTGACGATGAGGAAAGACAACATCAGGGACAGAGGCGTTAACCGGACGAACAATATCCATATCCATTACGAAAGGCTCTTCTGATGAATCGACACGATCCCAACGAGGAGAGAGTTTTTTCTCATCAAGTGCCTTTACCCAATCAACATAATTACCAAAATCGCTTGGTGGCAGACCTTCATATGCCTCCAGTGGTGGCTGCAGAACGAAAGTGCCCTCGTTTTCCGTATCATGAATACCATCCTCAGGAGGAGGCGCATTTTTCATTTTTTGTTTTTTCAGGTTACGATTAAATATATTCGCCCCCCCCACCTGGGCAACACGAATAACTTCGTCAACTGGCAACGCCACCTCATTAACCGGGCTGTACTCTGGTGCATAGTCCAACGGCATATCTTCAACCCCACCCGCCTGGATCTCTACAAAACCCTGTGAACAGGCAGGGCCGGAAATTGCCAACGACAGAGCGAACCCCAGAAATACACTTTTGCTACGTAATTTCATACTCTCCGTCTCCCTTTATTGTTTTTCAACAGGCTTGTAGGCTGGCGCAATCAGGCGCTGAACCGTACTACCGTGAAAGTGAGTCGGAGTGCCAGGAATACCCGAGTGACACATGGCGCAGTTTTCTACAGACCACGCGATTTCACCGTTGTGGCATGCACCACAAAACTTGCCATCGATGATTTTGGCCATAGTAATCTTGTTACCACCTGCCTTGAACTGGAAGCCAAGGTCAGCATGACAAACCTTACAACGAAACCGAATACGATGGAACCAGTGCGGAAATACAGCTGGGCGGATACCTGCCGCATCAGCGTAATTATTAATGACAACATCGGCGTACTCTGCATGTGCTGTCTGGGGCAACGTAAACGCGGCTAACCACGTAATTGCTCCGAGCAGGACATATCTCCATTTACTATGCTTGGTCACACGTGACATAGCGAAAGCTCTCCTCAAAAATGAACGTTTTTAAATTTTATTGTTCTAAACCCAAACCCACGCATCAAAAACGGCGCATGAGGCGGAAGTATAGCAAATCATAATTGCGACTGTCAGTTTCAGTCAAACGATAACTTACACTGGCGTCCAATTTACCTATCGCATAAGACAGACGGTTCTCCCAATCCAGCCTATCTATCGCTCCTACAGTAGTGGTGTTGGATACAATATAATCCGATGAATATTGCAGCCTTCGCACACCAAACATCTGATAATGCTGAAACATTATCCGCCCTGTAGATGTAGTCGTATCAGTCTCATCAACAACCGCAGCTCCAGTCCCGACAGATACCTCCCCCCTTACACGGACATACTGTACCGTAATATCCCCGGTAATAGAACTCCTGCGTCCTAAATCCTGATTTCGACTCAACTGCAGATTAACCAACTGCTGTTCAAAATCTCGCCTCGTCGTCACAGCCGCCTTTTCTTCGGAGGCCGAATCCCTTGAATCAGAGAGCGTCAATTGCGCCAAACTGTTGCCACCCCAGGCTTGCTGATTAAACGCCAGCGATACCGAGTTGTCCACACGCACAGAGGCGCTCGACGCAAGCACTTTGCCAGCAAAACCATAATAACTAAGCGCCTGATTTAAATTGAGACGCAGCGATGTCGCCGAGGTGCGCTCGCCAGGCCACCATGACCGATTCAGGCCATGGCCAAGCTTAAATGCCCAGTTATTTTTATTATCCGCCGCATCCGCATATCGGGATAAATCCCCCTCCAGGTAGGCCTGATAGGAAAAGCCCAACACTTCTTTTCGGTCAGTCTGGTACAACAACCCCACTTCCTGTCGCTGCACATCATCCTGAATGCCGCTGGCCTTGCTATACAGGGATGAAAAACTCGCATCCAGGCGTAAATTCTGGCTCGCCTGGTAAAACAGGCCCGAATTTAAGGCCAAGTTTGATACGTCAGCGCCGGCCGCATTCGTTTCATTCCCGGTCATGGTAAACACCCTCACACCGGCACTAATACTCAATGGATAATCGCCCGGTCGCCAAAAGGCATTACTGGTTAACTGTGTCATTTCCAGGGTTGAAAGCCGCGTATCGGTGGCCAGCGGATCCAGGAATGAGCGGTTATAGTCGTAATAACTAACCTTGCTATCCAGACGAAAGTCGCGCATGGGATAGTAAAAATGACTCAAATCCAGTACCAAGTTGTCATTTACCCGCTCTAGAATTGACGACTGGTTAGTTTGCATGGAACCCCGAGCAACCAAGCGCTGTTGCGGCTGACGTAAATCGGCCTCTGCACCAAAGGTTGTGTCATCATATTGACCACTCGCGGTCGACTCCCAGTTGCGATAATCATAGCTAACGCGATAACGCCCGCCCTCATCCGTGATATAAGACTGCCTCAAACCAAGGTACGTGGTGGAGTAGTCTTCACCCACAAAGGTAATCGGCATCAGGCCTGACTCTACCGTATCAACCCGACTGTCTGTTGCCTGCAGAATCAAACTAAAGGGCGTCCGACTCTGAGGCAACACATTCAAATCAAAATCACCGGTAACCAGCTGTGAATCAATTGTGGAGCGAGAAACCAAACCGACCGACTCAGATGAATCCTGAGTCAAATTCAACGACAGATTTGCCGTCGCCAACCAGGGCTCGCCAAAAAAAGTGGCTGCGTTAATTGTGCCGCTCAATTGTTGGCTCACAGTTTCAACGCCCGCCTCTTCTGTGTACGAGCGGTAGTTGTAACCCAAAAAACCCGACGTCTCTAGCGGCCCCATGTAGGAAGTTGAGGCGGCTTGCGCCAAGCCAATAGGTACCAGCCCGCAAGACAGCACCAAGGTATGCATCAGCGGCTTTTTGCAGCTCACCCTCAGCACGCTATCTAGTCGCTCTGCGTGGTTTGTTATTGCTGAACAACATCAGCTCCTTGCGCCCAAATCATCTCTACCGCCACCTCACCATCGAGCATTTCAATCTCAGCCTTGGCGCGCAACGCCCCCAAAAAATCCTGCCACTGCTTTTCAGCCCGCTCTCGCTGATACAGGCCCTGCGCCCGTTCCCGAACCTGCGCTAACGGATTAAGCCTGGACGCCTGACGCTCTTCCAACCTAAACAAGACCACTCCCTGCAACAACACCACAGGCTGGGAAAGCTGCCCCGCAGCCAAACCATCCACAACCACTTGAGCCTGACGAGATAACATCCCCTGATGCACTACACCCAAATCGCCCCCGTCCTCTGCCGAGGCATCACCAGAATGCATGCGCGCCAAATCAGCAAAACTTGTACCCGCAATGATCTTTTGCCTCAACCGCTCCGCCTCGCGCTCTGCCGCCTTCCAGGCCTGACTTGGCGCCCCTGGAGCCACCTTTAACAAAATCACTGACAGCCGCAACGTTGACGGCATCGTAAACTTTTCAATATTCTGCAGATAAAACTGCTTTAACTCTGAACTTTCCGGCGCAGCAACAGTCTTAATTTCACGTTCCAACTGCTGCAGTAGAAGCTGCTCCTCAGCTCGCTGCAGCAATTCCGCCTCTATTTTTTGGCGATGATCTTGCGGCAGCGCCGCAACGTCATACCTGCTCAGCATTTGCTTATGCAGCTGCTGCTTTGCCTCCGCATCCACAACCACTTCACGCGTCCTCGCCGCCTCAATCAACAGCGATCTGTCGATAAGACTGGCAACCACCTCGCGCCGTAATTTCTGCTCACGCACCTCATCCATACGGCCATGATAAAAACGTTGCCTCGCGGTCATGTAGACCGCCGCATCCACCTCGGCCTTGGTTAACACAACCCCATTAACACGTGCAAAAACCGTGTCGTCTGCCCATACGACCGTGGCCAGCGTCAAACACAAACCAACAACTGTCAGCAATACCGTCCGCAGACCCCGCACCTATTTGTTATGACAGGTCAAACAAACCTGACTTCCCAGCGGGTCAATTCGCAAAAAGGTTGGATTGTAATCCACGTGAGGGTCATGGCACGAAGCACATTCCACATAGGGCTGCTGCTCACCAATATACGCCCCCTCCTGGGTACCTACGCGGGTATAAAGCTTCATATCGGTTTTCTCAAATTCAGCCGTTCCGCCCGGCGTATTCACCCACCACACCCGGCTTGCCCCCATGATCTCAGACATTGCAGGATTAAAGTCTTTATCGTAACCGGGGCCGGCAGGATTTGATAATGAATAACCACCCCCTGAATACTGCACCCCTACCGGGTGATCATTGGTCAAATCCTTACCCAGATTGGTCACCACATCCGGCGGGCCAATCCGTCCCTCGACCGTTGCCGCCTGACCAATCCAAAGTCCGCGCGAAAATCCCGGCACATCACGACCGGAACCAGGCTCATTCAAGACCGCATCCATCGCCTGAGTGCCATCGTGACAAGAGAGGCAGGCCAGCGATACCGAGCCCACCGGCTCGATACCGGAATCCAGCGTGGTTGTCCCCATCTGATCGTAAGTGGCAAAGCCAGTTGGATCGAGATTACGATTCCAGATAGGGGCCGCCGCCTGGCCATCGCCGCCATGCGGGGTATGGCAAAAGACACAGATCTCGCGCGTACCACTAAAGGTACTAGCCGCATTGAGACCGGTACTGCCTAAATTATGTTTGGTATTGAATACTCCCGCCTGGGCAGTCGCGGCAGATAGCCACAACAACACCCCCAACAGAAAAAGTATATTGCATCTCATTTAATGCACTTCCACGCCAACCAAAGCATTTTCTACCATGTCAGCGCCAAAACTGTCAAACAAGACACTGTTTCCATAAGGATTTTTCGCCCCAAATAAAATGGGCGCCCTGGGGCGCCCATTTACTCAAACCTCATGCTTTAACACAAAAAATCTACATGGAGGAGAACTTGCTAATAACACCAACGGTCAGGCTGCTAGGGTCATAGCCTTTCTCGACCCCACCGGTTTCGTTATACAAATCAAATTTGGC
>Ga0316208_1001222_pt1 | contig 25165 bp, 24 predicted proteins | sample 3monopyrite_MG_FD_204944 | JGI IMG/M metagenome (GOLD analysis project Ga0316208, IMG submission 204944) | Microbial mat bacterial communities from mineral coupon in-situ incubated in ocean water Damariscotta River, Maine, United States -... | ecosystem: Environmental > Aquatic > Marine >... | reverse complement strand
TATTTACAGTAAACCTCAAAAGAATCATAAAACTAAGCTTGAACGACAAGTAAAACACGAGTTTTGATTTACATTTCATCCAGAAATGACCGTTTTAAAACCTATTCAACTAAAATAAGCTAATCCAGAACCAGTATCAAAAAAGAAAAAGCAACCAAGTAAATATCCTCACTCAATCGCTTTTAAAGTTGATTTTGAAAAAGAGCTACTTTTTCAGTGCCCTCGTATAAACTAAGGTCCTTTTTAAGCTGTGGAGTCGGAGGGTTTCGAACCCTCGTCCAAACGACGAATAATTTAGCTTTCTACATGCTTATTCTTTGATTGGATTTTCGATGCAACCTCGGACAAAGACACCCAATAGTTACACTTATCTTCTCAATCTCAAATTAACTTAGAAGAATCGTTAATCCTATTCTGTAATTTATGGTCCTTCTGGTTCCTCGCTTAACAGACAGAAGCAAAAGAGAAGGAACTCGTCGGTGTACTATACTTCCACACGATAAAGCTTAATTTGTCTAACAAATTAGGCAGCAAGTCTAAAAGACGTATTGTCAATTATAGTTTGTGACTAATGATTTACGAGCCTCACCACATTGCTCGACATGCTTGCACCAAACGACTGCTATCGCTGTCAAATCCAGTACGACCCCAAAGAACTACTACAAAGGTAGCAAAAAATAGACCGAAAAATGTGCATAAATGAAAAAACACCTATTCAATTGAATTGAGTAGGTGTTAACTCTTGGTTGAAAAGGGCTTATTTCTTTAACAAATCTCTAATTTCTCCTAAAAGAACTTCTTCTTTTGAAGGTGCAGGAGGAGCTACAGGAGCTTCTTCTTTCTTTTTCTTCGCTTTGTTGAATGCTTTTACAATTAAGAATAAAACAAATCCGACAATTACAAGGTTGATAATTGTATCTATCCATGCCCCATATTGCATTACATTTGCAGGAACTGCTTTGGTTATCACATCTCCATTTTCTGCAACTACTTCAGCAACTGCGGGAGATAATTCGTATACTTTGTCTGAGAAACTTGCTCCACCCGTAAACATCCCTATTAAAGGCATCATAATCATACTTACAAAACCTTTTACTACTGTTCCTACTGCTCCAGCAAGAATAACTGCAATTGCTAAATCAACAACGTTGCCCGTCATGATAAAGGCTTTAAACTCTTTTAACATATTTATTTGTTTTAATTAGTGTGGAAGCAAACCTAAACAAAAGAAAATACAAATAATGTCCTAACAGGTGGAAAGTGTTAACACGAAGTTGTTTACAATTCAAATGGTTGACGGTTTAGAATAGATCGACTCAAGGTAATTTCATCAGCATATTGCAACTCTGAACCAATAGCCACACCTTTTGATAGGCTTGAAAACGTTAAGTCATATTCTTTTAACCTTTTATACAAATAGAAATTAGTTGTATCACCTTCCATTGTTGCACTTAAGGCAAATATAATTTCTGAGATATTTTGGGATTGAACACGTTCAATCAAATGCGTAATATTAAGGTCAGATGGACCAATACCATCCATGGGGGAGATGATTCCGTTTAAAACATGATAGATTCCTTTAAACGACTGTGTTGCTTCAATCGCTAAAACATCACGTATATCTTCTACTACACAAACAATACTTTTTTCTCGATTTTCGTCTTGACAAATGGAACATGTCTCAAAATCAGAAACATTCCCACAACTATTACATTTTTTTACATGTTCTTTCATTCGTAAAAATGAATCTGAAAATTGCTGAATTTCATTCTCAGAGCGATTTAACAACTGTAAAACTAGTCGCAATGCCGTCTTTCTGCCAATGCCAGGTAAGGATGCAATCTGATCAACAGCATTCTCAATATATTTTGATGGAACTCTCACAAAGCAAAGGTATCTATAATTCTTTCTTGATTTCAATTAAGAAATATTACTTTTACAGACTCTAATAGTGAAAAGTGAAAAATCAAATCAACATAAAGAATAAAAAAGCAAGATTCGAGTACGAGTTATTCGATAAATTTGTTGCTGGTATTGTGTTGACGGGAACTGAAATTAAAAGTATTCGGAACAACAAAGCATCTATTCTTGAAGCATATTGTGTTTTTGATCATGGAGAAATATGGATAAGGAACATGCACATCACCGCCTATGAAAAGGGTTCGTTTTACAACCATAAACCAAGGTCAGATAGAAAACTTCTTTTGAGTAAGAAAGAAATTAATAAGATCGAGAAATTCTTAAAAGTGAAAGGTAACACGGTGGTTCCATTGAAAATTTTCATTTCAGATAAAGGTTGGGCGAAACTTGAAATAGCTACAGCACAAGGGAAAAAACTCCATGATAAGCGACAGGACTTAAAAGATAAAGATGATAAACGTGATATGGATAGAGCTATGAAACGCTTTTGATTTGTTACTTACCTTCACAATGAGAAGATAATCCTCTCATTAAATGTTATTCATCAGATAAATCCGAATGTAACAATGTGTGCCCAACGATTATTTGTTAGTAGAAAAATAAGCATCACTATACCTACTCCATAATAACAGAAATGAAAGAGAAAAGTAAAGCTGATGGTCATTCTTTTATAAAGTATAGTGGTTAGGGGGGCGAGAAAAAGAACGACCAAAAGCCAAGTAATACTGTAGAAAGTTAAATGGGTGCTGTAATATTGAGGTTCGATTTTATCTCGAGAGATAATTTGTACAGGGCTGTGAAAAAACCAGCTTTTCTCAACAGTAATCAATCGGTTTTTATTAAATAAATCGGAAGTCATATTCCCAATCCAATAGTAATCATCTTTTCTAGTCTTTGCTAAACTGAGAATTTTACCGCCCGGAGCATTGCCAACTTGTAGCTTATATTCAACTATTTCATCATTCTCTATGTGTTTAGGCAAAAAAACATCTAGAATCAGCATAGACGAAAGAATACAACCAGCAATCGTAAGTGTTTGCAAAGTTTTCCATTTTTTACCTGTTGTAAGAAATCGAAAATAACGTTCGTTTTCCATTCTTTCCCTCATTTCCTGTTCTTTGAAACGCTGACGAGCTATTTTCATCCTTGCTTCTCTATCTTTTTTCTTTGCTTCAGGAGAATTGGAATTTGCTACATCTGTAAATTTGTTGTTGATAATGATGTCGTATGCCTCGGTAATCTGAATAAATCGTTCTTGAGCGTCTTTGCTCGGATTTTTATCAGGGTGGTGCAACATTGCCAACTTTCGATACTGCTTTTTAACTTCCTGTGGAGTAGCAGATACTGTTAAGCCAAGCATTCTATAGTACCTGCTTTTGGACATTTGAAATGTATTTTAAGGTTGTTTTTCTATCTATTTTTCCACTTTCTGTTCGTTTAAATTTTGAAAAATAATAGATTTCTTTGGGAACTTGATATTTTGACAGAACAGTTTTAAAATCATCACGCTCCAAATCTTTTGGTGGGGATTCTACACATAAAACGATTCTTTCTCCAAGGGTATTATCTGGTAAGCCTGTAATAAAATAATCACATGTAAATAGTGTACTTAATTTTAGTTCAATTTCTTCTGGAGAATGTTTTATTCCACCACTATTAATAATGAAATCGCTCCTTCCGATCCATTTAAATGTTTTGCTATCCATTAATTCAACTAAATCATTGGTTGGTAGAGAATCAATTCCCAAGGACGGAGCATGAATGATCAAACACTTGTCTTTTTGACTGAATTTCACTTCAGGCAAGGCGGTATATTTCTCTTCACCTGCAGATAATTTTCTCATTGCAACATGAGAAATTGTTTCTGTCATTCCGAATGTTTGATAAACTTCATTTGAAAAGTTTAGAGTTTTACTGGCTAATTCTCTGGTAACTGGACCGCCTCCAATTATCAATTGTTCAATCTTTTTTACTTTTCCATCGCTTCGAGTTAGCTCAGAGGCTAATTGTAATGGAACCATTGCTGCAAAATGAATATCTTCTTTTATTCCTTCAAGTGGAGTAGAGGAAAGGTCCGAGATGATTAAGTTTAGTTCCAAGACAATAGCTCTAACAATCATCATTTTACCTCCTATCGTTCTGGGAGAAAGGCAAAGTAAGGCGTTGCTGTCTTTTCTTAATTGCAGAAAGTCACCTGTCATTTTTGCTGAAGCAATCATGTATTTCTTCTCAATTAGAATATGTTTTGCTAATCCTGTTGAACCTGAAGTTTTTGTTTTTATTGAATTAGAGTCTGCGTTCCATTCATCAATAAAAGAAAGAACTTCTTTTTTTAGTTTAAGATCTTTGGTTCTAAATATGAGTTGCATCCTTCTTTGGAATGAATTTTGATTTAAAGGTAACACTTTGAATTATGAGATTACCGTTTTTTTTTATAATTCCGTAAGAAAAGCATTATTAACTCGTTTAATAGATTAAATATGACAGAAATGAAGATTAGATTAAGTGTTTTATCAATAGCGTTATTAGCATTTGTAGCGATGACTTCCATCTCTAAATCTGATGATGAAGTGGGAATTATATTCGATAAAATGACCCTCAAACAGGCAAAAGAAAAAGCAAAAGAGTCAGGGAAAATAATTTTTATTGACTGTTATACGGATTGGTGTGGACCATGTAGAAGAATGTCTGAGACCTCTTTTAAAAATAAAAAAGTGGCTGATTTGTACAATAAAAGTTTCATCAATTTAAAAGTGGAAATGGAGAAAAACCCAGATGGGCGAGAAATCGCTAAACAATATAAAATCAATGCTTATCCTACACTATTAATGATAGATGCAGATGGTAAGTTGGTTAAAAAAGCAGTTGGAATGCACAAGTCTGGACATTTGATACAATTAGCGAACGTTGTTTTAGAGAAGTAAATATCGTTAATACTTTTCAATGGCAACTATTTTTTAGTTAGCTTGCACAACAACTTAGTTTCGAAATATCTTTCCCAAATGTAATAGCGGCTAATTTTATACTTTCTCCTAAAGTTAAGTATGGATAGAAGCTTTCAGCTAATTCTTTAATTGTAATGCCAAATTTGATAGCCATACTGAGTTGTTGAATCAGTTCTCCTCCTTCTGGTGCAATAATTCTTGCTCCTATTAATTTATCAGTTTCAGTGTTACGAATTAATTTTACAAATCCACGCGTATCTTGCGCAGCTAACGCTCTGGGTACGTGTGTTAAATCTAACTTACTTATTTCGAATGGAATACCTTCTTTTTCTGCCTCTAACTCATCAATACCTGTTCCAGCGATTTGTGGATCTGTAAAAACAACCCAGGGTAAAGAAGAATAATCTACTTTGCTAACCTCACCTGTAAATGCATTTGTAACGGCTGTGTTTCCTTCTGTGGCAGCTGTATAAACAAAGGGAGGTGTATTTGTAGCATCTCCAGCTGCATAAATATTTCTTAGATTGGTTTCCATCTTTTCATTTACCTCTATATGTCCTCGGTCGGTTAATTTTAAATTTATATTTTTTAAACCTAACTTAGATGTATTTGGTTTCGTTCCTGTTGCTACAACAACATGTCCCTTTTCTATTAATTGGGTGGTGCTTCCATCTGGACATTTGCAATGAATCACTGTGTCATTACCCATTTTTTCAAACTTAACTGCTCTAAAATTAGGCAACATTTCGATTCCCTCACTTTTATATTGCTCTACTAAAACGTCAGTAATGTCAATTGTTTGACTTCTCAGTGGTCTGTCTGTATATTCAATGATTCTTACTTTAACACCTAGACGACTATAGGCTTGAGCGATCTCCAAACCTATATAACCAGCCCCCATAATAGTTAAACTTTCTGGCTTTTTTTCTAAATCAAATAACGAGACATTGGTTAAATATCCTACTTCATTTAATCCTTCAATTTGAGGGATATTTGTTGTGGCACCTGTTGCAATTACAAACTTTAAGGCCGTATATGTATCTTTTCCATCAATTAGTATGGTTTTGTCATCTACAAATTCTGCCCAGCCTTTAATCATTGTTAGATTAGTGAAATCACTCACAACATCAAAATATTTTTGTTGTTGCAAGTCAGAAACCAATTCTTTTTTGTCTTGAATCAATTGTTTGAAATCTATATTTGCTCCTAAAGGCTGTATGCTTCTAAAATTCGAATGGCTCGAATGATATACTGTTTCTGCGGCTCGAATTAAATTTTTAGAGGGAACGCATCCTACATTCACACAGGTTCCTCCAAAATCTAAACCACCATTAACCATTAGGCAAGTTAAGCCCAAACTTTCTGCTTTGATCGCTGCTGAAAATGCTGCAGAACCACCGCCGATAATGATAAGGTCATAGTTATTAGTGTACTCTGTTTTTTTAAAATTACTGCCTTTATCAATAATGACGTTATAATTTCCAATAGCGTTTACTGAATCAATGACTTCATTTTTAGAAAGTTTATCAGTGTCAAAAGTAAATTCTCCATTGTTACTTTCATGGCTTACAGAAGAACGTTCAATTCCATCAATTTTAATGATGTCTTTTTCTATATGCGAAGAACAGCTACCGCAAGTCATTCCTTCGATGTCTAATTTTATGGTTCGTGTATTCATAAGGATGATTTTATCATTATTTAATTTCTTCTATACTTATTGTTTTATATCCTGTACTATTTACAGCACGTTTAATTTCTTCGATTGAAGTTTGTGTTTTATCAAACTTAACAGTTGCGCCTCCTTCAGAATAAGATGCTTTGACATTAATTATTCCATCTAATTCATTCACCGCATGTTCGATATGACTTTGACAAGCGTCACACGTCATTCCTTCAATATCCACATTTACTTTTTCAATTTGTGAGACATCGCTGATAACAACTTCCTTCTTGTTATCTGAAAAAAAGATATGGGAGTAATAGGGGATTGATATTGAAACGGCTGCAAACAAAGTTATTCCAACTAGAAAAGATCTAGTTTGATACCATTTTGGCTTTTCTATTTCACATCCGCAATCGTCTTCCGATTTAGACTTTAAGTGATTGTACCATGCATATCCGATTGCTACTATAGCTAAACCTATTAGATAGGGCCTCAAAGGTTCCATCCAAGATAAGCTTCCTGCCGCTCCGCCGACTCCTGCGATAGCTGCAATAATGGGAGGGATGCAACATGATGATGCGGCCAATGCTGCAATAATACCCGTAGCTGCTACTCTTTTTGATGTTCTTGTTTCATTTTTCATAGTGTTTCTAATATTTGATTGTTTTTAATTAATTTAAAAAACGGTGATAGTATCGTTTCGTATGCTGGAGCTAATGAATAAAATATAGTTTGAGCTTTTCTCTCCGTCAGTACGATATTTCTGTCTTTCAGTTTTCTTAAATGTTGAGAAATTGCTGATACATTCATTTCAAGAATATCACTTAAGTCACATACGCAAAGTTCTTTTTCTTGTGAGATTAAAAACAAAATTTTTAACCGGACATTGTTACCAGCTAAACTCAATGCATTGGAAAGTAATTCAAAAGAATCTCCTAACTCTGTTACAGTCTGCTTACAATGTAATATCTGCTCGATATCTGCTTCATTTCTTATACAACTTATATCTTTCATATAGCAAATGTAATGAATTTTCGTATTTAAGCAAATGCTAAAATATAATACAACAATTATTTAACTTTGAATATTATTTTAGGGTTACCCATTTAGATAACATTGTATCTTATTGATTTATAAACAGATGGAGATGAAAGATTTGTTAGTTCTTTCACTTTTTGGGCGTCTATAATTGGTCTTTTAAATAAATGATTTAGAGCAAGTTGAGCGTTATATGATCGACTTCCTAATGTTTGAATTTTAATTTCAACTTCTTTTTGTAGCTATAATATACTGTCAAATGTACTTATACTACTTTTGGCAGTTTCATTAGGAATAAAGAATTTTTTCTCTTCAGATTAACTCAAATTTATGCCTAGTCCCCAACAATTGGTCATGATCCCTTGTTTCTATTACTCAAAGTTAATGGCATAAAAAAAGTCCTAATTCTCATCAGGACTTTCCGTGATCTGGCTGGGGCTCGAACCCAGGACCCATACATTAAAAGTGTATTGCTCTACCAACTGAGCTACCAAATCATCGCATTAGCGGGTGCAAATATATGCATACTATTTATTTTCGCAATGATTTAAAAACTTTTTTTTATCTTTTTTTCATCAAGTTCCCTTAAGCCCTAATAAAGAAAGACATAGAGGTGAATACCATTTAGTATTCTTAATGAAATTGATCTCAACAGAACATTTTTTAATAATTTGTCGTATCTTAATGGTAATGGAAAAAATAATCTTGGTTGGATTCATGGGGTGTGGTAAAACTACGCTCGGCAAGAAGTTGGCAAAACGGTTGAAGGTTCCTTTTATTGACTCTGATGTGGAAATTGAGATTCTCCACAAAAAAACGATAGGAGAAATTTTTGGTGAACATGGAGAGTCAGGATTTAGAGAAATGGAAACGGAATTTATTAATTCTTTAGAACGTGAGAAGAGCTATGTTCTTGCAACTGGAGGAGGAATGCCCTGTTTTAATAACTCAATGGAGCAACTTAATAATTTAGGAACAACTTTTTATTTGGAGCGTTCAGCAAAAGAACTTATGCATCGACTGTCTCATGCTAAAATTAAACGTCCTATGATAGCGAGTTTATCGGATGATGATTTACTTCAATTTATTGAAGAAAAGTTAAGTATGAGAAGTGAATTTTATAAAAAGGCAGCTGTCATCCTTTCAAGAGAAGAACAAACGGCTGACGAGTTAGAAAAACTCATTCGATTGCTTCAGCCTCTCCAAAAAAATTAATGCTACCACCTTCTCTTTCATTTTTCATCAAGTAAGAATGAATAATTGAGCTAACAATGATGATAAGCAATGCTAACTTGTCATAGAGTGTCATGTCCTCTAAAAAATAGGTGAAACTAAGATAGAATATGCTCATGAAAAGGTAAAATAGTGTTCCGCCTAACACAAAATAGATGAATTGCTTCTTTTTTCTGAACAATAAAATGAGTCCGAAAAAGACAATTCCCCAACAAATAATAGCAACACCGTTAAATGTCAATAGTCGAGAAAGAAAATCAGAGCCTTCAAAACCCAATTCAACTCCGCGATCTTTTATAATTTTCTCTACAGGAATTCCTTTGAATCGATAAACCATTTCTCGAGAGTTAATTGTAAAATAGCTGATAACACTCCATAATAAGAAAGTTATCCAAATAATCGTATTGATATTGAAAGTTAAGCGGGTAAAAATATCCGGCTTTTCCTTACCAAAAACAAAGTTTCTGAATTGCAAAAGCAGTGGAACAGGGCTCTGAAATTTTATTGATTTAACCTCTTCTTCGTCCATTAGTCAACAGTTATGACCAAATATTTTGAAATTTTCCAAAATTCTGAGGCATCTAGTATATCAATAACAGAACGATTCGTTTCTTCCGTTATGCTATATGAAGATTTCGGGTGATTCGTCACAAATCGGACTCCTTCTCCTTGAATGCTTATTTTAAGCACCTTTGAAGCGTTTAGTTTTGTAAAATATTGATCGTTTAAATCAGATTTAAGCTCAATTTTCTTTCCAATACCTAAGAATCCGTTTTTCTTTTCAATAACACCATTTTCCTTTAACTCAGTAGAAGTCCCATATGCATAATAGACGGTATTCATTTCTTCTTTAAGTCCGTCAACTATCATTGCTTGTTCCTGATATGAGTCGAAAAGAACAGAATATTCTCTATCTAGGGTGTTTAATTCAGATTGAAGCAAAGTAATTTGTTCGTCTTTCCATTGAATGTCTTTTATCAACGATTCAATCATCAAGTCTAATTCTTTAATTTTTAGACCATTTTCTTTCATTTGCTTGAGCATTCTTCTAACCTTGTTAGCGTTTTCTTCTCTCAAATAATTGATGTGTTGAATTTCCTCTAAAATCCATGATTTGTCGTCAACTGAAATTTCATCATTACTAGTAACAACGCGAATTTCATCTTTGCGAATGCCAATTTTCTCAAGGTTTGACTTGATTTCATTAAAAAAGGCAAGGGATTCATTGATTAAAGAATCTTTAAGAGCATTATCTAGTTCAAGTTGAGCAACTTTATTTTCTAAACTGAGGTTTTCACCATTTTCAATAAATGGATCATTTTCAACAGCTTGATCTTGAACGCAACTTACAAATGCGATTGAAAAAAGAGTGATATAAATTAACTTTGACATTGACTATTGTTTTTGTTAAACTAAGTTAGTAATAATTTTTGGTTGGAACTCAACACTTCTTATGACTTTCGATATTCTTGTTGACTCAGGTAAAAACAAATCGCTATCTTTGAGTCAAAAAATTACAATAATGACTAAATATATTATCTCCTTACTATTAATGGCATCGACATTTTTATCTGTTGCACAAAATATCAAGTACACGTTATCAATGCCAAAACCTCAAAATCACTACTTTCATGTAGAAATGGAATTGAGTGATTTTGACGCAAAGGAAATCAACGTTAAAATGCCAATTTGGGCACCTGGTTCTTATTTGGCACGTGAATTTGCTAAAAATGTCAATTTAGTAAAGGCATTTGACTCCAATGGAAAGTCATTAGTTGTAAAAAAAACGAATAAAAATACTTGGAATATTAATAAAGGGAAAGCGTCAAAAGTTATTGTAAAATATGAGGTGTATGCTTTTGAATTGTCTGTTAGGACATCGTTCCTTGATTTAACACACGGTTTTGTGAGTGGTTCGGGGGTATTTATGTACGCGGAGAACTATAAAGAGAAGTCCGGTTCACTCGAAGTAATTCCTTATGAAGAGTTTAATGTAATAACGACTGCTTTAAAACGAGAAAAAGAAGAAATCACGAGTGATGGATCAACTACTTATTTATTTGATAATTATGACCAGTTATTAGATTGTCCTTTAGAAATTGGAAATCAAGAAGAGTTCTTTTTTGATGCAGCTGGCGTTCATCACAAAGTTGCTATGTACAATTTTGGCAATTATTCCATCGAAAGGCTTAAAATTGATATGGCAAAGGTTGTTGAAAGCGCTTCGAATGTTTTTGGTCAGAATCCGAACAAAAATTATACATTCATCATTCACAATGTAGTCAATGCGCAAGGAGGTTTAGAGCATGTTAACTCAACGGTTCTTAGTGTGAATCGATGGACGTATGAAGGACCTACTTACGTTGACTTTCTGAAATTAGTAGCGCATGAATATTTTCATTTATGGAATGTAAAGAGAATTCGCCCTATAGAGTTAGGTCCTTTTGACTACGATAATGAAAACTATACTTCCATGCTTTGGGTGATGGAAGGGTTTACTTCTTATTACGAAAAATTGATTTTACTTCGAGCAGGTTTTTACACGGAAAAACAATTTATTGGCAGGATGTGGAATAGTTTAAACTATGTCGAAGGTTCTGTTGGTAGTAGAGTTCAACCAGTAGCACATGCAAGTTTTGATGCTTGGATAAAAGGGTATAGACCAAATGAGAATAGCAGAAATACAACAATGTCTTACTATTCTAGAGGTTCTGTAATTGCAATGATGCTAGACGCAAAAATCATTAAGCACACTAAAGGAAAGAAAAGCCTGGACCATTTTATGCAGAAAATGTACGATAAGTATTACAAGAAGCTAAATAGAGGGTTTTCTGAGAAAGAATTTAAGGCGGAATTAACAAGCTTTACGGGTGAAAATCTAGATGGTTTTTTCGCGAAATACATTGATGGAACTGAAATACCTGATTATAAAGATGAATTCGCCCCACTTGGGTTAGACGTTGAATATGCTGGTAAATCGTTACCCAGCGTTGGATTAAGTATTTCTGATGTTGGTGGAAAAGCGATTATTAAAGGTATTAGAAGTAATTCTGCTGGAGAAGAAGCAGGACTGAGCGTCAATGACGAATTGATAGGAGCAAATGGAATGAGGGTTGATAAAAAATCACTGGATGATTATTTTAGATCGATGGACACCGGTGAGAAAATAAACATATTGTTCTCGCGTGATGAACAATTATATTCTACAGAATTAGTTGTTACAAATTACGAAAAACCAAGTTTCAAATATTCTATTTCTACAAGCAAGAAAGGGAATTATCACGATTTTTGGTTAAGAAAAATGGACAAATGAAATTAAATCTTTTTGCTTTTTTAATTGTTTTACATGCTTCTCTTGTATCATTCGGCCAATCACGTTTTGAACTCGTACAACTCAAACTACCGAAAGATGCTACCTATTCAACATCTCAAATAGAACCATCAATTGCTATTAATCCGCTAAATCCTAAACAAATGGCTGCGGGCTCTGTGTTGACTGACTACTATTATTCAACAAATGGTGGAAAAAAATGGAAAAGCAAAACCATGGAAAGCTCGTATGGTGTCTATGGTGATCCTGTTTTAATGTTTGACGCAAAAGGCAAGTTGTATTATACACATTTGGCCAGTTATTCTAAATCAACGCATTTGGATAGAATTGTTTGTCAAACAACAGATAAAGTTTGCAAGAAATTCAATGATGGTAGCTTCACAAAACCAAATGGTAGCAAAGTACAAGATAAGCAATGGACAGTAGTCAATCCTGCAACAAACACGATTTACATGACGTGGACACAATTCGATGCGTATGATTCTTCCAATCCAGAGGATAGTTCATTGATTGTATTTGCAAAATCAATTGACCAAGGAGAATCATGGAGCGATCCAATTGTTATTTCAACATTTCCGGGAGATTGCAAAGATGATGACAACACGGTTGAAGGAGCCGTTCCTGCAATTGGTCCAAATGGAGAGATTTATGTTACTTGGACAGGGCCGAAGGGCTTGGTTTTTCAGAAATCGTTGGACGGAGGCACAACCTGGTTGAATACAGAAAGAGTTTTAGAACCTCAACATGGAGGTTGGACTATTGAAATACCAGGTATTTATAGAGCAAATGGATTACCTATTTTAAAATGCGATCTGAGTAATGGTCCTAATCGAGGAACATTGTACCTCAACTGGGCAGACCAAAATAATGGAGAGGATGATACAGATATTTGGCTCTTAAAGTCAACAGACGGGGGTGACACTTGGTCGAAAAGGATTAAAGTAAATCAAGATAAATCGAAAAACCATCAGTTCTTCACATGGATGACTCTTGACCCAAGCAATGGTTATCTGTATTTTGTTTATTATGACAGAAGAAATTATATTGATAATCAAACGGACGTGTATATCTCTGCGTCTAGGGATGGAGGAACGTCGTTTGCTGATACACGTATTTCGCATTCTCCATTTACACCAGATAAAGGATTATTTTTTGGAGACTACCTTAACATAGATGCAGTAAATGGAGTGATACGACCTATTTGGCCTCGTTTAGATGGTAAAGTGATTTCGTTATGGGTAGCATTGATAAGTGAAGAGTCTTTGATGAATGAAATGAAAAAAAAATAATGCCTCTCAATATTAGATTGCAGCAGGTTTAAAAGTTAAAGAAATGTAAAAGTTTCGATATAATTCATTATATTCACTATTCTTGTAGTTAAATAAACCTATTGAAAAGTATTTCAGTCATCATATTAGTTGTTTTTTCATTCTGTAGCAGTGCGCAGGACACAACTTCTATTGATACTGTGCTTATTCAATTGTCAGGAGTTGTGATAGGGGAAAGTGACTTAGAACCACTTCCATACACAACTATTTTCGATAAAACCCAAAGGCATGGTGTTATTGCTGATTATTATGGTTTCTTTTCCTTGGTTACTTATCCTGGAGATACAATTTTCTTCTCTTATTATGGACATAAAACATCCACTTATATCGTACCGGATAGTCTAGGCGATAATCGATATTCAATCATTCACATGATGCAGAAAGATACGGTTAATCTTCCAGCAGTTACTGTTTATCCATGGCCGTCACGAGAAGATTTTGCCCGTGCATTTATTGAAATGGATCCTTATGAAGATGCATTGAGAAGAGCGCAAAGACAATTATCGGGAGAAAGTTTAGCATTTATAGCAGCAAAGTTAGAGGGAGATGCTAGTTTGAGTTATACCAACGCTAGAAATCAGGCCTATACACAACTTTACACGAATGGTCAATTGCCAGTCAATAACCTGCTAAACCCTTATTCATGGGCTAAACTCATTAAAGACTGGAAAGCAGGGAAGTTGAGTAAACAGTGAGATAATATGTTTAACATGCTGTAATTAACTAATTAACTATTTTCAATTACCTCGGCTAGTATCAATTACTCGATATTACTAATTACGAACTTGTAATTGGGTAGCATAAAAAATACTTCTCAACAGGCTTTGTAAGTGCTGAAATATTCAAATTATCAGAGGCTTCAGCTAGATCTATGACATCTCCATTTTTCATCAAAAGATTGATGTTTTCACGGCCCTCGTTATATGCGTTGTTTCTAAGAATGTCTGTATATACAAAATAATCCACTTCTTCTTCTGAGTTAAGTTGCATAGAATCTTGCACATCTTTTTTAACCTTGGCCAGTTGATTCTCTGAAAATGGATTTTTAGAAATTTCAATCTTAAATAAGTCACGATTAATGAGTCGTTTTGATAATTCTGCTAGAACTTTATCATCACAAAACTGCCAAACTTTTATGGCTCCGAGAATATCAAAGTCGTCCAAGAAAGAAAATTTATCAAGCGTATCTTTACTTTTAAATTCTTCTTTTGAAACATTATTTTCCATAAAAAAGATTAATGATGGACTTCCAAATAATTTCTTTCCTTCTTGCACCAATTGTTTTGCTCTGCGAAGAATATAAATCAACATATATTCGCACGCAACAACCGTTTTGTGCATATAGACTTGCCAGTACATCAATCTTCTGGACACAATAAACTTCTCAATAGAGTAGATCCCTTTCTCCTCTAGAACAAGGTTGCCGTCCTTTACTTCAATCATTTCAATTATTCGGTCACTACCAATTTTCCCTTCACTGACACCTGTGTAAAATGAATCTCTGTTTAAATAATCCATTCTATCCATGTCTAATTGGCTGGAAACCAATTGATGCAAATATTTTTTATGATAATCATTGGCAAATATTTTCAGAGCAAGATCTAATTCGTTATCAAATTCTTTACTTAATTGTTTTATGAATAAGCTAGAAATTTCTTCGTGACTAATTCCGGTTGCAATATCATGTTCTAAAGCATGACTAAATGGGCCATGTCCTATGTCATGTAAGAGAATAGCCAACAAAACAGCTTGCTCTTCCTTATTAGTAATCTCATGTCCCTTTCTCCTGATTGTTGCTACTGCTTTCGTCATGAGATGCATAGCTCCAATAACATGTTGAAAACGAGTATGAATGGCTCCTGGGTAAACCAAATGAGTCAAACCTAATTGATTGATTCTACGCAAACGTTGAAAGTAAGGATGCTGAATAATGTCGAAAATAATTTCACTCGGTATTGTAATAAAACCGTAAACGGGGTCGTTAACTATTTTCTTCTTATTATTAATGTTGACTTTTGAATCCAATTGCATACTTTTAGAACTTAAGGTCAAATTTAAAAAAATATAACGCAATGCAGATTAAAATCCTTTGGGCAGACGATGAAATTGACTTATTGAAGCCACATATTCTCTTTTTAGAAGCAAAAGGATACGAAGTTACACCTTGCAACAATGGTTCTACAGCTGTAGAGAAGAATGAAGAGGAAGAATTTGACATCATTTTCTTGGATGAAAATATGCCTGGAATTACTGGTTTAGAAGCATTGACAAGAATAAAACAAGCCAAACCTCACGTTCCTGTGGTTATGATCACCAAAAGTGAGGAAGAATATATCATGGAAGAGGCTATTGGGAGTAATATTGCAGATTACTTAATCAAGCCAGTCAACCCAAATCAAATTTTGTTGTCGATAAAAAAAAGTCTAGATGCAAGTAAGCTCGTTTCCCAGAAAACAAATTCTAGTTATCAACAAGAATTTAGAGAATTAGGGATGCAACTAGGCAGTCGTTTAGATATTGACGAGTGGTTTGATGTCTATGAAAAATTGATCTATTGGGAACTAAAACTCAACGATATTGAAGACACAGGAATGAAAGAAATTCTTGAAATGCAGAAAAGGGAGGCGAATGCTCAGTTTTCTAAATTTATTGAAAATGAATATTTGAATTGGCTTAATGGGATAGAGGATGCTCCTGAAATGATTCATACTTTATTTAAGAATAAAATCAATCCGAAATTGGATGACGGTGATTTGTTTGTGATTGTCATTGACAATCTCCGATATGATCAATGGAAAATGCTGCGGCCTATTTTTGCTAAGTATTTTACTGTGAATAATGAAGAAATTATCTATTCTATTCTCCCAACAGCGACTCAATATGCGAGGAATGCATTTTTTGCTGGATTAATGCCTTCGGAAATTCAAAAGAAATTCCCACAATATTGGGTAGGAGAGGATGAAGAAGGTGGCAAAAATATGTATGAAAAGGAATTGTTAGAGACACAGTTAAAGCGTTTGAACAGAAATGTCAAATTTTCCTACAATAAAATTACAAACCTAGCTGCTGGAAAAAAAATGGCTGATAATTTCAATCAATTATTGGATAATGACTTGAATGTAATTGTTTATAATTTTGTGGACATGCTTTCTCATGCACGAACAGAAATGGAGGTGATTAAGGAATTGGCGGGTGACGAATCTGCTTATCGTTCTTTGACAGTTTCTTGGTTTGAGCATTCTCCATTACAAGATATTATTAAAAAAATCGCAGCGGCTGGAAAGCGACTGATGATAACAACTGATCATGGTACAGTGCGGGTTAATAATCCTGTCAAAATAGTAGGAGAGAAGTCTGTAAACACGAATTTACGCTACAAAACAGGTAGAAGTCTTTCTTACAAAGGCAAGGATGTTTTTCAGGTAAAGGAGCCGCAAGATGCTTTTTTGCCGAGGACCAGTATCAACTCTGAATATGTTTTTGCTAGAGATCAAGATTTTTTCGTCTATCCAAATAAATACAATCACTTTGTGAAATATTACAATGATACCTTTCAACATGGAGGGATATCTTTAGAAGAGTTGTTAATCCCATTTATTGAACTTTCACCAAAGTAATGGAAATTAGAATTGCAACATTAGACGATTTGCCGTTTGCAGCACAACAATTTTTAGAAAATATCGGTGATGCTAAAATTTTTGCTTTTAATGCAGAAATGGGAATAGGAAAAACAACGTTTATCACCGCTTTGCTTCATGCAATGGGAGTAGATAATATAGAAGGTTCTCCAACTTATTCTTTGGTGAATAGTTACCAGAGTAAAATGTGTGGTGAAATTCACCACTTCGACTTATTCAGAATAGAAAGTGAGGAAGAAGCATTGGATATGGGTATTGAAGAAATGATTTATTCAGATAGCATCTGTTTCATCGAATGGCCGGATAAAATAGAGTCACTATTACCGGAGGCTGCCGTGAAAGTGGAGATTCGGAAGGAAGGTGAGTGTAGAGTGATGAGTTATTAAAGGTTGAGTTAACTTTATCCGCCTCCAGATTCTCCCACCAACGAGGAAGCTTGGTTAATGCCTTTGAAATTGCTTCAACTTAAAATTTTATCCGTGTTTATGTAGTGAAATATGTACCAAACGAAAAAAAAATTTCTTTTAAAACCATTTTCGTTTATCTTCGTATAACAGTATTCAATACCTGATATATGATTACAGATCCAGAGATTTTGAAGCACCTGATGCAACAAGGCAGTCTTTTACCAAAAGAAGAAATGCTAGAAGTTGCACGTAAAAAAGGTAATCTTTATATTGGTATTCCGAAAGAAATTTCATTTCAAGAGCGTCGTGTAGCGCTGGTGCCAGAAACGGTTTCTTTACTTGTCTCTAATGGTCATAGAGTAAAGGTAGAAACTAAAAGTGGAGAAGGATCTAATTTTTCTGATAGCGATTATAGCGAGGCAGGTGCAGAAATTTGTCATGATAGGAAAGAAATATTTTCGTGTGATATTATTTTCAAAGTTGCGCCCCCAGATGAAGATGAGGTAGCGATGATGCCTGGAAATCAAACACTTATTTCTGCATTACAAATTTCGATTCAACCAAAAATCATTCTTCAAAAATTAATAGAAAAAAAAATAACTGCTATTGCTTGGGATTATATTAGAGACGATAGTGGTGTTTTTCCGGTGGTTCGAACAATGGGAGAAATTGCAGGAAGTACAGCTATGCTTGTTGCTGGTGAACTTCTCTCTTCTTTTTACAATGGCAAAGGTTTAATGCTTGGAGGTGTTGCAGGTGTTCAACCAACAGAAGTCGTTGTTATTGGAGCAGGTACAGTTGGAGAGAATGCTACACGTTGCGCGTTAGGATTGGGAGCATCAGTCAAAGTATTTGATAATTCTCTCACTAAGTTGCGAAGACTTCAGAATGATCTAGGAGTACGTGTTTACACTTCGGTCATTCAACCAAAAGTCCTAGCAAAATCTCTAATGCGAGCCGATGTTGTTATTGGAGCGTTGAGAGCGCCACTAGGCAGAACACCTTGTGTAGTTACAGAAGAAATGATTCAAAATATGAAACCAGGCTCTGTTGTTATCGATATAAGTATTGATCAAGGAGGTTGTTTTGAAACATCACGTGTTACCACTCATAACAATCCAACCTTTAAAAAACACGACATAATTCATTATTGTGTGCCTAATATTGCATCACGTGTTTCGCGAACAGCATCTTTTGCATTGTCCAACATCTTCTCACCGATACTTATGAATATGGGACGCATGGGTGGCTGTAAAGAATTGATTATGCAAGACACAGGATTTAGAAGTGGTGTTTATATCTATAAAGGTCACTTAACAAGTGAAGTTCTAGGGAAGGTGTTTGATTTAAAATACAAGGACATAGAACTTCTATTGATGGGAATGAAGTAATGATTGTTCCTTTAGATTTTCCTAAAGCAGAATTACGCTTAAAACGAAAAAATGGCCAAGTTTATGTTTGGTGTATCATCCGAAAAATGTATTTGTTATGTTCACCAGAAGAATGGGTGAGACAGCATGTTATTCACTATCTCATTAATCATAAAAATATTTCGTCAGGGTTAATTGCTTCAGAATATAGTATAGACTATAATGGTATAACTAAACGAGCTGATATCGTTGTTTTCGACACTTTTCACAAACCTATTTTAATAGTCGAATGCAAGGCTCCAGAAGTTGCGATTAATGAGAAAGTTCTTTTTCAAATTGGGCAGTACAATTCACAATTGGACGTAAATTTTCTATTTCTAACCAATGGGTTGAATCATCTAATTTGTCAAGTTGAAAACGGAGAATTGAATGTTTTAGATGAGTTGCCAAATGGCCTAATTTATCGAAAAGAGGAGGAGTAAACGTGAAATTATCTCATAAGATTATTAAAACAAGAAATCATTGATTTCGCATGGCTCCAAATAAATCAATCGCTTGAATTTTTTGTACTTCTCCGTTCCTTTCGATTTGTTAAGAACGTAAAACGACCAGTCGTACAATTGCCAACCAAGACCTTTGTCAATAGTGAGTTTATCAATTTCTTTCTCAAATTTTTCTTTACTCTTTTTTGAAGAATAAGCAAAAGCTCTTGCAACGACACCTATAAAACTTCTTTTCGAATAGTCAACAATGTGGTTGAATTCATGACCGAATACACCAACACGAGCATTAAAGCTTGCATCTCGAAGGGTTACTTTATTTGATGAGTTTGACTCATCGATTCGAACGATGTATGTTCTTTTAGATTTCCTACGAAAGAATATTGAGGCAACTGACGGTCGAGTGTTCAAGGTTGTTTTTATTTTCTGAACCTTAAATTTCATCTTGACCCCAATTAACTCTGGGAAATAGGAAATAGCTTTGTAAACAACTAGTTCATAGCGAATTGGGATTTCTTTATTCGTTTCAAAGTTTTTCTTGAGAGAATCCAATTGAGTGATAACTGATAAAGAGTCAATTTTCCTCTCTTGAGATAATTTCTGTGTGAAAGAAGAAGTTCCAAAATACGAACAAAAAATAACAGTGACAAGGAATTTTAATACGAAATTCTTCATCGTTAATTGATAATTATTAATTACTAATTGAGTTAAGTTTAAACGCGCTTGTTTTATGGAAAGTAATTTCAGGATAATCTTGTTCTGCCATTTGAAGTAAGAAAGATGTTTCTGCTAAAAAAACTAAATTATCGTCTTTATCTTTTGCGATGTACCTTGTTTTGGCTCGTTTAAATTCTTCCAGCTTAGCGTCGTCCGTTGCAGTTATCCAACAAGCTTTGTGGAAGTTTTTCGCTACAAAACGACATTTTGCTCCATATTCATGATCTAGGCGGTAACTAATAACCTCAAACTGCAGTTGTCCAACCGTCCCAATAACTTTACGATTACCAGGCTGCTGAATAAACAATTGTGCAACACCTTCGTCCATTAGTTGACGAATTCCTTTGTCCAATTGTTTTGATTTCATTGGGTCAAGGTTTTCTAATTCCATGAAAATTTCTGGAGAAAAGCTCGGAATTCCTTTAAAATTAAATTTCTCTCCTTCGGTCAAAGTATCGCCAATTTTAAAACTTCCTGAATCGTATAGTCCGATAACGTCTCCAGGATAAGCTTCATCAATAATACTCTTATCTTGCGCCATAAATGATGTTGGATTTGGAAATTTCATTTTCTTACCATTCCTAACGTGATTGTAGAAGGTGTTTCTTTGAAATTTTCCTGACACAATTCGTAAAAATGCAATTCTGTCCCTGTGTTTTGGATCCAAGTTGGCGTGAATTTTAAAAACGAAGCCGGAAAATTTTTCATCGATTGGTTCTACTCGTTTTGAATCTGCATCACGACCAATGGGTGAAGGTGATATTTCACAAAATGCATTCAACAATTCTTGTACCCCAAAATTATTCACAGCAGAGCCGAAAAATACGGGTGCAACCTGACCTGCAAGGTAATCTTCTCTTTTAAAAGGGTCGTAAACACCTTCTATCATTTCTATTTCTTCACGTAATTCTTGGGCTTCTTCTTTGCCTATTTTTTCATCTAAGTCTTTCGAGTGGAGATCAGATAGAGATTGCACATCGTCTGAGATACCCGTTTTATTAGGAGAAAAGAGGTTGAGTTCTTTTTTATAAATGTTGTAAACACCTTTAAAACGATCGCCCATACCGATAGGCCATGATAATGGACAGACTTTTATTTTCAGAATAGATTCTAATTCGTCAAGTAAATCAAATGACTCTTTACCGTCTCTGTCAAGTTTGTTGACGAAGATTATCACTGGAGTATCCCTCATTCGACAAACCTCCATCAATCTTTTGGTTTGTGCCTCTACACCGCTGGCAACGTCGATAACCAAGATAACACTATCAACAGCTGTTAAGGTTCTAAAAGTATCTTCTGCAAAGTCCTTGTGACCAGGGGTGTCCAGTATGTTAATTTGTTTGTTGTTGTAGTTAAATGCCATTACAGAAGTTGCAACGGAAATACCTCTTTGCTTTTCAATCTCCATGAAGTCAGAAGTTGCTGTCTTCTTTATTTTATTATTCTTGACAGCTCCTGCAGATTGAATGGCACCGCCAAAAAGTAACAATTTCTCTGTCAAAGTTGTTTTTCCAGCATCTGGATGGGAGATAATACCAAAGGTTCTCCTTTTTTCTATTTCAATAGAATTACTCATAGGTTTTTCAAACTTGGCGACAAAGATACTATATAAATAGTGCAGAAGTCAAGAAGTTGCATCTTGAAAATAAAAATGGTAGAAAGTTTAAAGAATCTAAGTTGTTAATAAGAAGTTACGATGTTCCCTGATGACACACCCAATTCCTCTGCGTTTACTGTTAAAAGTGGCAAATGGAGTTCATTCTCAATTATGGATTGGATAAATGAGTTAGGATTTTTAATGATTCCTTCTTGGTAATAACCCGCAGCTATAAGGTCTGCATCAACTTCTTGAGCATAATTTATTAATTCTTGCTCATAGTTTGAACCTACTGGAATATTTTCTATCTCATATTTGATGTCATTTTCTTCAAAATGTTTTCGTATGATCAATTGGTTCGACTTCATATGTTTTTCGAGCCACTCATCTTTATCATGATAACCCACAAGGTGAATTGTCGCATCGAATTGTTTTGCAATTTTAGTTGCTAAATTCGTGATTTGCATTGTTTTTTTCTCAAAAGAGAAGGGCATGACAATCGTGTTGATTTTTTCAACTGTTTTTTTGCCTTGGGTAACTAAAAATGGTGATGAAGAATTGCTTAACATCTTCACAATGTTACTGCCAAATATTTTTTGGAAGCCCTTAGCTCCGTGAGTGCCAAGAACAATTAAAGAAGGTTCTACTAGGTCTCCTGCTATTTTAATGCTATCAAATAAATCTCCTATAAGTACTCTTGATTGTATTCGTTTTTGATCATTCTCAGCTAATGCATTTATAGATTTTGAAAACTTGGTTTTTGCTGATTTTTTTTCTGAATGCTTCTTGACTACATGTAAGAGTATTACTTGGCCATTATTTGCAATTGCCAAGTCGAGACCCAAACGTAAAGCGCTTTCTGAAACTGATGTAAAGTCAAATGGAACGAGGTATAATGGAGTTTCTTGCATGATCATTGTTTTAAATTAAATTGAAATAAAGATATCAAATTATTTGTCAACTGCTACTGTTTGAGGTATTTCTCTATATAATAATTTTGTATTCGGGTCTAGCGTATAATTCAAAACCGATTTTTTTTTCAGTTCAATTTCTATCGCTTTCGTTTTTTTTGTAAAATACAATTGATGTATATTTTTATTTCCATCCTCAGTAATTTCTATATCTAAAGGAAATTCATAAGCTTGCTTTTGGACTTGTTCTATAATTAGAATTCTTTTTCTACATTTCTTTTTTGTTGTTGCCTTAATACTTATCATTTTACTTCTTCTAAGCCATTGATTAAAGAATAATTGGAGATCTTGACCACTCGTTTTTTCAATGGACGCAATAAAATCATCACTTGAAGCATTACTATATTTATATTCTTGATAAAATGTTCGTAATCCTTTCCAGAATAGAGAATCTCCAATTTTATTTCTTAGCATGTGTAATACCCATGAACCTTTTTGATAAGAGTTAGGATTCAATAACTGCATCCGATTAGTTGTGATGGTATCAATGACTGGTCGTTTCACTTTGTCTTCAAAATTCATAATCCGCTGTCGATCCTTTTTAAGTTGCTGATTCATAGCCTCCTGACCATATTTTTGTTCTACATGAAGATTGGTTAGGTAGGTCGCAAAACCTTCGCTCAGCCACAAATGTATCCAATCAGCCTCAGTGACACTATTTCCAAACCATTGATGCGCAATTTCGTGAGCAATTAAATTCTCCATTTCGTTTTTACCGGTAAAAGCTTCTTCATCATAAAAAATACAGCTTGCATTTTCCATTCCTCCAAAACGTGTTGTTGATTGCACATTCGCCAATTTCTCAAAAGGGTAGGGGCCAATTTTTTTGATGAAAAAATGCAATGGATCGGGAGCTACGTTTAAATCACCTAATGCGAACCCAGCATTCTTCTCATATACCCAACTGGTCAATTCAAAACCGCCTAGATGCTCCATTTTTTCAACGTCGAAATTGGCAGCTCCAAATACCATCACTTTGGTGGGTAATTCAAAGTTAGTTTCGTATTCTGTTAATGCATAAACATCATCTATTATTTGAGAGTTCGTCAATTGCCCATTCGCAATGACTGAATAATGATTTGGTGCTTTGATAGAAAAACTAACTTTTGCCTTATCTGAAGGATGATCAATACAAGCAATCCAGTGCTGTGCTCTATTCGGCCAATTATCACCAAAAAAAGTTCGTTTCCCATATTTATTCTTACTAATGACTAAGCCGTCCGCAGGAATTCCAGAATAGCTAATTTCAATAACTCTATGGTCTCCTTTTTTGTTGTTAGAATGAATTCTTAGTAAATTATTTTGATGCTCAAATGCCAATGACGTGCCATTGAGCACTGCAGAAGAAACAGTCATTCCTTTGCCAGATAATGTATTGAAATTGACTAAGTTAAGTTCAATAAATTCACAGTTATCTGTAACAAGAACAGTTATTTTTTCAACGACATCTATTACATCTGTTGTATCTTCGAATGAAATTTTTAGATCGTATTTTTTAACATCTATATTCGTCTGAGTTGTTCCATGAAAACAAAATAGAAGGAAATATACTAGGAGATATTTCATTTGAGAGAGATTGGTGAATAATTGGTTCGAATACACTTCTTCAAAGGTAAAGAATTTTTAAAATAAATTGGCATGAATCTTCCATGCTATCAGTAAAATTGTTTTTTTTTGAAGAAAATGAATTATAGCGTATATCTTTGTTAACAATTGATTATATTCGAAATGTCTTGAATCAATTAGTGTTAAATAGAAATTAGTGGAATGAAGAAGATAAATGTAAAAAAGTTAATGAAGAGATTGGTCATTTGGCTTGTTATCATTCCAATACTTCTTTTTTTTAGCGTTGTTCTTGTTGTTTATTGGAAACAGGATAAGATAGTTCAAAATTTGATTACATCATTTAATGAAGATTTTACCGGAAAAGTGGAAATTGAAGGCAGTCACGTTTCACCTTTCGAAAATTTCCCTTACATATCTATAGACTTAGAAGATTTAGAGCTTTTTGAGACTAAAAAGACAGATGTTGATCCTATAGTAGATTTGAAAGATATATATGTTGGGTTCAATATCTGGGATTTAATTTCTGGAAATTATGACATCAAAATACTAGAAATGAAAGATGGTTTTATTCATGCTGTTCAGAATGAGGACGGAGAATTAAATATAACAAAAGCCCTAGAAACAAAAAAAGAAATCGAAAATGTTGAAGACGAGTTTAACATTCATTTGAAGCTAATAAAGTTGATAGATGTCGACATCTATAAATTGAACAGTTCAATAGATCTCATGGTGGAGTCATTCGTGGACGAAGCAAAAATTAAGTTTATTTCAAGTGATGAAAAGATGTTTGCTTCTGTGGAAACACATTCTGAACTCAATATTATAAAAAATGGGGATACTTCGTTCGTGAAACGGAAACATTTAAATTTAGATCTTGAACTTGAATACCTTAAGAAAGACCAATTAATTACAATAAGTCCTTCTGAACTTGAATTAGAAAA
>Ga0316208_1001221_pt1 | contig 25176 bp, 23 predicted proteins | sample 3monopyrite_MG_FD_204944 | JGI IMG/M metagenome (GOLD analysis project Ga0316208, IMG submission 204944) | Microbial mat bacterial communities from mineral coupon in-situ incubated in ocean water Damariscotta River, Maine, United States -... | ecosystem: Environmental > Aquatic > Marine >... | reverse complement strand
ATGGTTGAGTATTCTTCACCAAACACCAATAAACCGTTGCATTTAGGGCACGTGAGAAATAATCTTTTGGGCTATAGTGTTGCTGAAATTTTAAAAGCATCGGGTAAAAAAGTTTATAAAACCCAAATTATTAATGATAGAGGGATTCATATTTGCAAAAGTATGTTGGCTTGGGAGCGTTTTGGTAATGGTGAAACCCCAGAATCTTCAGGTTTAAAAGGTGATAAATTAGTTGGTAATTATTATGTGAAGTTTGACCAAGAATATAAAAAAGAAATCCAAGATTTAATTTCTAAAGGAGGTTCTGAAGATGATGCAAAAAAGCACGCTCCAATATTAATTGAAGCTCAAAATATGCTTTTAAAATGGGAAGCAGGCGATGAAGAGGTTGTAGCGCTTTGGAAAAAAATGAATGGCTGGGTTTATGAAGGTTTTGCTGAAAGCTATAAAAATTTAGGAGTAGATTTTGATACCTTATATTATGAAAGTAATACCTATTTATTAGGAAAGGAATTTGTTGCTGAAGGACTAAAATTAGGCGTGTTTCAAAAAGAAGACGATGGATCAGTTTGGTGTGATTTAACCGAAGATGGACTAGATAAAAAAATAGTACAGCGTGCAGATGGTACTGCGGTTTATATGACGCAAGATATCGGAACAGCTATTCAACGTATTAAAGATTTTCCAGATGTTGGCGGTATGGTTTATACGGTTGGAAATGAACAAGATTATCACTTTCAAGTGTTGTTTTTAATTTTGAAAAAGCTAGGTTTTGAATGGGCTAAGAATTTATATCATTTAAGTTACGGTATGGTAGATTTACCTAGTGGAAAAATGAAGAGTAGAGAAGGAACTGTGGTTGATGCAGATGATTTAATTGACGATATGGCTTCAACAGCCGAAGAGATTTCAGAAGAACTGGGTAAACTAGATGGCTATTCAAAAGAAGAAAAAAAGGAACTCTATAAAACAATAGGTTTAGGTGCTTTAAAATATTACGTTTTAAAAGTTGATCCAAAAAAGCGTATTTTGTTTGACCCAAAAGAATCTATAGATTTTCAAGGTAATACGGGGCCTTTTATACAATATACTTATGCCAGAATTCAATCTATTTTGCGTAAAGCTAATTTAAATGATAGTGTTAGTATAAGTGGAACATCTCTTCATCCAAAAGAAAAAGAACTTATTAAACAAATTCAGTTATTTCCCGAAGTTGTTCAAAATGCGGCTGATAATCATAGTCCTGCATTAATTGCCAATTATACTTATGATTTAGTTAAAGAGTTTAATTCTTTTTATCAAAACGTTTCAATTTTAGGAGCTGATAATGACTCTGAGAAAGCGTTGAGAGTGCAATTATCTCATGTGGTTGCGAATACGATTAAAAATAGTTTTGGGTTATTAGGGATTCATGTTCCAGAGCGAATGTAGTTTTTAAGGATTCGTTTCACGCTTGATAAAAAATCCTTGGAATGTTTTTTATCAAGCGTTAAACGACATAGTTGGTAGAGATTATTTACTAAACCAACTTTTAAGAAATGACTTTCATATCTTCTTTATGGACGTCTACTTTCTTCTTATCTAGTTGTTCAGTCTTAAATTTTGGCATATTGTCTTTTCTGTGAAATGTAATGGGTACGGGTAGCACAGTAGCTAACCCTATAATTAATACTAAAGCTAAAAGCCTTAGTGCTTTTTTTATTGACTTCATAATAATATAATGGCTATAACATCAATACAATTGATGTTATGAAATTAAACATGTAGTGAGATTTGCTAATGGAAAGCAACCAAGTATTACAATTATTTTATGAAGCTGTTTTGATAGTTGCTAGTGTTAATTTGAGCAATAAGATTTTGCTCTAAAAACTGATATTTTAAAAATTGTAATGTCGTTTCTTTTTGAGATTTTAATGTAACATTAATCTCTAGAAGTTGCTTGTTTAAAAAGAATTTAAAACTAAAAACGGTATGTTGGTTAAAACTAACTTTTGATGAGGTTGTGTGTAAATGATTATTTTGTTTAGCAGAAGTCCATATGGAATTAGTGCTAATAACAAGTTCGGTTTGTGGTTTTTGTATTTGAGTTGATACACCAATAAACCCAGAAAAAGAAACTAGAGAAATAAGTAGCATAAGGCTACTAAAAAAGAGTTGTATTCTTTTTAGCATATTACAAATATAAAGCTTTATTTAAAACTGAACTCTTAAACTTACATTTGGAGTGATACCTAAGGATTTGTTTTCAACGGTATTAATTTCATTATTCTCATCTAAGGTGTAATACGTGTTGATAATGTTGCTTTTGTTTAGAAGATTCCAAATAGAAGCACCTATAGTAGCTCTTGCTGTATCAGAAATATTAAAGGCATAAGTTGCAGAACAATCAACACGTAAATAATCATCTAATCTACTACTATTGGGAGAAGCATAGGATATAACAGCGTCCTCTGAATCATCATCAATAGCAGGCTCTGTGTTTGGTATACCAGAATGCCAATTTAATCCCGCAGCAAACTTAATAGCATTGTTTGTATAAGTGCCAGCAAAAGTTAAGGCATGAGAAATATCTACATTGTTAGGGAATTCCCTCCCATCATTTAACTCATCAAAAGTGTAATTATTACTGCTGTATGAATAAGAAATCCAACTGCTTACTACATCGCTAAATTGTTTGTTTAAAAGCACATCGATACCTTTAATTTCATAACTACCCACGCTATTTACAAATTGAAATTGGTTTTGAAATCCTTGACTTCTTGTAGTAATGCCATCAACCTTTTTTATATAGGTTTCGGCACTTATCAATAATTTGTTTTTGCTGTAATGTAAACCTGCGGAAAGCTGTTTGCTTTTTATAATTGGTATTGGATAGATGATGGTTTGATTTTCATTAATAACCACGGCTTTGTTATTGTTTGAAAGCACCCAGCGGCGTTTTTCAATGCCTAAAAAATCGTTTTGTAAATCGATGATTTGCGAAGTAGTTTGACTTTTAAATTCGGCTAAAACTTCAAATCGAAAATGATTTAAAAACCTTTGAGAAAAACTTAATCGGGGTTCTGCAAAAAGCAGATCAAATTTTTGAATGTAATTTAATCGACCACCTAAAGTTAATTTGGTTTTAGCATCATTAGATAGAAATCCAGTTTCAGCATAAGCAGAGTGACTTCTTATAACCTCTCTAACAAAACTTCTAAAATTAGGATTATTAACATCTTCTAAATTACTAATACCTACCTCTGTAAATTGATAACCACTATTAATTTTTATTTGACTATTTGCATTATAATTGATATCTAATTTAGCAGAGATATCATACACTTCATTTTTCTGGATTAATCGCTGATTATTAATAACATCAAAATTGGTGGCGTCCAAATCATAATTAGAAACATAAACTTGTGCGATTGTTGAGAGTTTTTCACTCCAATTTCTGGTATAAGTAACTCCAAAGGCTAAGTTTTGTTGAGATAGTTTACTGTTTAAAGCTTCATCCCTGTCGTTTATGGTTGATTGTTCATCATAATTCAAACTGTTATTTACATTTAAAAAATGAAATCGAACTTTATCTTTTTTAGAAATATCATAAAGGAATTTAGCAGCGATATCATAAAAATAAAAAGTTTCATTTTGGGATATCGAATTACTGTTTTTTTTAGATTTTTCAAAATCTGAATCTTGAAAAATACGCTTAAAATATTGGTCGTAAGTTGTCGTGTTTATCAAATCTGTTATAGAGCGACGTGTAGATAATTGTAACTCTGTGTTTTTAGATAAGGGAACTTTAATATACCCATCTATATTAATTAAATTGAAACCTAAACCAGCATCAAATTCGTTATCAATGTCATCTGGTAAATGCATATCAATAATACTAGAAATACCATCTCCATATTTAGCACTTGTGCCATTTTTATAGACGTTAACACGCTTAGTTGTGTGAGGATTAAATGCAGAAATCAACCCGAAAAAGTGACCAGATTGATACATTTTTATACCATCCCAAAGTAGTAAATTTTGGTCGTGGGTACCACCGCGAACATTAATATTTGATACGGTTTCATCTGTACTGAGTACTCCAGGTATAGCTTGTATGGCTTGTAAAACATCTGGCTCAATAAGTCCAGGAAGAATACCAAAAGTTTTCGGTTTTATGGTTAAAGAACCATCGTTCAGTTTTGTAATCCCTGTAGTTAAATAGTTGGTTACAACTACTTCTTCAAGGCTTTGCATCCCAAAATCACCCTTTTCCTTTTTTACGACTTTTATAACAACAAACCTGTTATCTAATAATTCAAAATCTAATTGAGTTTCATGTCTTAGAAACTCTAAAGTTTCTTCTAATGAAAAATCTTTGTCTGGGCTATGGACTTCTTTATCATTTATCGTGTCGTCAACATAAGAAAAACTAATGTTATAGGTTTCAGAAATTGCTTTTAAAACAACAATAAGTGGTTGCTTTTCTTTTTGAACCGTTTGTGCTTTTACAGCCGCAACATTCAAAAAAAACACAGTAAAAATAATAGAAAGAATAAAGCTTCTATTCACCTTTTAAAGTAATCGTATTATTCGATTTGCTATACGTTGCATGTAAAGGTAAGGTAATTGACTTTAAAGCCACATCCATATTATCATGAGCAAAACTACCTGTGAATAATTGTTCAGAATCAATGCCTATTAAAGTAACATCAACTTGGTATTGTCTTTCAAATTCAGCAATAACGGTTTTGTAAGGTAAACTTCTAAATGTACTTACGTTATTTAACCACGAAGGCGTCGTGCGGTTTTCTTTTTCTTTAGCAATTGTTTTCCCGTCGATAATTAAAAAACTGTCTCCAGGTTTCAATTTTGTTTCTTTCGACTTGTAAGTCACCCCAACTAGTCCTTCGTAGCAAATAACCTCAAAATAATTGTCCCGTTGTTTTACATTAAATTGAGTACCATAAACCCTAACGGTTCCTGATGTGGTTTTTACCTTAAATGATGTTCCTCCTTTAGCAACTTTAAAAAAGGCTTCGCCATGAAGCTCTACTTCGCGTTCATGTTTCCAATCTTTTTTATTGAATGCTAAATATGACTTGGCGTTGAGGGAAACACTAGACGCATCTGGTAATTCTATTGTTGTTTTTTGTGCATATTCAGTAGAAATTTTAGTATCTAAAGTGGTTGTATAATAGTATAAACTAAAAGACACTGCAAGTATCGCAGCAATACGCATTAATGGTTTAAACCAATGTTTAGATGCTTGCTTTTTACTCCCGATAGCTATCGGGGTAATAGCAGATAATACGTTTTCTAATTGCTTAGAAGTGTCGTAATCATCGACTTTAAAAGCTTGCAAGTTGTTATTTAACTTTACTAAATCGTCATAATCTTCAAGGTTTTTAAAAGCCTGAAGTTCTTGATCATTTAGGTTGTTATCTAACCATTTCGATATTAAAATTTCTTTATTCATGATTTCTATACAACTATATAACAGTTAAGTTTTATTTTTTCCTACCCCGAAAATAAAAAAATAAAAAAATAATCCCCATAGCTATCGGAACCAAATCTCAGATTGTTACGCTGAGATTCGCAGAGTTTACGCAGTGATTCACAGAGAAATAGATTTTGTTTTTGAATCAATGTGTTGATTGTTTTTTATGCTTTCATTTTGTTTTTTAGACCATTTATTTGATAAATTCCAAAAAAATGAACTTATTGAGAGTATTATTCCTATAATAATTACTAACAAAACTTCCGTCTTCTGTCTTCCGTCTTCCGTCTTCCGTCTTCCGTCTTCTGTCTTCCGTCTTCTGTCTTCCGTCTTCTGTCTTCCGTCTTCTGTCTTCCGTCTTCCGACTTTTTCCCTCACAACTCCTTAATATCCTTCCGTAATTTCGCTAAAGCTCCATAAATTCGTTTTTCAACCGCTTTGGTCGAAATTCCTAAAATCTCAGCAATTTCCTTAAAGCGTTTGCCTTCAACACGGTTCATCATAAAAGCTTCACGTTGCGCATCCGTTAAATTAGAAAGTGCTTTTTGTAATTTATCATGATACTCAGATTCCTGCATTAAAAACTCAGGATTCTCGTTGGTTGACGTTTTAGGTTTGATTTGCTGATGCTTTAAAACTACTTTTTGATGCGCCACTTCATTCAGCATTAAATTATTGGCAGTAGTAAACACAAAACTCTTTGCTTTCTCTGGCGAAATTTTGGCGCAGTTCTCCCATAACTTAATAAAAGCTTCCTGTACTTTATCTTTTGGGTTCAGTAAATCTCCAAACTTATAGTATAAGAAGTTGTGTAAATCTTTAGCGTGTTTATTAAAGATGGAAGAAAATAAGTGTTCTTCGCAAATATTTTCATGTAGTTGTTTGCTCATTAGCTTTGTTGATTGGTAAACATCATTAAATTTGACTTTATTGTCAGTCTGAGCGCAGTCGAAGACCAATGGAGTTGCGTTTTCATTAGCATTTCGTCTGCGCTCAATGTGACAAAGCAGTAGTGTTTCATAAGCTTTAATCCTCTAAAGTAAGCCTTTTTTGGATTTTAGTTTTTGGAATTTTTTAAATTTTTTTCAAAAGTGGGGTAGGAATTTTTAAAGTTAACCTGTTTTATAATAAAATGCTTGAACTCATCTTGACTTTTAGCGTTTAACCGAAAATGAGAAAAAATTAATACAGATGAGGCAGTTTTTGAAATGCATAGCAACGATACGCATAAGGAAACTAACAAAATATGGATTAATTTTAGCCATTTTTTAAAAAATTATAAAAGTCAAGATGAGTTCACAAGTTTAACCCAAAATCATTTACTATGAAAACTACTATGAAGACATTTTTACTAATTCCTTTTTTTGCCCTTTTATTATTCACATCTTGTCAAGATGAAGTCACTGAGATTTCTCAACCAGAAGAAAGTGAAGCCCTTACTGCCGAATCTGAGCTTACAAGCTTAATGTTCTCCACATCTATCATGGACGGATCTGCTGACAATATTATCGATAATGCCAGTTGTACTTCCGTTAAACTTCCTATAACTGTGAAAGTTAACGGTCTTGAAATTATTATTGACTCTAGAGAAGACTTTAAAGTTATTGAAGCTATTTTTAATGAGTTTGAAGATGATGATGACCGTTTAGACATTATATTCCCAATTACTATTATTCTATCAGATTATGAAGAAATTGTACTTGAAAATCGCGAAGCTTTGGAAGCACTTATTGAAAAATGTAGAGGAGATAATGAAGATGATGACGATATTGAGTGTATCGATTTTCATTACCCAATTTCATTTTCAGTATTTGATACAGACTTTCAAATTATTGATGTTGTAACTATTGAAAACGACAGACAATTATACCATTTTTTAAAGCGTGTAAAAAACCATACCGTTATTGCAAGTCTTAATTTCCCTATTACACTTGAGTATGCTGATGGTACAACAGTTGAAGTTTATAACAACGAAGAATTAGCAAGAACAATTAAAGAAGCCAAAGATACTTGTGATGAAGATGACGATAATGATTACGGTGATGACGATTTCACTAAAGAACGTTTAGATGAGTATTTAAAGATTTGTCCATGGGTAGTTCATGAGTTTAAAAGAAACAATCAAGATAACACAGCAGAATATAAAGAGTATGCTTTAAACTTTAAAGAAGATGGTGTTGTGGTAATGCGAGCAAGAGGAGGTAACATGCTAACAGGTACGTGGAGCACTCGAGTAACTGATAGAGGTGCACTTTTAAAATTAGAATTTGAAACTTTAGCAGATTTTACTTTAGAATGGATTGTTTATGATATTGAATACGGTACCATAAAACTTTTTGAAGTTGGAGGTAACAGAATCATAATGAAGAAAAACTGTGATGTTGTTATAGATGTAACCAAGGAGCGAATTGAAAACTTTCTACAAGCATGTTTATGGAGAGTAGCGCGATTAAATATTGATGGTACAGATAATGAAAAAGACTATATAGGAACGCCACTTAAATTCTACGAAGATAATGTTGTTAAACTTAGAATTAACGGTGAGTTAGTACAAGGTACTTACGAGATAGGAGTTAGAAATGCTGGTTTCATCTTACAAATCAATTTAGATGGCAGACCAAATTTAAAACTAGAATGGTTAATTACATTCTTAGAAGAAGATTTAATCAAGCTTGAAAATGTAAATAATCAAATGATATTAAAGAGACATTGCCCTGATGCAGACGACGATTTAACCTATGTTGACGGCGTACTTGTAAACGGTACTTGGGAAGTTGCTTTGTATCAAGATGGTCAAGAAAATAAAACAGAAGACTATTTGGGTTATGTAATTGGTTTTAATGAAAACGGACAATTAATAGCAGAGGGTAATGGAGAAAACTTCTGGGGATCTTGGTTATCATTCAGAAATGATGGTTTGTTTTTAGGATTGAATTTTGATGAAAAATTACCAATGGACATATTAAACCACAGATGGAAAATTAGTGATATTTCGCCTAATAGAATAGAATTAAAAAATTTCAATGCAAATGGAGAAATAGAACGTATCCTAGTTCTAGAAAAGAAATAAACTAACATGTTTGCTTAAAAGAGAAACTTATCTTTTCGGTTGGTTTGGTTAATTAACAAAGTTTCCTTTTCAAAGGCTGTCAATTTAAATTGGCAGCCTTTTTTTTATTTGGGCGTTACCACAAGGGTCGGGCTATTCGTTACAAGTCCTCGCTCGTACCTCGCTGTGGGCTTTCCACTGCTATCCCTAACGCGCCAGTCAGCAGTTAGCAGTCATCAGTCTGCAGTCAGCGAGCATATTTGCAATGCATTAAAAAGAAATAAAATATACATTGGGCTAAAACTATGACTTAGCAAATAGTAAAGTCCTTAATCAATTCGAGGAATTGACAGCCAAGGTGCAGAATAGATTTGAAAAGCTCCGAGAACAGGAGAACGGAGTTCGACACGGAGTTTTCAAATCGGTTTTCATTCCGATAAAAATCGGGATGAAAAATTCCTCGGCTTGGGCTTGATTTTTTGGTTCGTTTTGCATCAAGGCAAAATGAACATAATAAAAAGAAATCCTATTTGGTTATTTTCATAGATTATCATGAATCCGAGACTATATTCCAATTTTAATAAGTTTAGTATTAAAAATCAATCTTTTCCAAGTAAAACAACTTTAAGTAAAAGCCTAATTCAACCCTATAAAAACAAAATATTTAGTTATTTTTGCATCTTTAAATGCAATCATATACGGCAAACTGCCTACAGCAAGCTGCCAACTGAATACTAAATACTATGTTTAATAATTTAAGCGAAAAATTAGATAAAGCCTTACACGTTCTTAAAGGACACGGTAGTATTACCGAGGTAAATGTAGCAGAAACTTTAAAAGAAGTAAGACGCGCATTACTTGATGCCGATGTTAACTTCAAAATAGCTAAGGATTTTACCAACAGAATAAAAGAAAAAGCACTAGGTCAAAATGTATTAACTACGTTACAACCAGGGCAGTTAATGGTTAAAATCGTAAAAGACGAGTTAACCGAACTTATGGGTGGCGATGCTGAAGGTCTTAACCTATCAGGTACTCCAACGGTTATTTTAATGTCTGGTTTGCAAGGTTCTGGTAAAACAACATTTTCTGGTAAGCTAGCAAATTATCTAAAAAATAAAAAGACTAAAAAACCATTGTTGGTAGCCTGTGATGTGTATCGTCCGGCAGCGATAGACCAATTACACATCGTTGGAGAACAAATAGGTGTTGAGGTTTTTAGTGATAAAGGAAATAACGATCCAGTTGCCATTTCTAAAGCAGCTCTAGAGTATGCCAAAGCAAACGGATTTAACGTCGTAATTATAGATACCGCTGGTCGTTTAGCAGTTGATGAAGCGATGATGGCCGAAATATCAAACATCCACAAAGCCGTTCAACCACAAGAAACCTTGTTTGTTGTCGATTCTATGACAGGTCAAGATGCTGTGAATACCGCAAAAGCCTTTAATGATATCTTGAATTTTGATGGGGTTATCCTTACTAAATTAGATGGTGATACTCGTGGTGGTGCAGCTATTTCTATTAAATCTGTAGTTGATAAACCAATCAAATTTATTGGTACTGGAGAGAAAATGGAGGCCATTGATGTGTTCTATCCATCACGTATGGCAGATCGTATTCTGGGGATGGGAGATGTGGTGTCTTTAGTTGAAAGAGCACAAGAACAATTTGATGAAGTAGAGGCTAGAAAACTTCAAAAGAAAATTGCAAAAAACCAATTTGGTCTTGATGATTTCTTAAAACAGATTCAGCAAATTAAGAAAATGGGGAATATGAAAGACCTTATGGGTATGATTCCTGGTGCTGGTAAAATGATGAAAGATGTTGATATTGATGATGATGCTTTCAAAGGTATTGAAGCTATTATTCATTCTATGACTCCTAAAGAACGCAGTAGCCCATCAATAATAAATTCAAGTAGAAAAATAAGAATAGGAAAAGGATCTGGTACTTCTGTACAGCAAGTCAATCAACTTTTAAAACAGTTTAACCAAATGAGCAAAATGATGAAGATGATGCAAGGTGGTGGCGGTAAAAAGATGATGCAGATGATGCAGAATATGAAGTAAGTTGGCAGTAAGCAGTCAACAGTATTCAGTAAAATAAAAAACAGATAAACTTTGCGCCTTAGCGTCTTTGCGAGAAAAAACATTCGTGAATTCGTGGCAAAAATGAATAAATCATGACAATCCTAGACGGTAAAAAAGTAAGTAACGATATTAAAGACGAAATTGCTGAACATGTAAATGCAATGATTTCTAAAGGCGAAAAAGTGCCACATCTTGCAGCAATTCTTGTGGGATCTGATGGTGCAAGTATGACTTATGTAAATGCTAAAGTAAAAGCTTGTGAGCGTATTGGTTTTAACTCGACACTTATTGAATTACCAGAGTACACTTCAGAAAAAGAATTACTAGAAAAAATACATGGTTTAAATACCAATGATGATATTGATGGATTTATAGTACAATTACCTTTACCAAAACAAATTGATGAGCAAAAAGTATTAATGGCTGTAAACCCAGATAAAGATGTGGATGGCTTTCATCCTACAAATGTTGGAAAAATGGCTTTAGACTTGCCTACTTTTTTGCCAGCAACACCTTATGGGATTCTTGAATTATTAGAACGCTATCAAGTGGAAACTTCTGGTAAAAATGTAGTTGTAATGGGACGAAGCCATATTGTTGGCCGCCCCATGAGTATTTTAATGAGTCAAAAACGAAAAGCTGGAGATGCTACGGTTACAGTGGTTCATAGTCGCTCAAAAAACTTAACAGAGATTACTAAAGGAGCCGATATTATTGTTGCTGCTATTGGGATTTCAGAATTTTTAACGGGAGATATGGTAAAAGAAGATGTTGTTATTATCGACGTTGGAATTACACGTGTTCCTGATGCAACTAAAAAGAATGGTTACAGACTTGCTGGCGATGTACACTTTGAAAGCGTGAGCCAAAAAGCAAGTTATATCACCCCAGTTCCTGGAGGTGTAGGACCAATGACTATAGCTATGTTACTTAAAAACACCTTGCTGGCTAGAGAAAGACACAATAAATAGGATCAAAAATATTTAACTAAATTGCATTATGAGTTTTATAATTTATAATGCATTTTTTTTATTTAGTAGAGTTACTATAGGTAGCTTTCAACATATCTTCCCAATAATAATTGCGTTTTTGTTTAGTATTGTTTTTATAAAATATGCGCAACGCAAATTAAATAAAACGCAACAGAAACATGTGTTTCACATATTTGCCTGTGCTATTAGTTTAATAGTCATTGTGTTTCACGCCCATAAAATTAGTCTAGGTTTTTATAATATATCTACAGATTTGCCTTTGTATCTATGTAGTTTATTAGGGTTAATAATTCCTGTTTTTACCTATTACAGAAAATACTGGATGTATGAAGTTTTAGTCTTCTGGATTATTGGAGGTACATTACAAGCTGTTTTAACACCAGATATACCCTTGGGCTTTCCTAGTTTTGATTATTTTAGATATTGGGTAGTTCATTTAGGACTTTTAATAGTTATTTTTTACGCCACTTTTGTTTTTGATATGCAACCAAAATTGAAGAGTGTGTTTAAATCTTTTTTGGCATTGCAGATTTATGTTATCACAATGGTTTTTATAAATAAGATTTTAGGAGCCAATTATTTTTATTTAAATGAGAAACCTCAATCAGCATCTTTGCTAGATTATTTTGGTGAATGGCCTTGGTATCTTATCATGCTACAAATACTAATTATACCCTATTTTTTGTTGATTTATTTGCCTTTCTATCTATTACAAAAAAGGCAAAAGAAGCAAAAGATATTTAGTTAGCAAACAACTGTTTTATGTCTTTAAAAGCTTTAAACTCTAAAGCATTTCCTGATGGGTCGTAAAAAAACATGGTAGCTTGTTCTCCAACTAAACCTTCAAAACGAACATAGGGTTCTATCACAAATTGAATATGCTTGTTTTTTAATTCTTCCGCGAAAGCGTGAAAAACAGCCCAAGATAAAACAACTCCAAAATGAGGTACGGGAACATCTTTTCCGTCCACAGCATTTGTATGTAAAGCGGTTGATGTTTCTTTCGGTTTGTAGTGAATTACTAATTGATGCCCGAAGAAATTGAAATCTACCCAATGCTCGCTACTTCGGCCTTCATCACAACCTAAAACATCTCTATAAAACGTTCGGCATGCACTTAAATTATGAACGGGTATTGCTAAATGAAAAGGTGATGTATTTTCCATATAAAAATTTAAGCAGTTTTAATTTTACTATATTTTATCAAAGAAACATCTCGATTAAAGAACATGTAACCTTAATGTTTCTGTTTATTATTTTTAAGGAAGGTTTTTGTCGAATCTTCTAAAAGCATGTTCAACTCGATAAATTCTTCTTTAGTTAATTCTCGATATTCACCAACAGGCGTGTTTAATTTAATATTCATAATCCTAACACGTTTCAAGCTTTTTACCTCGTAATTTAAATAATCACACATTCTACGAATTTGTCTATTTAAACCTTGTGTTAAAATGATTTTGAATTTAAATGTGCCAAGTTTTTCTACTTGACATTTTTTAGTGGTTTTGTTTAATTCAGCTAGAGGAATACCACCAGACATCCGCTCAATAAAAGTTTGAGAAATTGGCTTATCAACCGTTACCATGTATTCTTTTTCATGATTGTTACTAGCGCGAAGAATTTTGTTTACAATATCGCCATCATCGGTTAAAAGAATTAAACCTTCACTTGGTTTATCTAGCCTTCCAATAGGGAAAATACGTTTTGGGTAATTTATAAAATCAATGATATTGTCTTTTTCAACACCAGTATCGGTTGTGCAAACAATACCAACAGGTTTATTAAAAGCTAGGTAGACAAAAGATGTTTTAGTATTCTTTATTTCTTCACCATCAACGGCAACAACATCGTGAGGAGCAATTTTAGTTCCCATTTCAGGAATAACGCCATTGATGGTTACTCGACCTGCTTCTATGAGTTTGTCGGCTTCTCTTCGAGAGCAAAAACCCACTTCACTTAAAAATTTATTAATACGTTTTAATGCTACTACTGCCATGCATCAAAAGTACAATAAACTTAGTCGTTTAAAAAGTCTAAGATATGCTGATAAACTTTTTCTGATTTAAGGCTATGCCCAAAGCCTTTAGTGGTAATAAACTCAGAATTCGCATAGTTTTGTTTAAATTTTAAGCCGTCGTTATAAGGAATAATTCTATCTTTTTTATCATGAATAATGAGTCCTTTTGCTTTAATTTCTTTTGAAAAAACGGCTGGTGAGAAATATTCTGGCAGATGCTTGTAATGTTTTAGAACGTGGCTTTCAAGCGCTTTTGATACACGTGTGTTATAACCCATCATATTTTCGTAGCGATTAAAAACGCCAATAAAATCGGCGGGAGTACCTAATAAAATAAATTTCTCAATAGATTTTAGTTGATATTTATGCTGAAAAAACACAGATGCCATTCCGCCTACTGAATGACCAATTATAGTATGAACATTAAATTTTTGTGCAACCACATTAATGCATTCCGAATAAAGTAGGGCATTAAATAGTTTTCCGCCTGAGGCACCATGTGCAGGTGCGTCTAAGGCAATAATATTGTAATTTAAAGATCTTAATGTTTCAATTAAATCCATCCATCTAAATGAATTGCTTTCCCAGCCATGTACAAGTAAAATAGTTTCTTTGTCCCCTTTCCAGTTATATGTTTTTATTGAAAGGCCTTCAAAATAAACATGGTCTTGTGTTGCAGATTTGAGGTATTCAGATTCTTTAGGTTGAATATTACCTTTCTTTGGCATTGAAAATAAATCTATAGCTAGTTTCGCTGCAAAACGAGGAGAAATGTAACTTGTAAAGTTAATCGAGCCGCCTATGATTTTCGGAAGATTATTATTCATTTACTCTTCTCTGTTTACTAAATCCATAGAAAAGGCTGGAGTGCAGATAGCTATATATTCGCATACCTCGGTAAACGGATTAGAATATTGAACTCTGGTATGTCTTTCAATTTTTATAGACTGTCCTGCTTCTAAAACAATCTGTTCTCCTTCAATAATGAATTGTTTTTTACCGCTAATTATAAATGTAAATTCATCAAATTCTGGCGTTTGAAAAGGCTCGCTCCATCCTGCTGGAGCTTTCATATGAGCAATACTTATTTTAGAATTACCATCAGTTGTATTACCGAAGTGTTCTTTTATGATTTTACCATAAGTTGTTGGTACAACAAATGGATTATTTTGAATAGTGTATTTCTTTTGATTCACAATTTTAATTTTTCTTCTAACTTCTAACTTTATTTCATTGGTTTTTTCTTAATCATTCCGCCTTTTAAATCTTTTACAACGCCCATAATAACAAAGGCATTTCTATCAATTTTATCAATTTCTGTTTGTAATTTTGCTAGTTCTAAACGGGTTACAACGGTATATATAATATCTTTATCATAACTTTCGCCGTTTGTGCCATAACCTCCTTTTCCGGCGTAAATAGTACAGGCTCTTCTTAATTTTTGAGTAAGCATTATTCTTAATTCTTTATGATTGTTTGAAATAATAGTAACACCAACATATTCTTCAACACCATCAACCACAAAATCTACGGTTTTTGCAGCAGCTAGATATGTTAAAATTGCATAAAGTGCAGTTTCAACGGATAAAACATAAGCACCAACGGAGAATATGACGATGTTAATAAGTAATAACACATCGCCAATAGTAAGTGATAGTTTTCGTCCTAAATAAATGGCTAAAACTTCTGTGCCATCAATAACACTGCCACCACGCATAGACATTCCAATCCCTAAACCTAAAAAGAATCCACCAAAAACAGCAATAAGTAACTTGTCTTCGGTTATGGTTGGATAGTTTACAAAATGTACAACAAATGCTAAAAGTGTTATGGCTATAATACTCTTTATAGCAAATTTATTACCAATAGTTTTAGATGCTAAATAGATAAATGGTAGGTTGACGATAACTAATAAAACTCCAAGGTTTAATGCCGTTATATTTTCTAAAAGTAAAGAAATACCCGTGGCGCCACCATCAATAAAACTGTTAGGCAGTAAAAACCCTTTTAACCCGAAACCTGCTGAAAATACACCAATAATAATAAAAATATATTCTTTAATAGCATGAGATACTTCTACTTCATACTTTCTTACTAAAGGTTCTATTTCTTTCTTTGTTACAGGTGTATTAACTTGTTTTTTTTCAAGCCGTTTACGCGCTACATCAATTAGTATTTTTACTAAGAAAGGATTCATTTTGCTTTTTTATTAATTATTCCAACTGATAAAAAAGTATTTTACTTTAGCGTGTTCTGGAATATGCGTGGCTTCGAATTTTAAATCCATATCAAACCTAAGGTTAGCAGGAAGTTCTTTTTTATCAATCGTAAAATTGGCATTAATTTCATCTACCGCAATGACAATAGAATTGATTAAATTGCTAATTCTTGAAATTTTATAATTGGCTTTTAAGTCTTTAAAAGTGCTTATTGCTGAAATATTTTTATTTGTTTTATAGCGTTCATCAAGTATGCGTATGCTGGCAATTGTAGAGGTAGAGTCCAAAGATTGTTTAGGTGTAAGTGTTAATAGTTTTTTTCCACCTTTCTCAAAAATTTCTATGTTATTAATATTGCCTGTAAATTCATCTCCACCAATAAATTTAACAATAGAATCATTTACGTAAACACTTTTTAAGTCTTTAACTTGCGTTGAATCGGTTAGTAAACCTATATGTTGTTTACTAATCTCAAAAGGATTTTGTTCTTTTTTACAGCAATTGAACAGAAAAGTAATAATAATGATGCCTAAAATTGATTTATACATAAATTGAATTGGGTTTTATACTTTTATCCCTAAGTTGATTATAATATTCTCTTTTGGGGAACGGTTATGAGTTATAGCTTAATAAAAGTCCTTTATCGACTTATCTTTTCATCACTTTAGTTAAAATACCAAACACACTGCGTATAAAAGTAGCACTAGTTAATACTTTAACAATGGGATTCATTGCAGTACTTTTTCGACGTGTGCTAGTTGTTCTTTTCTTCGATTCTGCTTTTTTAAGCGCTTCTTTTTCCTTTAGTGCTTTTTCTTTGGCTTCTTCAGCCTCAGCTTGCTCTATTTTTTTATTGAGCATTTCATAAGCACTTTCCCTATCAATGGTTTCGTTATATTTTTTAACCATTTTAGATTTTGAAAGTAGCGAACTCAATTCAATATCACTTAAAACATCCATTCTGCTCATGGGCGCACGCATCATGGTTGCTGCAAGTGGCGTTGGACGTCCTTTTTCATCTAAAGCAGACACTAAAGCTTCTCCAATTCCTAATGATGTTAAAACCTCTGTAGTATCATAATACTCAGAATCTGGATAATTTTGTGCTGTTAACTTTATAGCTTTTCTGTCCTTGGCTGTAAACGCTCTTAAAGCATGCTGAATTTTTAAACCAAGTTGTCCCAAAACGGCTTCTGGAACATCAGTTGGGTTTTGTGTTACAAAATATAAACCAACACCTTTACTTCTTATAAGTTTTACAATACTTTCAATTTGATTTAAGAGTGCTTTTGAAGCTTCATTGAAAATTAAATGGGCCTCATCTATAAACATAATAAGTTCTGGTCTATCACTATCGCCTTGTTCAGGGAATGTAGAATAGATTTCAGCTAACAAACTTAACATAAACGTTGAAAACAGTTTTGGTCTATCTTGAATATCTGTTAATCTTAAAATGTTTATATAACCACGACCATCGTTATCTACACGTAATAAATCATCAACATCGAAAGACGTTTCACCAAAAAACAATTCAGCACCTTGTTGTTCTAGCTCAATGACTTTACGCAAAATAGCCCCAGTTGATGCTGTTGAAATTCTTCCATAAGCCTCTGTAAATTCTGCTTTACCTTCTTGAGTGGCGTATTGTAATATTTTTTTGAAATCTTTTAAATCAAGAATAGGCATTTTATTATCATCACAATATTGAAAAATTACTGCAATTACACCCGATTGGGTTTCTGATAAATCTAGAATTCTTGAAAGTAAAACTGGTCCAAATTCACTAACTGTTGCTCTTAAACGTACACCATCTTGTTCAGAGAGCGTTAAAATTTCAACTGGAAAATGTTTTGCTTCAAAAGGAAGACCAATTTTTTCGTGGCGTTCATCAATTTTGGCATGCCCAGGACTTGGTTGCGCTAAACCGCTTAAATCTCCTTTTATATCCATAAGCAATACAGGAATACCTTTGTCGCTTAAATTTTCAGCTAAAACTTGTAATGATTTTGTTTTACCAGTTCCCGTAGCACCAGCAATTAAACCATGACGATTCATAGTTTTTAAAGGTATTTTTACATAGGCTCCAGTTACTGTTTCGCCATCCAACATAGCAGAACCAATAGGGATGTAGTCGCCTTTAGTTGTGTTACCTTCAGTGATGTATTTAAAAAACGTTTCCTTTTTAGTCATGCCGTATAATTTTGCATAAAAATACAGGAAAAATGAAGAAGAAAAAAATAGGGTTATAAGTATAAAAGTTTACTAAATTTTTTCAACATAAATATTAGAAGAACCAGCCGATCTTAAATTTACATTCCCACCATTAGCTGTTCGACGAATGGATATGGATAGAACATCATTGGCAGTTAATTCAAAAACCTCAGTGATATGAAGCGAGCTTTCTTGATGGCCTTGATTAGTTCTAATATAACCCGTAGAACCAAAAGTGCCTCTTTGAGTACCATTAACCGATATCCACATTTCTGGTGTTAATCGGTCAGTGCCCGAAGTGGTAGATAAAGAAACATTAATACTGATGCGATATCGTCCAGTTTCGGTTACGGTAATGGTATTTGTTGCGGCATTTACGGTATATAATGTTGTATCGTCATTCCATTCTATAGTACTTATAATGGGAGCGCGAATAGTTGAATTCGAATTTACATTTACTGAAGTATCTGAGGCATCATTACTGTACTTAACAGAGGCGTTTCGAGATGTTTTAATCCAACTTGGAGAAGCGGTTGTGCCTTTATTAAACCTAAATTCTTTACGTTCGGTATTGTAAATTAACAGGCCTGTTGCTGGATTTACAATAGCATTTTCTTGTAATGTTGTTAGTCTTGGGACTAAAATGCCTTGATTGGTAGATACTACATCTAGTATTGACGAAGTGTCAGGAGCAGTTGTTCCAATACCAACTTGGGCGAAACTATAATTCAAGGCAAAACATAGCAACAGCACTAAAGACGCAATTTTTTTCATTCTTGAGAGATATGAGAGCAATTTACATTTACATATAATGTGACAAACGTAAATAAAATAAATTAAAAATACAAAATAATGTTTAACTATTTTTAACAAACATTAAACGATGCTACGATTATTTCTGTTAGTCTTTCTTTTAAATATATGTACATTTGCACCCAAAATTATTTTGGATGAATCAAGAGGTGTTAAAATTGGTTGAGCAAGGTGAGATGTTGCCTTTAATGGAGGAGTTTTATACCATTCAAGGTGAAGGTTTTCATAAGGGAACTGCAGCTTATTTTATACGTATTGGCGGTTGCGATGTAGGTTGCCATTGGTGTGATGTGAAGGAAAGTTGGAACGCCAATTTACACCCACCAACCGAAATCAAGAAAATAGTTGAAAACGCTAAAAAATATAGCGATACCATTGTAGTTACAGGAGGCGAACCTTTAATGTGGGATATGACTTCGTTAACTACCCAATTAAAAGCTGAAGGATTGCAAGTGCATATTGAAACCTCTGGAGCTTATACCTTAACAGGCAGTTGGGATTGGATCTGTTTATCGCCTAAAAAATTAAAATTACCTACTCAAGAAGTTTATGATAAAGCTCATGAACTTAAAGTAATTGTTTATAATAAAGACGATTTCCGCTTTGCTGAAGAACAAGCTGAAAAAGTTAATAAAAACTGTATCTTATATTTACAACCAGAGTGGAGTAAACGCGATAAAGTAGTTCCTGAAATTGTAGATTATGTTATGGCTAATCCAAAATGGAAAGTGTCGTTACAAACTCATAAATATTTGAATATTCCTTAAAGTTCAAAATACTATTAACTTTTCATTCAATTTAGCATTATAGTCATAATTGTTATGCGTCATTTTGATTATCAAATATTTAAAGAACCACTTTAAAATAAGAATTTTCGACTTCATCTTATTCTGAAAAAACGACCAAACGCCATTTTTAAACGATTAAAAATAAGCAAGTTATGGCTTGTTTCAGATACCCTTCATTTTTAACATTAATATTTTGAATTGGTTGAATTAAATCTTATATTTGGTTTACCAAATTGGTTCACCAATTATATTCACACTAAACTAAACATAAAATGATAAAAACTACTATCCCTTTTAGAACCCCAAATTTTAAATTGTCAAGTATTAAGCTTTATTTAATGGCTCTAATAGGCTTATGTTGTTCACTCAGCGGTTTTTCTCAAACTACTTATAACATTACTGACCCTGAAGCTTTAGAGGATCAGACTTACGTAGCAGGAGATGTAATTATATTAGCAAATGGCACTTATAGTACCGATGCGCGCATAGATTTTATAGGTAATGGAACATCAGACGATCCAATTACTTTTAAAGCACAAACACCAGGCGGTGTTGTTTTTACGGGTGGATTACAAATGAATATTGGAGGAGATTATGTTGTTGTTGATGGTTTTCATTGGCAAGGTGGTTATGGAGCTAGTAATTTTATTCAATTCAGAAATGGCACTGATTATGCTAATTATAGTACCATTCAAAATTGTGCAATTGATGGTTTAGCAATACATCCAGATGATGTCGCCGACGATATAGCCAATGGTTCGATTACAAAACACAGATGGATTGTTCTGTACGGTACTTACAATAAAGTAATTAACTGTTCATTTATGAATAAAAATAGTGCAGGCGCTTTAATTTTAGCAGAATATCAATATAATGCATCGCCTGATGATGATGTAACAAACACGCGTTGTAACATTGTTGGACATACCATAAGCAACAATTATTTCTATAACTATGCGAAAATTGATAATACGTTAAGCAATTCTGGAGATAGTGAAACGATTCGTATTGGTGCTAGTGATGATCAAAATGTAAATAGTAATGTTACAGTTAATAATAACTATTTTGTTGAAGCAGATGGTGAAAATGAAATCATCACTAATAAAAGTAAGGGCAACACCTATACGAATAACACTTTTAGAAGATGTAGAGGGTCTTTAGTACTTCGTCATGGATCTGATGCTACAGTTGATGGAAATTACTTTTTAGGTGAAGATGTTGATGGTACTGGAGGCATTAGAATCACGGATAGTAACCATATCATTACTAATAATTACATTCAAGATTGTATTACCGTAAACAGTCAAGCTAAATGGAATAATGGTATAACATTTATAGGCGGCGGCGATAGTGCTGCCGTTGACTGTAACTCTACTAGTGTTTCAAACGGCTATCAAAAATCTGAAAATATTATCCTATCAAATAACACAATTATAAACACGAATGCGCCTTTGTTTTATAACACTGATAAAGGGTCAACCGATCCAACAGGAACAGTTTCAAATAACTTAATTTATTTTGCTGCTGCTGATCCAAATTTATCAGACATTATTTCTGGTGATACGCCTACTTCGTATGCCGATATGGGTACAGCCTTAGCATACGCTGATAACGTTTATAACGGAACTGTTTTGGGTGTAACGAACGCAGGTTTTTCTGAAGAGACCGGAATTACGGCTACTGCTGCTGGTGAAATTTTTACTTTTTCAGAAGAAGCAGATGGTAAAGGTGTTGATATGGGTACTTATACACCAACAACTGATGCTATGGTTGGTTACGGAATTGGAGCTTGTTTTTTAGATAATTTAGGAGCTACAATAATTGATGGTGACTGTACTATTGTAATAAGTGAAACGCTAACTGTTAGTAGTTTGCCAACGCTGACTTCAGTTGCGGGTAGTTACGACGTTTCTGTTAATGCTAATGTAAGCTGGACGGCTATGTCTAACGATACTTGGGTCTCTATTGATATTAATTCGGGAACTGGTAATGCAATAGTTTCAGTTACCGTTACAGAAAATGTAGACGCAAGTAGTAGAACTGGTTCTGTAACTTTTACTCAAGATCCAGGAGGTGAAGATATTGTAAGAACGTTAACTGTAGTGCAAGAAGGTGCAGATTTAACAGCTTTGTACGATCTTATTAATACAGGTGTGGCAGGTGATCCTGTTACCGTAGATTCTTTTTCAAAAGAAGAAGTAAACGGTACTACAAAGTTTAATTATGCTGCAAATACTTTAGATAAAGATAATGGCACAGTTTGGGCTGCCGATGATGGCGCTATTTTAGCAGGAGATTACAAAGGTGATGGAGAATATATTATTTACGATTTAGGAAGTATTCACAATCTTGATTTAATTCAATTCAGCACCACAAATAAATCAGATGCTTTTGGTTTTCAAGTATGGGTGTCTACAACAGGAACCGATGTTTCAAATTTTTCTATGACTTTACCTACTGCTGGAGATTTATTGTTAACAGCTACCAGCACAACTGATTTTAATCAGTATGAAATTGATGCAGATGCACGTTATGTAAAATTATTGGGTTATGGAAGATTTAATAGTGCTGGAAATACAAGAGTAAGTCCATGGAATGCTGTTGGAGAAATAGAATTTTATGGCTCGGAAAGTCTTTCTGTAAATGAATTTGATTCAGAAAACACTTTCTTAATGTATCCTAATCCAGCGAATACAGAATTGTATATTAATTCAAAAAGAGCATCTATTGAAGCGGTTACTATTTATAGTCTAGATGGTAGAAAAGTTTTTGAAAAATTAATAAGCAATCCTACAAACGAAATGAAACTAGATGTATCAGTTATAGCAAATGGTACGTATTTGATTAAATTGTCAGATAAATTTAATTCAAGTCAATCTAAAATCGTTGTAGTTTCACATTAAAATAGCTCGAGTATTTAGTAATATTTGATTAGTCTCAATACAAAGAGGCTGTCTGAATAGTTTTGCTGGTTGTCAGTTTGAGCTCAATCGAAAATATTATAATCTTGATTTTCAATGCATTTCGACTGCACTCAATGAGACAATTTACTCCAAGATAGACTTTTCAGACAGCTTCTTTTTTGTAGAATGTATAGTTGTAAATTATTTTGTAAAAGGCACAGCAACTCTAGTTGTTCCCCAGCCTAAATGCATAGTGCCATCTTCAGAAAAAGCAATCGATAATGCTTCTAATGATTCCCCAGAGCTTACAGGAGCAGTAACTCTAACAACATCGTTAGCTTCTTTATAAGAATATGCACCCCATACATTGATGTCTTTATTTAAAATAATAGTCCATTCTTTTTCACCTGGAATAGTAAAAAGAGAGTATTCGCCAGCACTAACAGGTTTTCCTGCAATTTTCATATCCTTATATAAAATAATATTAGTCGCTTCATTAGCTCCAGTTCTCCATATTTCTCCATTTTTAGCTAGCTTACTTAATGCTCTTCCTTTAAGTTGAGGTCTGCTATAAATAACTTTAATAAGTTTATTAGGCTCCCTATTACTACTAGGATAAGTGGTTGCGTCCATTGGGCTTTTATCCAATTCGTTAAATTTTTGAGCGTTTACATTTGTAGTTAATAGCATAACAAATGCAAAAGCGATAGTTGTGAATAAGGTTGTTTTTTTCATAAGAAATAGTTTTTTCAAGTCCACTAAAGTGGAAATTTAAAGTTAAACGTTTTTAATGATTGAAAGATAAGTCGAAACTGTCTTAAAGTTTATATAAAAGTCGGGGGAGAATGTTAAAGTTTACATTTTTAAGATAAATACTTCATATTCATTTGGACGTTACCAGAAGGGTTAGGCTTTCTGTTATATCTTTTTAAAGCGTCATTGGTAGGACGAAGGACGTGGCAATCTGTTAATTTTTAACACAACCATAATTAAGTTTATCATCTTTAAAAACGATTAGTTATTGAGTTTTAACTCAGTTTGTTGTTTACAATAATTAATTCTTTATATCATTTTAACTAATATTTCTTTCATCATTTTTGCAGCTAAAAAAGCAGTCATATTTTGAAAATCTCTATTTGGATTATATTCAACAATATCCGCTCCAATGACCTCGGCATCTATGTTTTGAATTAAATCAATAACTTGTCTAGAAGTTAATCCTCCAGGTTCGTGATGTGATACTCCAGGAGCAAATGCAGGATCAAAGCCATCCATATCTAGAGAAATATATAAAGGGTTTTCAAATCTCGAAATTTTAGTTAAATCTAAATTTTTCATTTGATGGATTTCAACATTAAATTTTTCAGCTTGTTCAGCCTGATGTGTGTTTAGTGTTCTAATCCCTACTTGAATCAATTTAACAGCAAGTTTACTTTCCATAATTCTTGCAAAAGGGCAAGCGTGAGAATATTTATCGCCTTCAAAATTATCATATAAATCACAATGCGCATCAATATGAAGAATATCTAATTTGGGGTATGCTTTGCTATGCGCCTTAATTATTGGGAATGTTATGGAGTGGTCACCACCCAATGTAAAAACTTTAGCGCCTGAATTAAGGTGGTTTTTAGTTACTTTCTCAATATCAAAATATTCAGATATTTCAAAATCACCCTTATCTTCAATTTTTGAATTTTCGATGGAGTCTAAATTTTCAGCAAACATATTCGCAGAACCACAGTTTAATGCTTCTCTTATCAAGGCAGGAGCAAGTTTAGGACCTTTTTGATAAGAAGATTTTTCGTCGAACTTTATGCCTTGTATAATTATTTTTTTCATTCCTAGTAATTATTGCTAACGGTTTTGGTACTATGTTTTATTCAGATTTGATTTTTGATAAGCGCCAGAAGAATATGTGAGTTCATAACTATGCGTGTAAATCTCGAATACAATTCCGAACGGATCTTCAACATAAACCATTTTATAAGGTTTTTCGTTTGGATAATATTCTCTTATTGGCATGCGTTGTTTTCCTCCGTATGCCACTATCTTTTTGGTTAAACTTTCAATTTCTGGATCTTGTACACAAAAGTGGAATAGTCCTGTGTTGAACGGATTGAACTCTTGTGCTTCTTTAATTCCGTTTGGAAAGGAAAATAATTCGATTCCAATGCCATCTGAAGTTGACATATGAGCAATTTCGAATTCCTCCCAATCTTCACCAAAAACATCAATGCACATCTGTCCAATGGCGGTATCACTTTCCTTTTGAACTTTTGATGGCGGCATAATAATATACCATCCCATTACATCTTGATAAAATTCTACAGCTTTGCTAATATCAGGAACCGTAATTCCGATATGTGAAAACGATCTTGGGTATCTGGCTTTTTTCATAATGATTTATTTTAAATTTTATACACGTAATTGTGCATTCATTTTTCCTTTTTTATAATGTGGTCAATAAATCTATTGACATTCAATTCTTTTAATTAGTGTCTGGACGGAAACAGACGATTTTTATAATTTGAATTATTTTTGATGTCATTTTTGTTTAGTTTTTATGAGTTGATGCCTTAGTATCAAGCGATTAAAAATAAACTGAAAGGGCG
>Ga0316208_1001220_pt1 | contig 25176 bp, 15 predicted proteins | sample 3monopyrite_MG_FD_204944 | JGI IMG/M metagenome (GOLD analysis project Ga0316208, IMG submission 204944) | Microbial mat bacterial communities from mineral coupon in-situ incubated in ocean water Damariscotta River, Maine, United States -... | ecosystem: Environmental > Aquatic > Marine >... | reverse complement strand
GCTGCGAAGTCATCGTCGCGGACCTGTCTGTTCCCGAAGAATCGCGGCGCCTGTTCGACGAAGTTGTCAGCCGAAAGATCGAAGTCGAACTGCTCATCAATAATGCCGGGTTTGGGTATGTCGGTACGGTCGACGACGCCGAGCCCCAGCGAATGATGGAGATGACCCGGCTCAATATTGGCGCACTGACCGAGCTGACCTATCTCTTCCTGCCGGCAATGCTCGAACGCCACCACGGCGGCATCATTAATGTTGCGTCGGTCGCTGCGTTTCAGCCGGTTGCCTACATGCCGGTTTATTCGGCCAGTAAAGCGTTCGTGCTGCATTTCAGCGAAGCGTTGTGGGCCGAATGTCGCGACCGCAATGTCATCATCCAGGGACTTTGTCCCGGTACCACGGCGACCGAATTCTTCGACGTCGCCGGCGCGTCAGGCTGGCTCAAAAAGCAGCGATCGCACACTTCCGGGTACGTTGTCAGGAAGTCGATCCGAGGGCTCGACAAAGGCCGGCAGTACGTCGTCCCTGGATTTCTGAACCTGGTGCTCTCACTCAGCGTTCGCCTGGCACGACGGAAAATGGTCGTCCTGCAGTCGATGAGGTTCTTCCGCCCGCGTCCGAAAAAGAAGCCTGACGATCAGAGTCCGGCCAACTGAGCAACCTTCTCCAGTTCAAACAGTAACCGGTGCTCGATCTGCCTCGGCATCTGCTCCTGGGGCAACCGTTGATTTGATAGCCGTGGCTGCCGGCTTCGAGGAAGAACCCGAGAAATAGTCTCCGTACGTTTCCTTGTAACTGTACCCTTCCGCGTTGGCGGTTGTCCCGTTGCAGACGACGCCAAGGACTCGGATGTTGTTTGTGTCGATCAGCTCGGTCGCTCGCCTGGCTGAGTTGCGTTTGTTCTTGCCCATTCTCAGAACAAGAACAAGGCCGTCGGTGTTCGGTGCGACGATGCACGGATCGCTCACTGCCAGCAGCGGCGGTGTGTCGACCAGAACGAGGTCGAATTCGTGCTCGGCATCTCGCAGCATTTTCGCATAGCTACCCGAAGCGAGCATCTCTGCCGGGTTCGACGGAAGGTGTCCGCATGTCAGTACTGACAACCCTTCGACAACGGTTTGCTGAGCAGCGGTCAGAAGATCGATTTCGCCCGACAGGACTTCCGTAACGCCGATGTCTCGCCGCATTCCGAAGAGCGTGTGAATTGTTGGACGACGCAGGTCGCTGTCGATCAGCAGAACGCGTTTGCCCGACTGAGCCATCGCGATTGCCAGGTTGGCGGTAAGCGTGCTCTTGCCGTCGCCCGGTTCCGGACTCGTCACCTGAATGATCCGCTGACCTTCGCTCAAAGTGACAAGGAACGATGTCCGGAGTGACCGGTAGGCTTCCGCTTCCGGAGAACCTGGGCGATGGAAGTAGCACAGTGCCGTTTGCAATGGGCTGCCAGAGATTCCCAGAGCCTTTGAATCGAACGACGGCACCGAACCCAGGATCGGCAGCGGGATGCTTGCCCGGATTTCGTCGACCGATTTAAGAGTCGTGTCCGACCATTCGCGGAGGAAGATCATCCCGCAGACAAGGCCCATCACCGCGACGATGCCCGCACCGTACAGCTTGATGACTCGCTTAAGCGAAAGTCGATCTTTCGCTGGAGCAATGATTTTCAGTGAGTAACCGAGGTTCTCTTTCTCGATATTAACTTTTGAAGCCTGGACTTTGATCGATGCCCAAAGTCCGTGCAGTCGATCGAGGTCGTCGTTGAACTGGCGATTCTGTTCCAGATAGCCGGACAGCTCGCGAGCCCGGTCGAATTCGTTTTTGTAGATCCGCTCGATCTCTGTCTCGCGAAGATTCAGCGAATCGAGGTTCTGGTTGAGCGACGCCAGATAGACGTCGACCAGGTCCAGACCGTTCGACGTTTTCGCCAGCGATTGTGGCGGAATCGGTTGGCCTGGTTGCCCAGTGGTCGTCGGCAAACCGGTTCGCGGATCGATGCCCTGACTTCCTGCCGCAGCGGGGACGCCTCTTTGAACGTAGTACTGACGGAGCGTCGCAATCTGAGCTCGCACGGTTTGAACTTCCGGCCAGTCGTCGCCGAATTCCAGCAGCAGTTGCTTCTCGCGCAGGATGAGTGGCAGCATCTGACCGTCAAACGAATTTGCTCCGCCGCCCACTGTCAGCAATGAAGGATTCTGACCAGACTTACTTTGAGGAGCCGCAAAGAGCTGGATCGTTGTGGCGAGTTCTTCCCGAGACTGACCTCCTCGCAATGCGTTTTCGAGCGACTGAATCTTCGATTGGACTTCGGCTTTCTGAACGAGCAGTCGTTGTTGCTCAAGTTCGAGTGCCGCCAGGTTTTCCTGGTGCACGTTGGTGGCGGAAGCCGTTCTTTCACCGCCAGCGCCCCGTGTGGTTGTCTTCATGTGGATCGGGGCGGTCTGTCTAAATGTGTCATACGCCGCTTCGGTCTCATGAATTTCATGCTTGAGATCGCCGGTCGCACGGTTCACGAGTTTCAGCAACTGTCCCGTATTCTCCTCGTGATTCTCACGAAGGTAGACATGGTACGCATCGATAACCGCGTGGCAGATCTTCTTTGCATCGTCCCGGTTTGCGTTCGTGCAGGTCACGTCGAGAACGTTGAGAAACGAACGATCTTCACCCGCGCTGCGTTGGACTTTGATCGAATCCAGAACGTCCTCGGCCGGGTCATTTGACAGGGCCAGTGACGAAAGCTTGTCGAGTTCATGCAGCTTGACCGCTTTTTCGACAATCAGCGGACTCATGATCAGCGCGATGTGCTCGGCGCGGTCGCCCCAGGTTTCGGCTTCACTGTTTTCGCTGATCGGCCCGGAAATCCGCTTGGAGACAAGCACCTTCGCGGTTGCCGTGTATTCAGGTCCGAACGCCTGGAAAATCATATGTCCAAGCAGGAGGCCCGAGATCATTCCGCAAACCAGCCACAGGGCATAACGCCTGGCGAGCCCGACGTAGTCGATCGTGCCGCCTGACCAGACGACCTGATTCAGATTCCGACTATCGCGCATCGGCGTCTGAGCCGGAGCGATCGCTGTGGCATCAACAGAGCCGGGATCACGGTACGGAAGATGACCGGCTGGGAGTTTTGTGATGTCGAACGGTTGTTCGTTCTGGTCGTCACGAATGCTCATGGTTGCCCTCTGAAGGCGAGGGGCTCCATCCGACGATTAGCGGCTCTCCTGGCCACTTGAAGTTTGATATGAATTCTTTGAACGAACCGCGTCAGCCCGCTGAGCATCCGGCCGCATCGCGAGCCAGCTCGGCGTAATAGTCGATCGTCGGCTTCAGACCTTCCCGCCACCCGACTTTCGGTTCGTATCCCAGAACCTGCTGCGTGGCAGAAATATCTGCCCAGGAATGCTTCACGTCGCCCTGTCGAGCTTCCGCAAAGTTCGGTGCGTACTCGACGCCCAGCCGTTTGCAGATTTCCTGAAGCAGGTCGATCAGGCTGAGCGACTCGCCGCAGCCAACGTTGAAGACCTTGCCGGATGCATTTTTCGCCAGCGATGCTCGAACATTGGCTTCGACGACGTTTTCGACAAAGGTGAAGTCTCGCGACTGGGTGCCGTCGCCGAAGATCGTTGGCTGCTTGCCGTTGACAAGTGCCGAGACGAAAAGCGGAATGACTGCTGAGTATGGACTTGCCGGATCCTGTCGCGGGCCGAAGATGTTGAAGTATCGGAGTCGGACTGTTTCGATGTCGTATGAGGACGCGAAGGCCTCGCAGTAAAGTTCGGACGCCAACTTGGCTGCGGCGTAAGGAGACAGCACCTGCGGAAGCTGGCTCTCTCGCTTCGGCATTTCGGGATCGTTGCCGTAAGCACTGCTTGAACCGGCGTAGACGACACGACGTACTTTCGCTTTGACGCAGGCGTCGAGCAGATTGACCGTTGCCGTGACGCAGGCGCGATGGCAGTCCTGCGGACGTTCGATGCTCAAAGGCACCGATGCCAGAGCTGCCTGATGAAAGGCGACTTCCACTCCGTCAACCGCTCGCGTGCAGGCGATCGGGTCGGCGGAGTCTCCGTGGATGAATTCGAAGTGTCCTTCGATGTGGGCAAGATTCTCCAGCGAACCGGTACACAGATTGTCCAGGACTCGGACATCGTGACCTTCGTTGACGAGTCGCGTCACGATATGCGAACCGATGAATCCCGCGCCGCCGGTTACCAGATAGTTGGTCACAGTTTCGTCCTCAGCCAGTGAGTACAGTTCTCGCGTCGGTCAGCCGTCAGCCAACCTGCCCATGTCAGGAAAAGCGCGCATTGCAGTCCGCAACGACGGATTCCGACGGTCGAACTCTAGCATCCACAATCGACTCGCGAGGACATCAGTCTGGTATTCCTCGAAATCCTGGGGGCAAGATTCCCGTGCTTTCCGTACGGTGATCACACTAAGGAGCGGCGCTGTCTGGATGGTTGTCGTTCCGGATCGGCGAGCAGCGAATTCTCAATCAAACACGCTGAAGTTCGTAAAGAGTGTCTAAATCGAGTGTTACGACGCGAAGCGAGGATCAGCGATTCAACAACGTAAACAACCGAGTCCGCCATCGTGTTGCAATATTACAGTTTGGACATTTACGTAAACAAAGCCGATTGCAGCGGTTACGAGGCAGGACTAGACTGAGTCGCGTACGCAGGGCTGGGGAATTCTGTCGACGCTGCTGGCAGGTTGTGTGAAACCGTAAGGATTGGTTACATCGGTTTTACGAAATGTTCCAGCTCGCCCACAGTTTCCACCCGGATCGATGGAGTGCGTTGACGACCAATCTAAAACAGGATGCCGCACGATTTCGGGATGCAGACGTCGCTTCCGAATCCGGCAAACAGAGGCTCTCGGTTGAGATATTCCGGCCTATCGAATGACGGCCAGCCGGAGCCTTACATTTCGGGAAATGGAGTTGCCAAAATGAGTTCAGTGACCTGGCTTCGGACGAAGCATGGGATGCTGCTTTCCCTGCTCGCTGCCGCGATTACTCTTGTATGCACCTCTCAAGGGCATCTGTCGCTGGCTGATGATGCAGAAAAGCCGCCTCAAGGACTGCGGGGAATTCTCCCCGAGTTCGTACCTCTCGGACTTCTGGAAGACGACTTCCTGACGCTCGGCGATTCGTGGTCGAGCTGGAGTACCGACGCCGCTTCCGACGTCGCCGCGCTTTACGAGCAGGAAGATCTCGACGTTGCGGGACAACGAGCAGCACTGGCCAAGCTCGAAAAACGTATCCGCACTATGGAAAAGGCGCTTGGCAACAAAGCCTACGCTCCGATCTTCGAACCACTTGCAACGATCAACGGCCGGCTGGCTCGTCGAGTCTCGGTCGCGACGGCGATACTCGACACGCTGGAAATGAATCCGGAGTCCGCTCACAAAGCGAGAGTCGACGCCGCCGGCGCGGAAGTCACTCAGTCAGTTGAGTCTTTGGGCAAGTACCTCTCGAAGATTAAGAACGGCGCCGCATGGCTGAAGTACATCCGCGCGGAAGAGCTTCGCTCGGCCGTTAAATCAGCGGACTCATCAGAAGTCGTCAGCGCCGTTTTCACGCGACTGTCCGACTCGGAGAAGATGCAGAATGACGCGCAACGAAAATTCGTGCAGCGGGCGCAGTTCCTCACGGTAAAGCAGACGTTGGGACAGTATCTGGAACTCGCTGCCGCCGAATCCCCGGCAAAGAACAATCAGGCTGAATTGCGAAGCGCCCTGACGAAACTCGTGTCATCCCTCGAAGCCTACGAAGAAACACGAAGCCTGACTTCAGCAACCGCTGCACGAGACGCTTACGGTAGTGTCCGCGACCTTGCAGCAGACGGCGGCGACCACATCGCAGACGTCCTGGCCGGTCACTACTTCAACTACAACCTGCGAGTCGTTGCGACGGAATCTTTCCTTAACAAAGTCGCCGGCTATCGACACACCGACTCGGGTCCGGTTGATGACGTTGTTCTGGGAGCAAAAGTCGACGGTCATCAGACCACGACGGGCAAAGTTGCCATCGATCTGAAGCCAAACAACTCGGTCATCGAATTTGACATGTCGTTCGCTGGCGTGACTCAAACGAACACTCAGGGAGTCACTGACCAGGCAACGATCTTCACTTCGGGCTATCACACATTCGAAGCCCGGAAGACGATCAACTTCGACGGAGATCGCTTCAAAACTTTTCCGGCAACGATGTGGGTCAACGCGAACAACACAACAACTGGTGCCCGGACCGGAATCAGTGGTCTGCCGATTTTCGGCGGGATCGCCGACTCGTATGCCGTCGGCGTTGCTCGTGACAAGCGAGGTCAGTCAGAAGCCATCGCCGCTGGCAAATTGCGAAACCGGTTGATTCCTGAATTCAACCAGGAAGTGGATGCTGAGTTCAACAAGTCCAGCAAGCTGATGGAAGAAGAGGTCATCCCGAAGCTGAAAGAGAACGGGCTGTTCCCGTCGGCACGTACTTACCGATCAACAGGCGACGCCATGTGGATCGGCACTCGCCAGATGGATGACAACAATCTGGGTGGCGACGCTCCGTCGTTTTCGACGCGAGTCGCCGGCAGCGCGGCGATCCATCTTCACGAAACTCTGCTCAACAACTCGCTGGACAAGCTTCCGATTGCTGGCGGCTCTTTCACTGAGAAAGAACTTGGCGAGCAGATTGAAGTTGCATTGCAAACGTTGCTCGGCGATGACTTCAAACTGCCCGGCGGCGACAAAGACGGCGATGCAACCGGCGAGCCTGAAAAGGAAGACAAGACTCGATTCATCTTCCCAGCAGAAGATGCGATTCGGATTAAAGCTCAGAATGGTGAATTGACCCTTGTCCTGCGAATGGCTCTGCAGCCAGAAGGCGACGATCTGATCCCAACTCAAGAGATCACAGTCCCACTGATGTTCTCGATCGAGGGAACGGACATCGTGATTGAAGCGGGTGCTGTTGGTGTCGCTGCTGTAGAAGCAGTGAGCCCTCTCAAGCAGATTCCACGAGCCGGAATTGTCAAATCGAAGATTCAGAATGCTCTTCCGACTCGACGAGTCGATCGGATGATCACTCTGAAACGCAAGACTGGCGGCCCGGTTGACCTGGCAATTACCAGTGTCCGACCAAACGCTGGCTGGTTGACGATCACCGTCAAATAGTCGCTTCAAAGTTCACAGTCAGTCGACAATTCGACAGACTGAAAGCGACGTGCAAGTTTAAAAGGCCCGGTTGAACACCCTGTTCAATCGGGCCTTTTTGTTTCGCACGGAAATCAGAATCTGAGTTGACCAGATGACGAGACAACACAGAAGAAAGCGGACTCTTAAAGGATGGTCGTAAGAGCGTCGCCGAGAGCGTCAATGCCCTCTACGATTGCGTCATCATCGATCACCAATGGTGGGCACACTTTGATCGACGGGCGGTTCACCTGAAACAGCATCACTCCATGCTTGACGGCGGCCCACGTCCAGTCGCGAGCTAACTCTCTGCTCAGCTCGCCGGACTCCGGATTGCAGACATGGATGCCTCGAAGAAGTCCAAGACCTGAAACGTCGCGGACCACCTCTGGAAATCTATCCTGCAACTTTCGTAGAGCTGCTTCAGCGATGTCGCCTTTGCGAACTGCTTCGGCGATCAGATTTTCATTCTCAATGACATCGAGATTCGCCAGCGCGGCGGCACACGAGACTGGATGAGCAGCGTGAGTCGTCGTGATCTCTGCTGGCGGAAGAAGATCGAGGATCTCCGCTGGTCCCAGCACGGCTGCGAGTGGCAACGACGAGGTCATACCTTTGCCAACACAAATCAAGTCCGCGCGAACGTCGTAGTGCTCGTGGGCAAACATTCTCCCGGTGCGTGCAAACCCAGTCTGTACTTCGTCAAAGACAAGCAGAACATCGTGCGCGTCAGCCCATGTTCGGAGTGCCTTTACATAGCCTTTCGGCAAAGGCACGGCTCCCCAACCCTGCATCGTCTCGATAAACACCGCGCAGACTTTGTTCGCAATGATTTCCCGTTCGGCCAGTGCTGCCAGACTCGTTTGCAGATACACCGACCAGTCGACGTCGTCTGCTGTCTCGCCTTCAACCATTGGAAACGGAATGTGATGAATCGCCGTGTCCGGAGTTGCCAGCCAGGGTTTGCTGGCGGACGTGCCAGACATCTGATGAGCCCCCAACGTCCAACCGTGATAGTCAGCCTGGTGGGTCAACACGTGGTACTTCTCCGGACTTCGATTGAGTCCTGCTTCACGAGCCAGTCGCAACGCACATTCGATCGCCTCGGATCCGACGGTCCAGAAGTAAACTTTGTCACAATGCTCCGGAGCGATGCCGACGAGACGTTCTGCAAGTTCGATCCGAATGTCTGAGGCGAAACTGAATTGCGCCATCAGGCCGCCGCCAGCAACGTGCTTCTCCACCGCGTCGCGAATGGCCGGATGCCCGTGCCCTGTGTTCGTTAAGACGGCCGTCGAGGTGAAGTCGATCCATCGATTGCCGGCCCGGTCCTTGATCGTGAAGCCTTCGGCCGAATCCCAGATCACCGGAGGCTGGTAGCAGTTGACGTGAGGAAACAACGAAGCGGCTCGTTGGAGATCGGGAATCGTCTGGGGAGTTGGAAGCGGCGTCTGAATCCGTCGATATCGCGTCTCGATGTTCGGAGTTTCTTCCGGCGCGACAACAAACGTGTTACTGAGAACCTGATGGTCGTTTCGTGCCACAGCAACCTCCGGGGGTAAAATCCTGAGCCAGATCAGCAAACTCGGATCGTAGCCACCCGAAGGCGATCGATGAATGATACCGCTCGCGCAGCGTTACCCTGCTCAGGATGGAAATGATGAATAATTCGACATTCATGGCAGTGACGGCTGTCATCGAGCGACCGGGGTTGCGACTGTTCCAGAACTACGGATTACCGCGACTGGTGCTGCACAAGTATGGTTATGGGTTGCAGGACGCACCTTGACTTCCTGGTTCCGTGCTGGACAATCACGTGTTGGCTTTTCCTGCTGTGTGATCGAGAGTTACGTCGGGTCGCGGTGAATACCTTTTCCGATACCGACCTTCACTCGAATCAAACAGCCTCCGCCGGTTGAGGCATTGCGATGCTCGCAAAGCTCATCTCGATTGATGGCGATCGACCGATCGTCCTCACGAAAGATGTCACAGTCGTAGGCCGCAAACGCGGCGTCTGCGATGTGTACATCGACCGGTCCAGCGTCTCGAAACTTCACTGCGTGATTGTGAAAACGGACGGCCTGCTTTTCATACGCGATCTTGGCAGTACCAACGGCACGAAAGTCAACGGGCAACGAGTCACTCGCGGAGCATTGCTGCCGGGCGACGAGCTTGCTTTTGCCAATGCCCGCTTTCGCGTCTATCTCGGCCCGGACGAACCCGAACCCGAACGTCGACCTGACCGCACCGAGATGATGACTTCATACCCGGAAGCCGGTCAGTTCAGTGACGACAGCTTCGACGACGAAGCCGTCGCGGGACTCGGTAGCGAAAGCGATGTTCGCCTGATTGGCGACGACTGACAGGATGGTCGCCTTAAATGACGGATTCAGATCGTGTCTCGGATGACCAACGTGCCGAGAACGCTGACGCGCTTCCGTTCCTGACTCGCGGCGCCGGGATCGGCGGCCTTCTCAAACAGTCTCCGGAAGACTTCGTTGTCGACGAAATTCCCGCATACGAAGCTTGCGGCGAAGGCGAGTTTCTCTTCCTGCGCATTGAGAAGCGAGGCATCCCGACTCCGGACCTGCTTCGGCATATCGAACACGTCCTCTCGCTTAAGCAGGCTGACGTTGGATTCGCTGGCCGCAAAGACGCTCACGCCGTCACCAGACAATACGTGTCCGTTCCAGCGTCGGCGAGCGACCTTGTCGAGAACATCGAATCCGAGCAGATCAAAGTGCTCAGCGCCACCCGACATACCAACAAGTTGAAGACTGGACATCTTCGCGGAAACAAGTTCCGCCTTGTCGTTCGTGAAGCCGTAGCAAATGCAGATCAACTTGCTCAGGAGTTGGTGACGGAGATCCAGAAATCCGGGTTCCCGAACTACTTCGGTGAGCAGAGATTCGGCAACGACGGAACGACTGACGATCTCGGCTTTCGAATGTTGCGAGGAGAACGCGTCCGACGACTTAGTCGTGACGGGCTGCGGTTTACGCTGTCCGCTGTCCAGTCGCGAATGTTCAACGCCTGGGTAGCCGACCGAATCGCCGACGGTCTGAGCGGCCAGGTACTGAAGGGCGACGTCATGCAGGTCACCACTTCGAAAGGCCCGTTCGTTGTCACCGATGCTGCCGTCGAACAAGCTCGCTACGACAGCCATGAAACAGTCTTGTCGGGACCAATCTTCGGGCCAAAGATGAAACAGCCCGAGGAGATTCCAGCAGAACGGGAGCAGGCAATACTCGACCGATTCGACCTGCCGCGAGAAGCGTTCAGCAAGTTCAAGAAGCTTACCCTGGGAACTCGCCGGCCAATGGTGATCTGGCCGGAAGACTTGGCGGTGCAGAACGTCGAGAACGGCATCGAGTTCTCATTCACGTTGCCGTCAGGCGTTTACGCGACATGTTTGATGCGTGAGCTTCTGAAAACTCCGTGAGCATTCTTCCGGCTGCCCTATTGAAGCGCGCTTGCGAATTCGGCAGCGTGACGACAGATCCTTGCCGCACTTTCGCAAATTTGTTGCACTGAATTTTCGCCTTCCAGCAGAACCGGGTGATGAAGAACCAGCACGTGCTCATCACAAAGGTTTGCATTCGGTAGTTCGCCGCTCACTCGAAAGCGACGTTTGCTGTGGATTCGGTGCAGACTTCGGAACCCTGCGTCGAGGGCGACGTTTTCGGCTCGCATCGCCTGCGAAAAGATGTCTCGAGTCAAACCAGTTGTTCCCACCAGATCAAACTGCAATCCGACTTTGAAGAACGCTGGACGGTCTTTGCCGGCAAACGTGCAACCATCAACAAGTGGCCTCAGGATGGGCCCGCCGTCTGCTGAAGTAAGCTGTCCAAACTTCTCTGACAGCCGGCGAGCGGAGTCCCCGCGAACGACGTTTCGCTCATCAAGTCGGTCCAGTTGCGGCCGCAGTACGGCGGCCTGCATTTCTGACAGAGGGTACGCTTCGTTGCCTCGCTGAGTGAACAGTCGGATTCGCTGTGCGATGTCCGGGCGGTTTGTCATCACCGCGCCGCCACGTCCGGACGTCATGAGTTTGCTCCCGCCGAAGCTCAGGACTCCGACATGCCCGGCTGTGCCTGCGCGATGTCCGTCGAGAATTGCGCCCGTTGCCTGACACGCGTCCTCGACCACGGAGATGTCGCGACGATCGGCCAGTTCCATGACCGGCTGCATCGGCACCCAACCGCCGTGCAGATGCGAAACGATGATCGCTTTGGTTCTTTCAGAGATGGCGGCTTCGATTTGTGACACATCCATCTGCCAGCTTGCCGGGTCGATATCGACCAGAACCGGCGTCGCGCCAATGGCGAGGACGTTCTGGAAATTCGCTTTGAAGTCGTACGCCGAGAGAATGACCTCGTCGCCGGTTTCAACTCGGACGCCTCGCAGCGCGAGTTCAACCGCCACCGTCCCGCTGGCACATAAAATCGTTTCTGTCACGTTATGAAAGGTGTTGAGCTGTTCGGTCAGCGCTTCGCAGTTCGGGCCGTGATACTTTCCCCACGAACCGTCACTCATACAGGCGTTCAACGCGTCGGTGACTTCGGGCCAGTCTCCGGGCCAGACGGGCGGACCTTCCGGCCGGTGCGGCGTTCCGCCGAGGATCGCAGGGAGTTCAGACGCTGACATCGGGGTGTGCTCGGCAGAGGTCGCAACAGTAGAAACGCGACGAATGGCGCAGTGCTGGACGCATTCCTGGATCTGAACTTCGTCACGCGGAGCCTGACCTACAACAGGCCGGGGATAGGTTGCCATTCGCCGGCGACTCGCGCGACTTCCGGAGGGACTCCCTGAGCGATGCGCAGCTCGGCAACGTCGAACAGCGTGTGCATGATCGTGGCGATTAAGTTTGAGTTTCGCATGGGAGTCGTCAATGGCTCGCCCGCATCGCGAGTTGACTGCCCAATCACCTGCCCCGGTCTGACACCGCCTCCGGCCAGCATCAGTGGTGACAGATTGCCCCAGTGGTTGCGCCCGCCGTTGGCGTTGATGCGGGGCGTGCGGCCCATTTCGCCACAGCAGACCAGCAGAATCTTATCGCTGAGTCCGCGTGCTTCGACGTCGTCCAGAAATGCCGACACGGCATGATCGAAAGGGGATCCCATGTAACGCATGCCTTCTTCGACACCAGCATTGTTCTGGTCGGCGTGCATGTCCCACACAAAGTTTGTGGTGACCGTGACGAAGCCCGTACCCGCTTCGCACAGCCGCCGCGCCATCAGCATCAGCTTGCCGAGTGCCTTGCCGTTGTCGACGTAGCGTTCGTAATTATTCCAGTGGCGGCTGATGTCTGAAGGACGCATCAGCGGTGAGGTGTCGTAACGTGCGACCGTTGCCGGGTCTTCTTTCGACAAATCAAACGCATCGGCCACCCCCCCGAGAATTGTCGAGAACGCCTGCTCGCGGACTTTCTCAATGCCGCCCGCCTTGCCTGCGTTTTCGAGTGCCCACTTCACATCGTCGAGATTCGTCAGCAACGACCGGCGATCACCGAGCCGATCGATCGGCAGATTGAGTTTGAGATTCTTCTGAGCGTCGCCATCAGCCCCCGGGATGAACGGTGCGTAAACGCTGCCGAAGCTGCCGACGGACTCGAACCTCCCGAATTTCGAAATCCGCGTCATCGTTGAATCGTCGACTGCCTTTGGAAACAGAGCGACATTCGTCGGCATGCCGTTGTCGGCTCGGTTGGTGCCAGCGATTCGCGAATAAATCGTCCCGATATTCGCGTCGAACGAGTCCTTGCCAACGATCGGCTTGATGTCATGTCGACTGTCGCCCGTTTGAAACGAACGGACAATCGAGAACTTGTCGGCTCGCGCAGCCAGTTGGGGCATCGTTCCGCCGAACGTGATGCCGGGTATTTTTGTGGAAAGCTCGCCCGTTGCGCTCCGGATTTCTGACGGAGCTTCCATTTTCGGATCGAACGTCTCGATCTGACTCGGTCCGCCGTGCATAAAGAGGAAGACAACTGAACGACCGGTCGTCAACGGGTTGCCGCCAGCCGCCTGGCCGTCCGTCCGCAGCAGATCGGCCAGCGAAAGACCGCCCAGTCCGAGCCCGCCAACGCTCAGAAACTCGCGCCTCCCGAGTGGTTTGCTGAAATCGCCAACGCTGAGCATCTACAAGACTCCTCATCAATCTGCGGTCAGAACGTTCTCCGCAACTACTCTTTCATATCGATCGGCAACGATCCAGACAACAGCCGAAATAATCCAGGATCAGTTTCTGCCTGAATCCGAACCGTAGAACCGTAGGGTATGTCGAGCGCAGCGCTGGCGTACCATGTTTCCACCGGCAATCGAAATGGTACGCCAGCGCTGCGCTCGACATACCCTGCACAGGATGACTACGAGGATTATTCGGGAGACTCCGCTTCGAGCATTTCAGCGATCTCGCGTTCTCGCGCGGCTTTTTCGGTGCGGCCTTTGTGATCGTGCAGCTTTGCCAGAATCCGGTGCGATTCCGGATCGGTCACGTCGATCTGCAACGCTTCTTTCGCCCAACGGCCTGCTTCGAGGACGTTGCCTTTGTCATCGGCGAGCTGCGCCAGTTTTCGCCGGACGACGGGGTTATCGCCGTCGAGATTGGCAATCGACTCCAGCACGTTCGTCAGCTTCTCGTCTTCTCCCAGTTGGATGTAGGCGGCGGCGAGACCTTGGAGCCACTCGCCTGATTGTGGCAAGTAGGACTGATCGATTTTGAATTTCATCCGACCGAGTTCGTACAGCCTGGCGGCCTTTTCCGGCTGAGCCTGCAGGAGACGAAGTTTCGCCAGCAGCCCGAGCACGCGAGCGTTCGGCTTTTCTTCATCAAACGCTACTTCAAGGAACGCGACTGCTTCGTCGACGTCGCGAGCCAACAGTTCGAGTTCCGCGAGAACAACTGCGGCCAGCGGCTCACGTGGATTCTTCTCGAGAGCCTGCTCGGCAAGCTCGCGCGCCTGTCGTCGGCGTTTCGCTTTGAACAGTGCGTCGGCAAAAGCCGCCATCGTCGCTGCATTTTCTGGATCGGCGTTGAACTCTTTCTCCAGGTCGGCAATCGATTTCGGAGCTTCAATCGCGGAGCCGCCGAGTTCTTCTTCGACGATCTGTTTCAGGAAGTCGCGGTAACCCTCGTCAAATTCCTCCGCCGTCATGTCGAAGACTTGAGGGATGGCGTCGTTCGTGCGGACGTTCTTCCGGTACAGATCGAGCATTTCGCTGATCGTTTCCTTACCAAACGTTTCGATCATGTACTGCGCGTAGAGCCGACTCTGGCAATAGGCGAACTGCCAGTCAGCCGAAGTTTCCGGACGAACAAAGATGCCGGTCAGCTCGTCGAGACTCCACAGTTCGCCGCGCGGAACTCGTTCCAGCAGCATGCGGTTCCACTCGGCTGGTCGTTCGATACCTTCGCTGGTGACGGCCAGCGCTTCGGTGAACCAGTGCGGGATGTTGAAATGAGTTTGCTGCAGAGTCAGCACGTGGACGAATTCGTGCTTCACGACGCGAGCCCAGTTGTACGGCTTCGGCGACGCCGTCGGTGACGCCAGTGCGACCATCATCCCGGTCGAGGCCCCGATCGTCTGAATCCACGGCAGGCCGACCATTCTCGCGCTGAACCATTGATGGGCTGAGAGGCCTTTCGCGTTGTTGTAGATTTCGAAGACGCTGCGTTGCGGCGGTTCGTAGCCGTAAAGTTCGACCAGTTCGGGATAGACCTGTTCCAGATACTCGGCCATGTACTCGCCGAGGATCTTGTCTTCCTGTGAGTCCACTCGGATGACGAAGTGGTCGGTGGTGATGGTTTCGTAGCCGCTGAGCACGCCCAGCACTTTCCGCATATTGCTGACTCGGACGTGGTACGGGTCCGCTTTGAAGGCTTCATCAAGCAGCTGCTTCGCCTGATCCGACCGCCCGGTCTGCATGTAGAGCATGCCGAGTGACGTCTTTGGTTCTGAAAGCTGCGGCATGACTCGAATGGCGTGTTGATAAAGCTTCTCGGACATCGCGTACTTACGACGCGACTCCAGCGTGCTGGCAAAGGCGTTGAGAAATACTCCCGGCTTTGAGTTTCGAGTCGCGACTTCGGTTACCAGCTTTTCGAGCCGGGATAGTTCTGTCAGCCCTGCCTGGTCGACGGCGTGGAGGTTCGCCAGCAGGTCGATCAGCCGATCGTCCGCTTCGCCACCGGGTTGAACATCGAGCAAGTAGAACGTCGCCGCCAGCCGCCCGAGAGTTTCCGAGTCGAAGGGGTTGGTCTTGCGGGCTTCTTCCAGAGCAAGCAGCGCGGCGTCGGGCGAGTGTTTGTTCAACGCGATGTCGGCCATGAGTCTCAACGTTGGGACGTAATTTGGCTGAACGTTGAGAGCCTGTTCGGCGTACGTCAGTGCGGCATCGATATCATGCTTCTGCAACGACGCCTCGCCGAGTGCCACAATGACGGCGACCGCTCGGGGGTTGATCTCAAGAGCCTTCTTCAGGTCGGGAATCGCCTGAGCTCGATTGTACTTTTCAAGCAGAAGAGAACCTGAAGCCAGATGCGTCTGCCAGGACAGCGGGTCATCTTTCAACGCGTCGACACAAAGCGTGTTGATGATGAAGGTGAAGATGCTGGAATTGCTGTTCCACCGTGCGAATTCGCCAGCCCCTTCCGCGATCAGCAGAAGTGTTTCTGCATCCGTTGGCTGTTTGCGATTGTAAAAACGGACGAACCAGCGGAAGGCTTCGTTGGCTTTTTTCAGGCCGCCGGCTTCTGTGCTCAACCAGGCGAGAACGAGATGAGCCAATGGCTGATCGGCATCGGCCTTCAAAGCCGCTTCGCACGAAGCAGCGGCTTCTTCGAGACGTCCGATTGCGAACTGCAGCCTCGCGGCCTCGGCCAGCACAGCCGGTGACGGCTTTGCGATTTCGGTCAGTCGCGTGATCGCCTCTTTGTATTCACCCTGGCTTTCCAAAGATCGACTGAGGCCGATGATCGCCGCCGCTTTGGCGTCGTCCTTTGCGCTCTCGACAATCTCAGTAAAGGCCTCAGCGGCTTCTTCGTAGCGGCCTCGTTGCAGATGCTCGGTCGCGTCGGCGAGCTTCGACGTTTCATCGGCACGCGCCAGATCCACCGCAGAAACCAAAGTTATAAAGACAGCGATACAGAGCGCGACGATACGAGTATCACTCAGAATTCGTACGTCCATAAGTGCTCTTTCTTAGAACAACTGCGAACCTGACGAAGGCCGGAACAAGCTCCGCGCCGTTCCGGCATGACAGAGTCAACGAAGCATCTGCCGGAACGGCGCGGAGCTTGTTCCAGCCTACATAACGGAAGCGCCGAAATGATGACGCGTCGGTGATGGCCGCGAAACTGTGTTTCCCAGGGAAGTCGGATTATCCTTGTCGTCGAACTGCGGGACTGTTTCCGCAGAAGCTCTCAATGAAGAAAACGCATGGGTTTCCGCATGAGCCAGCAGCACGATTTTTCCAGAGCAAGCGCGCGACGAACGATTCTGCTCTTTGCCGGTGTAATCGCCGCGGGCATGGGCAGTCTGGCCGCCAACGCCGCAGATAAAGTTGCGCCGGACTATGCGAAACAGATCGCTCCGATATTTCGGAAACACTGCGGCGGTTGTCACAACGCTGACGACGCGGAGGGCAAGCTTTCTCTGGAGTCGTATTCCGATTTGCAGAAAGGCGGAAAACGTGGACCGTCGTTTCAGCCGGGCAACGTTGCTTCCAGTCGACTGCTTCAGCTTGTCACTGGTAAAGCAAAGCCGGTCATGCCGCCCGAAGATGAAGAACGGCTCACTAAAGAAGAAATCGCATTGCTGACTGCGTGGATCGAAACGGGAGCCAAAGGGCCGAATGGAAAGGAACCGACTCGACGGACGCTGATGGTTCCAAAGATCGCCGGCGCCACTACGGATACCGGACCAGTCGCTGCCGTGGCTGTTTCACCGGACGGGAGCCGGCTTGCGGTCGCTCGGTTTGCCGCCGTTGAAATTCGCGATGCTGCCTCGATGAAAGTGCTGCAGCGGCTGACGGACTTTCCGGGCAAGGTGAACTCCGTCCAGTTCTCAACGGACGGGGCGAGGATCATCGCCGGGTCGGGCATCGCCGGGTTATTCGGGCAGGCCAGCATCTGGACGATCGCCGATGGCAAACAGGTGGCGATGTTCGAAGGCCATCGCGACGCCATGTACGACGCGGTTCTGAATCGCGACCAGTCGGTCCTCGCGACGGCGAGTTACGATAAGAAAATCATCCTCTGGGATGTGGCGACCGGGAAAGAACTTCGGACGCTGCTCGGTCATAACGGAGCGGTCTTCGATCTCGACTTCAGCCCGGACGGAACGATCGTCGCCAGCGCGAGCGCCGACCAGACAATCAAGCTCTGGCAGGTTTCGACAGGGGTTCGGCTCGACACGCTCAGTCAGCCTCTGAAAGATCAGTACGTCGTTCGGTTTTCACCGGACGGCCAGCATGTGATTGCTGGCGGCCTCGATAATCGCATCCGAGTCTGGCAAGTCGTGTCGAGAACGACGCCGCGGATCAATCCGCTTGTCTATTCAAGGATCGCGGTCGAGGGTTCCATTATCCAACTGGGCTTCAGTCCGGATGGATCAAAGCTGATTTCGATCGCTGACGACCAGACGATGAAACTTTGGGACACGGCTGAGTTCACGCAGCAGTTCGCGTTTGAGGCTCAGCCAGCCGTGGCGCCGGCACTGGCGGTCGCTTCAAACGGCAAGTCATTCGTCGTTGGTCGAATTAACGGGACGTTGCAGAAATACGATCTGAGCATCGCCGACGGAAGCGGCACGACAGTAACGCGTTCTCAGCTGGTAACCGTGTTCCCGGCAGCGGACAGCCCGTCGCAATCCGTCGACGAGACCGAGCCCAACGACAATCCCGCCCAGGCATCCGTTGTCGAGATTCCCGCCACGATCAAGGGCGTCATCAATGCGGAATCCGGCAACTCATCTGCAGCTTCGACAGTTGATGTCGACACGTTTCGCTTCTCGGCGAACGCGGGCGAGGCGTGGGTGTTTGAAGTCAACGCCGCTCGGAACAAGTCGCCGCTCGACTCGAACCTCGAGATCCTTGACGCCGACGGAAACCGTATCGAACGAGTTCGTCTGCAGGCCGTGCGGGATTCGTATATCCAGTTTCGCGGCATCAATACGGACACTCGTGACTGCCGACTGCATAACTGGGAAGAGATGGACGTCAACCAGTTGCTGTATTTGAATGGCGAAGTTGTGCAACTCTGGCTGTGGCCGCGGGGTCCCGATTCGGGATTCCAGTTCTACCCTCAGACCGGCAACCGCACGACCTTGTTTGATACGACGGCGCATTCACACGCGCTGCAGGAGCCGTGCTACATCGTCGAGCCGCATCCGCCCGGCACGGAGCTCATTCCCAACGGGCTGCCGGTTTTCCCGATCTACTACGAGAATGACGACGATGCATTGCGGCAACTAGGCAAGGACTCACGGCTGACTTTCATCGCTCCGACGAAAGGCGACTACTTCGTGCGGGTGTCCGACGTGCGAGGAGCCAGCGGAGCCGACTTCAAGTACGAATTGACGGCGAGGCCGGCGAAACCGGACTTCAACATCCGTCTGCAGGATCAGAAGCCGTCCGTCCAGGCGGGCAGCGGAAAAGAATTCAAATTGATGGCAGACCGCCTCGACGGTTTCAAAGGCGAGATTCAACTCGCGATAGAGAATGTGCCGGCCGGGTTTGAGGTTTCACAACCGCTGGTCATCGAAGCCGGACAGTTCTTCGCCTACGCGACGATCAACGCAGCACCGGATGCCAAAGAGCCGACTCCGGAAGATGTCAAGCAGATCAAGTTCACGGCGAAAGCGATGGTCAACGGAAAAGAAGTGGTGAAGGAAGTCGGTAGTTTTGCGGAACTGAAGCTGGCGGCGGCTCCGAAGATTCTCGTCGCGATTGGGCCAGACAAAGCTGATGCTGGCGACGTCGAAGTCCCGGCGTTCGGGAAACCCAACCCGCTTGAGCTGACCATCGCTCCGGGCGAGACGATCACGGCGCGAGTTCACATCGAACGAAACAAGTACGACGGGCGGGTCGGTTTCGAAGCAATCGCTCACAATCTTCCTCACGGAATCATCGTGGACAATGTCGGTCTCAGTGGGCTGCTGATTGTCGAAGGAAAGACGCAGCGGCAGTTCTACCTGACTTCTGCCGACTGGGTGCCCGAGCAGACTCGGGTGTTTCATCTCCGCAGCAAAGAAGAAGGCGGGCAGACATCCTGGCCGATCATTCTGCATGTGCGACGCAAGTAACGAATGGAATCGTTGATGGCCGACCTGACGGAATCTCAGCAGAAGATTGTTGACCAGACAGCCGCCTTCGTGCGCAGCCAGATGGAAGGCGATTCGTCCGGGCACGACTGGTGGCACGTCTGGCGAGTCTGGCAGAATTCGCTGTTCATCTCGCGAAACGAAAACGCGGATCGGCTTGTGACGGAACTCGCCGCGCTGCTGCACGACATCGCCGACTGGAAGTTTCACGACGGCGACGATTCAGCCGGGCCGAAGGCTGCGCGAGCGTGGTTGTCGGACCAGTCGGTCGATGAAACAGTGATCGACCATGTTTGCGACATCGTCGCGTCGGTGTCGTTCAAAGGTGCCGGTGTCGAGACTCCGATGGCGACGCTCGAAGGAAAGATTGTCCAGGACGCTGACCGGCTGGAAGCGATCGGTGCTATCGGAATTGCTCGGTGTTTCGCGTTCGGCGGTGCGAAGGGCCGGTTGATGCACGATCCAGAAGACTCTCCAGAGCTGCACGCGTCGTTTGACGACTACAAGAAGAAGTCAGGCCCGTCGATCAACCACTTCTACGAAAAGCTGCTGCTGCTCAAAGATCGGATGAATACCGAAACCGGTCTGAAGCTGGCCGCGCAGCGTCACAAAGTGCTGGAAGAATTCCTCAGGCAGTTTCATGCCGAGTGGAACATCGCGGCAGAATGATCGTCACTTTCTGCCGAGTTTCTTTCTGACTTCTCCGAATAGTTGGCTCAACTGCCCGGCCATCTTCGGGATTTGCTTTGACTCGGCGACCTTCATCACGGTGCCGGAGCCACGCTTTGGCGATCCGATGCACAATCCGTTGCGGTCTTCGTACTTGATCGCTCCACTGATCGACTCGTCGGTCACAAGTGATTGAGCAGGCCCCATGCCAATAATCAGGCCGTGCATCCGCATCGTTTTTCGAAGTTGCTGTTGAAGTTGTCGTCCTGCCGGAGTTTTTGGTTTGAATTCGTGCGAAGACTCGCCAGTCATCAACACGACAGAGAAGTAGTCTTGAGAACTTACTTCGGTCAGCGACTGCTTGATGTAGACATGCCCGTTGATTTCGGACTGATTGTAGTGTGAGTGCAACTTGCCCTTTCGCGTCGATGTAACTGTTGGCTCGAATCCATGCTTCTTGAGATGGTCGAGTGTGACGTTCAGTTCATTCTGGTCGTAACTCTTGTCGGCGAGAACGACGAGTACCTTCTTTGGCAAATCGTTGCGCCGTCCGACGACACTCACTGAGCGGTCTTCTGGTTTCGCTTTCGAACCTCGTTTGTCTCCCGAAAAAAACGCATCCGTGACCGAAGTGGCCGAACCGGCGACTTCTTCGGCGGTGATCGCGGCGTTGTCTGTTGCAGTTATGGTCACGGGGGCCGCTTCCGCTGGAGCTGTTGGCTCGGTCACCGCTGCGTGAACTGCAAGCCCCAACAATAGAACTGCCGCAGCAGGAATCGAGGCAAGTGCCGGCTTTGCTTTGACTCGATCGACAATGTCAGACCAGGGCGCGGCGAGCGCCGAAGGTCTGCGGCCGGCGATGCACGCGTCGAGGTCTTCGCCCAACTGATTCATCGTTTGATAACGGTCCTCCGGATTTCTGGCGACCATTTTCTGGAAGACCGCGTCGAGCCCTGCCGGCACTTCCGGAACCTGTTCGCGGAGCTTCGGCAGCGGCTGCTCGCGATGCGCGATGATCTTTTCCATTAACGTGTCGCCGGCGAACATCGTCGTGCCGGTCAACAGGAAATACATCGTGCAGCCGAGACTGTAGATGTCCGACCGAGCGTCGGCGTGTCGGCTGTTCAGCGCCTGCTCAGGTGACATGTAATCGACCGTGCCCATGATCACGCCGCTGGCTGTCATGGAGGCTCGCGTTGTTGACTCCGTCGGGCTGTCGAGCAACGGTTCGAATCTGGCAAGTCCCATGTCCAGAACTTTGACCTGACCAGCATCGTCGCCGGATTCGGCAACCAGGATGTTGTGCGGCTTGATGTCGCGATGCGTGACACCCTGATCGTGGGCGTACTCCAAAGCCGCCGCCGTCTGACGCATGATCTTTACAGCTTCCTTCACCAGTGGCGGCCCGTCGTCTTTAACCCGCCGAGAGAGGTCACGTCCGTCGATAAACTCCATGACGAGAAACTGAATGCCTTCCGCCTCGTCGGCATCGTGGGCGACGACAAAGTTCGGATGACTGAGTGCCGAGTGAGTCTTTATTTCTCGCCGAAACCTTTCGACCACTTCCGGAGAACGCCGACCAACCGAACGCAGCACCTTCAGGCAAACGGTTCTGCCCATGCGGTCGTGGCGAGCTTTGTAAACCTGCCCCATGCCGCCTTTGCCGAGCTTTTCGACGATGACGTAGTTGCCCAGGACCAGCCCTTTCCAACGCCCACGCGAAAGTGCCCGCGCCTGATACGCAGTCAGGGCATCCTGCTCGACCAGCTCTTTCGCGAATGAGTCCGGATCTTCGGCCTCGCTCGTGACGACGAGTCGGTGCAGTTCCTTTTCGTCGACCAGGCCGCTCTTTCGCAGACCGTCGATAAAGGTTTCGAGATCCTTTCGCTTTGGTTTGGATCGGAGCTGCGAATCGTCCGGCGAGTCGCCTTCAACGAAATTCGAATTGGGCGACGATCCAACGTTCAAAGCTTCGGTGATCAGTCTGGCGAGCTGCGGTTCGTCATTCTTTGAAGCGGCGACGGCACCTCGACGGACGGCGCCGATCAGGCCGTCCGTTTCGCTGGCCATTTCGTCGGACCGTAGCTGGCACCGGTCGCAAAGCGTCAGATGCTCAGCGATCTCTTCCGCTTTGGACTCATCCAAAGCTCCCGAGACGTAGTGATTCAGTGTGATGACATTGGGACAGGCGGGCCTCATGGAGACGCTCCCTGAAACGGCGATGGCGTGTGGCTTAATCAGAATGGCACTCGTCACTTACGAACGCAACGCTATAACGCCGAATGGATTTGGTTGGCCGAGCGTCGACGCACCCTGAAACAGCATGCTCCGAATTCTCGACCAGGCTTCCGGGTTTTCACGCAGAACCTCCGAAAATCGGGCAAATGATGGCGATTCGATGGGGGCAATTTCGTTGAGGGTGATCGCAACGGATTTCTTTTGTGCACTTCCCGCTTGATAACAGAATGGACGGATTCGGGTTCGAATGTCGTCCGGTCTGACCGTCACAAACGATTGAATAGCCGTTTATTGCAAGTATTGTATTGCAAGTATTGAACATCGCCTGAATCGTGCTGAATCGGCTAACCTGGGGTGATCTATAGAGAAATCTGTTGTACGCTGTCCACGTTTTCGCAGGTCACCGGCATGGAGAATCTGGATGTCTGAGCAACGTTTGAGGAATCGTCGCGGGTTCACTCTTGTTGAACTTCTGGTCGTGATTGCGATCATCGCGGTTCTGATTGCTCTGCTGCTGCCCGCCGTGCAGCAGGCGCGTGAGGCCGCTCGAAGGTCATCATGCGTTAACAACATGAAGCAGTTGGCCGTCGCGATGCACAACTACCACGATCAGTGGGGTGCGTTTCCGATCGGGGCATTGCACAGTCAGACTCCCGGTCTGAGAAGAAGCCTGGACCGAGGTACTTCGTTCTTTGTGGCGCTGCTGCCGTTTGTTGAGCAAGCCAGCCTGTACAACGAATTGAGCGACTCCGCTGTCGGAGGTGTTGGAAACACTGACATTGCTAACAACATCAATGGTCAGGTTTTCGACGGACGACGGCTCTCAGTTCTAAGTTGCCCTTCGTCACCGCTTCCACAAATGACCGATCCTCTGACAACGACTCCGCAGGGTGTGATGATGCCGACCTATGTTGGTATCTCTGGGGCGGCGACGCTCGGCGGCGGCCCGAATCCGGATGCCGAGCCCACCTACAAAGGCGTGATGGCCAGCTCCGGAATCCTGGTTCCTAACCGGTCAGTTAGTTTTTCGGATGTCTCCGACGGGTCGACCAACACGATGATGCTCGGTGAGCAGTCTGCTTTCGCACGCGACATCGCCGGAAACAGTATCGACGTTCGCAGTTCAAACTCGCACGGTGCCTGGGTCGGCTCAACGGGCAGCGGCACTCCGGGTGATGGGGCCTGGTTCTGCACCAACTTTCAAAGCTGGAACATTACGACCCTGCGTTACCCGATCAACTTTCTGGACGCCACGGCAGCTCAGACCGGTGGAGCAACTGGCATCGGGCCGGAAGACGGAGCAAACCGTCCTGTGCAGTCGATCCATCCTGGCGGAGCCAACATTGCTCTGACCGACGGAGGCGTTCGGTTCATCAGCGAGTCCGTTGACTACACATTGTTGACGAACCTCGCCAACCGCAACGATGGCAACGAAGTTTCCGATTTCTAGTGCTATGTCAATTATGAAATAAGGAGTTGGTCGGGGAGGGCGAGGCTCCGTCCGAGCCGCACTTCTGGAGTTCCGCTGGCAAAGGAATGCTGTCAATTGGGAATCGTCATTGGGATGGACGAAGCGGGGTACGGTCCGAACCTCGGCCCGCTGGTGATCACGGCGACGGTCTGGCGAGTTCCTGACGAACCTCGACGAACCGATTTCTGGAAGTCACTCGGCAGCGTCGTCAGTCAGTCGGCCACGAAAGGCGACGATCGAATCCACGTTGCGGATTCGAAAGAGGTCTACTCACCGTCGCGAGGATTGCGTCCTCTTGAGAGGTCGATCCAAACCGTGTTCGGGCTCATGCCCCTCGACAGTAGCTCGTTCCGTAATCTTTGCGACTGGTTGACGACCTCCGATTTCGCAGGGGCTCCGTCTGGAGATTCTCCGGAGTTGCTCCGACGGCCACCGGCCAGGCCTGTTCAGAATGGCGGGGGCCGCACAGCCGCTGAAGACAAAACTCTCGCTTCGTCGTTTCTCGACGTCGAACCGTGGTTCCGGGCAAGCAACCTGTCGTTGCCACTTGCTAACGACGAGGCCGAGATAGAGCGGCTGAGTGGTCGGCTGAAGTCCGCAGCTGACCATGCCGGGATTCAACTCGTAGGAATCAGCAGCGACGTCGTTCTGACGGAGCGGTTTAATTCGGTGTCAGAATTCTACCAGAGTAAAGGCGCGGCGCTGTCTCGTTTCACGCTGGGACTCCTGCGCAGCGTCTGGGATCCAGACTCCGAAGAACCAACACTGATTATCGGAGACAAACATGGCGGTCGCAGTCGGTACGATGAACTGATCGACGAGCAACTCGACGGCCAAATGATCTTCCGCGTTTGCGAGGGCCGGCCAAGGAGCAGTTACCGCGTCGGCTCCTCCGAGATTCACTTTCAAACGAAAGCCGAAGAACACTTTCCGGTCGCGGTGGCGTCGATGGTGTGCAAGTACCTGCGCGAGTTGTCGATGGAACTGTTCAACGAATTCTGGCGACAGCATATTCCGGACGTTAAGCCAACAAAGGGTTACCCGGTCGACGCCAAACGATTTCGCAAAGATATTGCGAAAGTTCAGAAGAAGCTTGAGATCCCTGACGCAACACTCTGGCGGAACCGCTAACGTCCGGTTTTCGCAGTGGGAAGATTCACGAAGTGTAGGGTATGACAAGCGAAGCGCCGGCACACCATCGGAGCAGTTCGGCCGGCCTTCGATTACCTCACCGCTTCAGCAAGTCCGGCAGCTCTTTCTGAAACTTTGCCTGCTTCGGCGCGATGACTGCCTGACAGTA
>Ga0316208_1001219_pt1 | contig 25182 bp, 19 predicted proteins | sample 3monopyrite_MG_FD_204944 | JGI IMG/M metagenome (GOLD analysis project Ga0316208, IMG submission 204944) | Microbial mat bacterial communities from mineral coupon in-situ incubated in ocean water Damariscotta River, Maine, United States -... | ecosystem: Environmental > Aquatic > Marine >... | reverse complement strand
GAATCAATATTTTCATTCTTTATTATCTTAATTATTATCTTAATCTATTCTATAATTCCGATCATTTTATTTGGTTCAATTCTAGGTTACGTTGTTAAAAAGATTGGTGAAAAAATTGATTAATAATTAAAATTTTGCAATCTTAAAAGAACAAATTGAAGTTTTTGGTAAAGGTAAAGCGAATCCAATTGCAAATCCCAAATTACCGCAACACCTTTATCAGATAGAGAAATTCCATACTTACCATTTTCCGACATGCCTAAACTAACAATTTTAGACTGATGTCCAATCCCTATTTTTGGAATTGGCTGTGCATTTACAAAGTTAAATATAAATAAGAATGCAATTAGTGAAAATATATTTTTCATACAATATCAAATTTAATTATTTTAGATGATTTATTTAAAAAAAAGTAGAGTTATCGTTAATCAAACCATAAAGTATTTATATTTGCTCTTATAATTTAGAATTTTGGTATCATTTATGTATATCTATATTAAAAAAGTAAAATAATGTTTAAGTACGTATTTTTTATATTTAGTTTTTTCAATATGACTAGCATACTGTTTGCTCAAGATGCTGTTGATTCAACTTATATTAAAGAAATTATTGGATTTCAAAATGAGTTAAATGATGAATATAAGGATGAACAACGTTCTCCATTGGAAAAAAAAGATAGAAAAAATTTTATTGGGCATAGTTTTTATAAAATTAACCCAAGCTATAGAGTAATAGCGGCTTTAAAAAAAACACCAACTGCACGTCCATTTATGATGAAGACTACATCAAACCTTGCTCATGAATACGTCAAATATGGTATCCTAACATTTAAGTTAAACGGTGTTACATTAAGATTGAGTGTTTATCAAAGTACATCACATAAAAAATCAGAAGAATTCAAAAATTATTTATTTTTACCTTTTAAAGACCGTACAAATGGATATGGGACTTATGGAGGTGGTCGCTATATTGATTTAGAAATACCTGAAGGTGATACAATTATTATTGATTTTAACAAGGCTTACAATCCATTTTGTCATTATAGTTCTCATTTTTCATGTCCGCTAGTGCCAAGAGAAAATAACTTGTTAGTTGAAGTAAAAGCGGGAGTAAAAAAGTATGAGGGGAAATTAGTTGGGCATTAATCTTTTTTTATTTTAGTCAAAACCCTTCCTCCAACTGAACTAATAAAAGTTTTAGACGTTTCTAATAAATCTTTTATTTCACATGATTCATCTAACTCTTGTGATAATTCTTGAAACCTTTTATCTGCTTTCAATGCCAATGCATCTACTTCTAAAGCAGTTTGATTAAATTCTAGTAATCTGAGTCTTTTGATGTCTTTTAATCTCGATAAAGCAACATATCCTTGCCCACGTTCAAACGTTTTTCCTAAATCTAATTCTGCAGCATCTAAAGTCATGCCTTGACTCTTATGGACTGTAATCGCCCAAGCTAATCTTAACGGGATTTGTTTATATGATGCTAACGTTTGCCCAACCTCATTCACAATCGACCATTCTTCAGTGCTGGCAATAATTTCATGATTATCGATTGTTTTAACAACAGGAAAACCTAATTTAGAATATTTGATGATCTCACCTAAAGTCCCGTTAATGTAATTTTTATCGGGATTATTTTTCACAAACATAACTTTTGCTCCAACTTTTAATTGCATTTCATTTGGGGTTAACACTTGCTTTTTAAGTGTCGCAATAATACTTTTTTCACCAGAAGTTTTGGCCTTAAAAAATCTAAATTTACCGGGCAAATCGGCTAAATGTGTGTTGTTAATTTTATCTACATCAATATTATGTGTGTAGAGTTTAGTCGGTTCAATCCCATTTTTAAACATTGTGTTTTTAGCAGTATTCAATAAATTTATTGATGATTGACTGACATTTGCATGTCTTATTTCTTCAAGAATATCAGTAAGCTGATTATTTGTTTGCCTAAACTGTTCGGTTAAATAGCAAATTTTAAAGTCTGCAAATTGCCATGCAGACGACATAAAAGCAAATTTATCTTTACTTTTTTCGCCATATTGACCAATAGGCGGCAATTGAAAAAAATCACCACAAAGTACAATTTGTAAACCTCCAAAAGCCCGACTATCACCTATACAATATTCTAAAATTGAATGAATAGTGTCAAGCTGATCTCTATGTAGCATTGATATTTCATCAATAATTAAAATTTTGGTTTTGTCAAATTGTTCTCTTAAATATTTTTTCTTTTTTAGGTTTTCTAAATCTTTATTAGACATCACCTGTTTAACCCCAATTCCTGACCAAGAATGAATGGTAACACCTTTAATGTGGGTGGCAGCAATTCCGGTAGAAGCCGTTACAGCAACTTCAATTTTAGCATCTTTTAAATGTTGAATAAATTGATTAATCAAATAAGTCTTACCTGTTCCTGCTGAACCAGTTAAAAAAACATTTTGTCCTGATTTTAAAATTGCTAAAGCTTTGTCTTGTGTCATTTATGGTGTTGGAATAATAAAACAAAAATAACGATTTATGGATCCAAAATCATTTTCATGCTAGAGATTTTAATAACAATTTATTGTTTAGTTCTAACACCATAAAACTCACTTAATTTCGTATTTTTACACTTAAATTCAAGCTTTATGTCAAAAAACATTAAAAATATTGCAGTATTAACTTCTGGTGGAGATTCTCCAGGAATGAATGCATGCATTAGAGCAGTAGCAAGAGCTGCAATTTACGAAAATGTTAATGTTTTTGGTGTTATTGACGGTTTTAATGGTTTGATTGATGATAATTTTATTGAATTAAGCTATCATACAGTTTCAAATATTATATCAAGAGGTGGTACTATTTTAGGGACAGAACGTAGCCCAAGGTTTTTAGATAAGTCATATAGACAACAGGCGTTCAATAATTTAAAACAAAAAAACATTGATGCCATTATAGTGATTGGTGGTGATGGCTCATACAAAGGAATGAAAGTATTAGGAGATGAATTTGGAATTAATTTTATTGGTATTCCTGGTACCATAGACAATGATATTTATGGATCTAATTACTCCATAGGGTTTGACACAGCTCTAAACAATATTATAGAAGCAGTAGATAAAATTAGGGACACAGCTGCTTCTCATCACCGTATATTTTTGGTTGAAGTCATGGGGAATACATCTGGTGTTTTAGCTTTAAACACTGCTATTGCGTCTGGGGCTGAGGATGTTTTTATTCCGGAGAGAAAAGAAGATTTAATGATTTTTGAAAACAAAATAAAAGCCGCTTTAAAAGCTAAAAAATCTAGTATAATTATTGTGTCTGAAGGTGATCAATTGGGTGGTGCTAAAGAATTATATCATTATTTGGCTAAAAAAGATTTACAACATAAAGTAAGGGTATCCGTTTTGGGTCATTTACAAAGGGGAGGAGCACCTAGTTTTAAAGACCGCATGATGGCGACTCAATTTGGTGCGCGCGCTGTTGAAATGATTTTGAATGGAGAAGTTAATCAACTCATAGGAACTAAAGCTGGAGAAATTTACGCCTATGACATTCAAGAAAATACGACCAAAAAAATACCAAAAGATATGGGGGCGCTCAAATTAGTGAAAAAATTATCTGTTTATTAATGAGTCTCGCTAAAATTCTAATGATTATCAAAACTCAATATCTAAATTAAAAAGTTTTCTAAGTTTTTCTAAAGACTGATTTTCAGATACAAGTTTATCAAATTTAGTTTTACTATCAGCATATTCAGTTTTTATGGTTTCTGATATTTTATAGTTAATGCTAATTGAATTATTTTTCAATTTAGATCTTAAATAACCTAATAATTCGCTTTTGTGACTGTCAAATTCTTGAGCAGCAATAGAATTTTTAATAGCAATAGTAATTACTAAATCTGAACCTAATTTTGGTTCACTTCCAACTAAAATTGAATACAAACTATCCTTTTTTTCTCGTTTGACTTTTAACGAAAATTCCTTCCAAACATACAAAAGTTTATCATTTTCAACTTTTTCGTTGTGAGTACTGTTTTCCTGAATGGATTCTTCAAGATTGTCTTTCTTTTTTTCCGGATTTAAAATTGATTTTATACCTAAATGTGTAGATTTTAAATGACCTGTTGGTTTTGATAATTTTTGACGTTCTAGAGGTTGCGTACGAGATACTGGATTAGTATGGGTTGATTTAGTTGACGCTGACGTTGATTTTCTAATGATTTTAGTCTCGTTTTGACCATCAAAATTTATAATTTCTATATCTCTAAAGTCAATTAGATTTTTTTTTTTTCTAAATTCGACTGAATAGACGAAAACTTCATCAATGAAATTTCAACATGAAGTCGTTTGTTTTTACTTGCTTTATAGTGGACTTCTGTATCTCTCAATAAATCTAATCCTAATAGTAAAAACTGCATTTCTACCTTCTTAGATTGCGCTAAATAATTCTCTTTAATGTCGTCAGGTACTTCAAGCAGACTTATTGACGGTTCATCTTTACAAATCATTAAATTTCTGAGATGCTCAGACAGTCCAATTAAAAACTGAGAGGCATCAAATCCTTTTTGTAAAATGTCATTAAACAAGATTAAATTCTCATTTATTTTTGAGTCCAAAGCAAAATCAACAACTTTAAAATAATAGTCATAATCTAAAACATTTAAGTTTTCAATTACAGATGTATAAGTAATATTCTCATTACTAAATGACACTATTTGATCAAATATTGAAAGCGCATCTCTTAATGCACCATCAGCTTTTTGAGCTATGATATGGAGCGCTTTATCTTCTGTTTTAATCTTTTCTTTTTCACTAATTCCCTTTAAATGACTTACAATGTCATTTACCTTAATGCGGTGAAAGTCAAAAATTTGACAACGCGACAAAATTGTGGGGAGTATTTTATGCTTTTCAGTTGTGGCTAAAATAAAAATAGCATGTTCGGGTGGTTCTTCTAAAGTTTTTAAAAAAGCATTAAAAGCTGCAGCCGATAACATGTGAACCTCATCTATTATAAAAATTTTATATTTTCCAACTTGAGGTGCAATTCTTACTTGGTCAATTACGTTTCTAATATCATCAACAGAGTTGTTAGAAGCCGCATCTAATTCAAGAATATTAAATGAATGGCCATCATTAAATGACGTACAAGATTCACATTCATTACAAGGCTCTGTCGTCTCAGATAAATTAAAGCAATTAATCGTTTTTGCTAAAATACGAGCAACTGTAGTTTTACCAACTCCTCTCGAACCACAAAATAAAAAAGCTTGTGCCAAATGATCTTTTAGAATGGCATTTTTTAGGGTAGTCGTTATTGACTCCTGTCCAACAACAGAATTAAAGGTTTGTGGTCTATATTTTCGTGCAGATACTACAAAGTTGCCCATAGCAATAATTGAAACACAAATGTAATCAATTGAAATTTTAAAATTAGCTTATATTATTTATTTTTTTTAACAACAGTTGCAAATTGAATATAAAACATGTCCATTGCTGTAAAAAGTAATGGAATATTATACAAATAGGGTTTTATAGATTTGGTTTTATTAATGCCTTGATGAGAAATAATGTTAAATCCTAAGTCTTTATACATACGTTGAATACTTTTAGAAGTGAAAAATCGTAAGTGTGTTTTATCCATTACGCCATCTTTTTCATATTTCCACTCTTTATTTGAAATTAACATTTTAAGTACTCTAAAATAGCGTACATTAGGAATTGAGGTAATGATTACACCATTTTCTGTTAATTTTGATTTTATTTCTGCTAAAACCACATAAGGGTCCACTAAATGTTCAATCACATCATTAAAATAAATTACATCAAAATAATTATCGGGTAGTTGAGTAATTTGATTTTCACACGGACCAATCAATACTTTATCTAATCTGCTTTCGGCTATTTTAGCTGGTTCTGTATTCATTTCGATACCCCAAGCTTCCAATTCAAATTTATCTTTAATAAATCCTGCAAATGCACCTTCACCACAGCCCACATCTAAAATTGTTTTGGCGTTTTCAGGCATAAAATCAACCATTTCTTGGCGAACATTATTGTAGTACGAATTGGGTTTGTTGTTGTAATCCATGCTGTAAATATATAAAATGATTTATATAAAATTGATTAGGATTCCTATTTCATCTAAAATTATGAATAATGTAAACGTTTATAAACTATATATTTGTAAAAAGTAAAATTCATGAAAAACCAATCAATATTACTAATTACATTTATTTTAATAGGTTTAAATTTAACAGCCCAGTCTAATTATAAAATGATGATGGAAGATAAGTCCATCAATTTTTATGATGTGTGTAAGGCGGCTGACAAATATTTTGAAACCCATGATAAAACTGTAAAAGGTTCGGGGTGGAAAGGTTATCAACGTTGGAAAAATGCCAATGAATATAAATATTATCCAACAGGAAACAGAGAGCATGTTAATCCATATTTTGTTGAAGATGCTTACAAAAAGTTTTTAGAATCAAATAAAAGTCAAACAAAAGCAATGTACAATAATGGTTGGCACGAATTAGGACCATATAGATTAGATAGTTTAACAGGCCATTATTCGGCAGGATTAGGTAGAGTAGAAGATTTTTATGTTGATCCAAATAATAACAATATAATTTATGTGGGTTCAAGAAGTGGTGGTTTTTGGCGTTCGATTGATGGCGGTGCAAATTGGCAAGGTAGTACAACTGATTATTTAATAGCCTCTGGCGTAAATGCCATTTCTGCATCACCAACAAATTCAGATTCAGTTTTAATAAATTTAAGAAATTCAAGAAATGGGTATTCACATGGTGTTTACCGTTCAGTTAACGGTGGTGTAAACTGGGTGGAGTCTAATTTTAATCCTACTAATGTAGGTTTTGGTGGATTAGGAAATGATTTTGTGATTTATGAATTAAAATATCATCCACGCATTCCAAATTTAATATTTATAGGTACTAATAAAGGTGTGTACAGATCAGATGACAACCTTGCAACTTGGTCAAGACTATTAAATAACAGTGACATTTCTCAAATTGAATTTCACCCTACTAATAATAATATTGTTTATTTATACGATAATTATTATTGGGGAAGTAATAAAAATTATGTGTTTCGTTCTGTGGATCAAGGCTTATCTTATTCATTATCAAATGAAATTTTAGGTAATAACGATAACCGTTCGGTTGCTTTGTCGGTTAGTACTGATTGTGATAATTGTTTGTATTTTGGATCAGATAATGGTGTATGGCTGTCAACAGATAATGGGATTAACTTCTCATTTTTATCTAACCCAAATCAAGGTTGTGGTGGGTTTTCAGTTAATGATGTAGATACTACAAAAATGATTTATGGTTATGTAGATATTGAAATTAGTAATGACGGTGGTAGTACATTTAATCAAGCCACTTATTGGAGTTTAGGAAACACAGATGGTGCTGGATCGGGAAACCAAAATAGCTTTAATACAAGTACTAATTATGTACATGCGGATTTGCATCCTGCAAAATGTATTAATGGAATTTTTTATGTTGGAACAGATGGTTTGTTTTCTAAAAGTACTGACAATGGTGTAACGTGGACAAATTTAAGTCAAGGGATTGGTATTAGAGAGAATTATAAACTAGGCGTAAGTCAATCTAATCATTACAGAAGTATATCAGGCTCACAAGACAATGGTACAAGTATTAAACACAGAGATTCTTGGATAGAATTTTACGGTGCAGATGGCATGGAAGGACTTATTCATCCATTAAATGACGATTGGATGATTGGTAGTTTACAAAGTGGAGGTAGAAGACGAACAAAAGATGGTGGTCAATCTCAATCAGGTATCACTCCAGCAGGCAGCAATAGCGGTCAGTGGGAAGCACCAATCGCTTATGACCCAAATAACCACATGATAATATATGATTTTAGAGATGAAATTTATAAAAGTGAAGATTTTGGGAGTTCATATACATCAATTGGAACGCCTTCATCTTTTACCGGTACAATAAAACAAGCTGAAATAGCTCAAAATAACTCTAACATTATGATTGTGGTGCAAAATGAGTTGATTGACAAATCAACAGATGGTGGCGTAACTTTTACAAGTATAAAAAATAATTTACCTGACCATAGTATTGAAGATGTTGCTTTTGATCCCAACAATGATGATGTAATTATTGTCGTAAATGGCCGTTATCAAAATAATGGTGAAAAAATTTACATGACAACAAATGGTGGCACAACTTGGACAAATATTACTTATAATTTAGGTGATTTACCAATTCGAACAGTTGTTATTGACCATACGAATGCTTCAAATATTTATGTAGGTACAGAATTAGGTGTTTATACTAAATCTATGTCAGGTACTAATTGGAATTTATACAATCCAAATTTACCTAATTGTACGGTTGAAGAATTGGAAATCGTGAATGGTTCAAACACAATTAAAGCAGCCACTTGGGGTAGAGGAATGTGGGAATATACCTTAGTAGGTAGAAACGATTTTCCGAGTATTATGACAACAAAAATCACCGACATGCCAGATGGTTTAGTTCCACTTGAAAATTCAAATCAATTTGTAACTTCTACTGTGCATTATGACAATACTTTAAGTAGTGTTTACGTGGAGTGGTCAGCAAATACACCAATTTTTGGCAATATAATCCCAATGACAAACCTATCTGACAGTACTTGGGTGAGCGATTCGGCATTACCAAGTTATGCTAACGGTACAAAAATGTATTTTAAAGTATTTGCCGTTGGTAATAACAATGACACCACTGAAACGTATAAGTTTATGTACACGACAAGAGAAGTTGTGATTTGTCAATCTTCTGGGAATATGTCTTACGCTACTTCAATGACAGAAGTATCTTTTAATGATATTTTTAATCAAACTGGTAAAACACAACCTTATACTGATTATAGAATGACCGATTCAACTATTGTTTACATTGATAGCACTTATGATTTGTCGGTCAATTTAAATTCAGATGGAAATTATAAAATATATTCAAAAGTTTGGATTGATTGGAATCAAGATTTAGATTTTGATGATGCCGGAGAAGAATATGACTTAGGATCAGCTCAAAATGTGATTGATGGGATAACAACAAATTCACCATTGTCTGTTACTATTCCAAATGGAGTTGTTTTGGGCGAAACAATTATGAGAGTATCTTGTCAATACAATACACCACCAACTGCTTGTAATCAAAATTTTGATGGAGAAGTTGAAGATTATAAAATAATTGTAAGAGATTATGACTTAGACTTAGGTTTAAATCCAACTGAAGTTAATGATATGATTATTTATCCAAATCCAACAACGGGTTTAATCAATATAAAACTAAACAACACAAATAATGAAATAGTGACTGTAACGGTTAAAAATGTGTTGGGCCAAATTGTCCTTAATCAAACTTTTAAATCAACTGACTTAATTAACATTAATCTTGAAGGTGCCAATGGAGTTTATTTTGTAACCGTAGAATTAAATAATTCTGAGACTGTTAATTTTAAAGTGTTAAAGTCAGAATGATAGCCTGTTAAAAATTGAAAATTTAATTTCAAAAAAGCATTTAATATAATTTTTGACATCTACTTCACAGGTTTTAAAACCAGTGAAGTGCTAAAATATATTGTTATAGGATTGTTTTAGATGATAAAAAACGTATTATCAATGATAATTCATTTTGATACAAGTTTTTCCTTCAAAAATTGCCCAGTATAAGATGTTTTGCATTTAATCAAATTTTCGGGTGTACCTTCATAAATCACTTGACCTCCAAGTTTACCACCTTCAGGGCCAATGTCTATAATCCAGTCAGCTGATTTTAAAATTTCCATATTGTGTTCAATCACAACTATACTATGCCCAACAGCAATCAGTCGATTAAATGCTAATAACAGTTTAGAAATATCGTGAAAATGCAAACCAGTGGTGGGTTCGTCAAATAAAAATAGAGTAGGGTTTATTTTTACTTTTGCATTACCGCCTTTAATTAAAAATGAGGCTAATTTAATACGCTGGGCTTCTCCACCCGAAAGTGTACTAGAAGATTGTCCCAATTTTAAATATCCCAATCCTAAATCAAATAAAGGTTGAATGCGTTCTAATATTTTTTGTTCGGTTCTGTCTTTTGAATCGAAAAAAGTTATCGCTTCTTCTATTGACATATTTAAAATATCAAAAATCGACTTTGATTTGTATTCAATTTCAAGCGTTTCGGCCTTATAACGTTTACCTTTGCATTCGTCACATTGTAACTTTACATCTGCCATAAATTGCATTGTGATTGTGATTTCACCTTCACCTTTACATTCTTCACATCTTCCTCCAGGTACATTGTACGAAAAGTAACCCGGTTTTAAACCTCTTATTTTTGAAGCTTGTTGTTTGGCAAATAAATCACGTATGTAATCAAATGCTTTAACATAGGTTGCAGGATTACTTCTAGATGATCTACCAATTGGGTTTTGGTCAATCATTTCAACGTGCTCAATAGCTTTTAAGTCGCCACTGAGTTTATTAAAGTTCCCTATTTTATTTGAACTTAATCCCAATTGTTTTTGAAGCGCAGGTGCAAATATTTGTTTAATTAAAGTCGATTTACCACTGCCAGAAACACCACTTACACAAACTAAACCATGTAAAGGAATATTGACGGTAATATTTTTTAAATTATTTTCTTTAGCACCTTCAATGGTTATTTTACGGTTTAATTGCCGTCTAGATTTAGGAACATCAATTATTAATTTTTTGGTTAAATACTGAGCTGTTAAACTCTTTTTAGCTTGTTTTAATTTAGCATAAGTGCCAAAAAACACAACTTCCCCGCCATTAACACCTGCTTCTGGTCCAATGTCTAAAATTTGATCGGCAGCTTTCATCATGTCTTCTTCATGCTCGACTACAATAACTGTATTTCCGATTTTTTTAAGATTTTGTAAAATATTTATTAACCTATCCGTATCACGTGGATGAAGTCCAATTGAAGGTTCATCTAAAATATACATTGACCCCACAAGGCTACTCCCTAAAGAGTTAGCTAAGTTTATACGTTGAGACTCTCCACCTGATAAAGTTCCTGATTGGCGATTTAAGGTTAAATATCCCAGTCCTACATCACATAAATAAATTAATCGATTGTCAATTTCTTTTAATAATCGTTCGGCTATTTGTTGTTGATATTTATCGAGTTTAATGTTTTTAAAAAATGTCAACAATTCGTCAATTGGAAGTAAAAGTAAGTCACTCAAGTTGTGATTGTCAATTTTAACATGGTTAGTTTCAACTCTGAGCCTTGTTCCTCTACAATCGGTACATTTTGTTTTACCTCTATACCTTGACAACATAATTCTGTAATGAATTTTATAGGTATTTGCACTTAGCATGTCAAAAAATGACCAAATGCCTTCAAAATGACTACAGCCATTCCAAAGCATCTCTAAATATTTTTTACTGAGTTGGTTAATGGGTTTGTGAATAGGGAATTTAGTCTTATTTGCTGAATAAATTATGGCATTTTTCCATTCACTCATTTTTTCACCACGCCAAGGCACAACAGCATCTTCAAATAAAGACTTTGTATCATCAGGGATTACTAATGCTGTGTCAATGTCTATCATAGAACCAAAGCCTTCACACTTTTTACAAGCCCCGTAAGGGTTATTAAACGTGAAAAAGTTGATGGATGGTTCAATAAATTCAACGCCATTTTCTTCAAATTTATTAGAAAATAATTTTTTTGAATCATCACTCAATCTATAAATGTAGCAAACACCAAAACCCTCAAAAAATGCGGTTTGAATAGAATCTCCAAGTCGAGAATCATAATTTTCATCTCCAACGGTATGTTTTAGTCGGTCAATTAAAATATAGCTGTTATTTTTAATGTAAATTTCATCAGATAACTCGTCTAAATTATGTGATTCATTGTCAATTAAAACTTTTGTATAGCCTTGTGAAATGAGAATTTCAATTGACTTTTTTACAGTACGGTCATCTTGAATAATCCAAGGACTCAATACCATAAAACGTTCATTAAAGTCAAATGAATTAACGTAGTTTACAACATCTGTGACTGAATGTTTTTTTATTTCTTTTCCGGTTGTAGGCGAATATGTTTTTCCAATACGTGCATATAATACTTTTAAATAGTCAAATATTTCAGTCACCGTACCAACGGTTGAACGTGGATTGTTTGAAATGACTTTTTGTTCAATGGCAATAGCCGGAGAAATACCTTTGATATAATCAACATCTGGTTTGTCTAATTTACCTAAAAACTGGCGTGCATAAGCCGATAAACTTTCAACGTATCGTCTTTGTCCTTCAGCAAATAAAGTATGAAAAGCTAAAGAAGATTTACCGGACCCCGACAAGCCTGTTATAACAATAAATTGATTATGGGGAATAGTGACATCAATGTTTTTAAGATTATGTACCCGTGCTCCTTTTATCTCAATTTGTTTTGTACTGCTCATGAATTTGTTAAAAACGCTAAGGTAAAGATTTTATTATTGATAGAAATTATGAAAAAGAAATATATTTTTAAATTATAATTACTACTTTTGAATGGTATCTGTAAAATGGATAAATCAATGATCATAATGTTGAATAAACAGTATTTAATTTTCTTATTTCTAGTTCTATTAGCTTGTAAACCAAACAAAATTCAATTAAATGAATCATCTGTTGTTCCGACTGAAGTATCCGTTAATGTTGATTCTGGTTATGTTGTTAATCTTGTTTCGGGTGATTCAATTCAACCAATTTTAAAATCAAATGGTAATGAAGTAGTGTCGGGGCAATCATATATTGTAAAAGGAAAAATTATCCATACAGACAGTGTGGATGACTTGGTTATAAAAACCATGGTAAAGCCAATCATTTTGAATACCAATAAAAATATTAAAAATACGGTATCGACATCACAAAAAATACCATTAAACTTAAATGATATACCACTAGTGAGCGTTGAAGAAGGAGATTCACTTTTTGAGTTGTTGAATAAAAGTGGTGACACATTAAAAACAAACATTGAGCAAAATTTTAATGCTATTGTTGAAAAAGTAAAACATTCACCTCCTATTAAAGCAAAAAGTATGGTATATAAAGATAATGCCATTTTTAACATTCAATATATGGATGTAGATCAAGGATTACCTTCATCCTACATCCCTTCTATAATTATTAATAAAGATGGAAATATTTGTTTTGGAACAAAAGGAGGAGGAGTGGCTATATTTAACGGTGAAACATTTACAAATATCGGAACAAAACAAGGACTTCAAAGTGATTATGTGAACTTATTATTTGAAGACATTTATGGTAATTTGTGGATTTCTACTAACAAATTAGGTATTACTATATATGACGGTAAAAAATTATATAATTATACAGAAAAAAACGGATTGAGTAGTAATGATGTTCGTTCTATTTATGAAGATAGTAAAGGGAATGTATGGGTTGGATCTTTAAATGGAGTGACCAAAATTACGTTTAATAAAAATGGTTCGTTAGCGTCAGCTAATTTTGTAACTTACACCACAAAAGAAGGACTAAGTGATAATGTGGTATTGTCAATTATTGAACATAATAATGGTGATTTATGGTTCGGAACTAGTAGAGGAGTTAACATATTTAATGGTAAAGCCTTTAAACAATTAGATGAAAAATCAGGACTACACAATAACGTCATTATTTCTTTACTAAATGATGCGCAAGGCGCTATATGGATTGGCACCTATGGTGGAGTTAATAGATTTTTCAATGATTCAATTATTTATGTGTCAGAAGAAAATGGGCTGGTAAATAACATTATCTATTCAATTTATCAAAGTAAATCTGGCGACCTTTGGTTTTCTACAAAAGGAGGAATGAGTAAACTAAAGTTTTCGGAAACAGATAGTGATTGTAATTTTCAATTTACAAATCTTACTGAAAAACAAGGTTTAAGTAAAGATTTTTGTAAGGTTGTTATAGAAGACAAAAATAATAATTTATGGATTGGAACAAGAGGTGGAGGTGTTTGTGTGTACAAAGAAAACTCTTTTCAGCATTTTACTACTTTTGAAGGATTGTTGTCAAATGAGATTCTGTCTATGAATAGTGATAAAAAAGGAAATATGTGGTTGGGAGCACGAAATAATGGCGTGAGTAAATACAATGGTAAAACTTTTGAACATTATTTAATTAAAGAAAATGATTACGTCATTACTGTTCGATCAATTTTAGAGGATAGTAAAAATAATTTGTGGTTTGGAACTTATAGACAAGGAATTATTAAATATGACCCAAAGAAAAAAAGCTATACTAAAATTTCAAAGAAAGAAGGATTAAGTGGAAAATCGATTTACTCCATTATGGAAGATCAAAATAATAATATGTGGATTGGTACAAATGATGGGGGGATTACTATTTTTAATCAAGATTCAATTATTCATTATACAGAAGAGGAGGGTTTAAGTAGCAATACTATTTATACTCTAAAAGAAGATGAAAAAGGGAATGTTTGGATTGGTAGTGCCGGAGGTTTAAGCAAATTTATTCCTAACAAAACAAATAAATCATTAAATCATAAATCGAATCAATTACAGTCCGGAATGTTAATTAATTATACCGAAAAAGAAGGGTTGAGTAATACTTTTGTACGGTCTATATTAATAGATCATAATAATATATTATGGTTAGGTACTGACGGTGGAGGCTTAAACCGATTTGATGAAAATAAAGTAACTTATTATACTGACAAAGAAGGATTAAGTAATAATACGATTTGGTCATTACAAGAAGATTTTGATCATTCAATTTGGCTCACAACAGAATTTGGCGTTAATAAGCTTGAGGATTCAAAAGATGGCTATAAATTAATTACAACTTACGGAAAACCTGATGGATTAAAAGGAACAGATTTTTTTAACAATAGTAGCTGTATTAATCACAACAATGTATTATGGATGGGAAGTGGTAAGAATTTGACAATGCTCAACTTAAATAATATAAAGCCATCAAATAATCCACCACAAATTGAACTAGTAGGCGTGTCTGTAAACACAAAATTCATTGATTTTAATGATAAAAATGAAACTTTGATGAACCAAATGGAATTTGAAAATGTGAAACCCTTCACTAATTATCCTGAAAAATTAAAATTACCCTATAATTTAAACCATTTGACTTTTTTTTATGCAGGAACAGATTGGAAAGCGCAACATAAAATTAAATATAGTTATATTTTAGAAGGCTTAAATTACGTTTGGAGTGATGAAAGTTCTGAAATAAAAGCGGACTATAGAAATTTACCCTATGGTAAATATACTTTTAAAGTAAAAGGAAAAGGTAAAAATAATATTTGGAGCAAACCAATTGAATATAAATTTCAAATTACTCCTCCTTGGTGGCATACCTGGTGGGCTAGAGCAATTTATATTTTAGTATTTATTTTCGTTATTTATTCGCTAATCCGTTGGCGGACAAAAAAACTAAAGGATAGACAACTTGTTTTGGAGTCTGAAATTGACATAGCAACGCAAGAAATACGGATGCAAAAAGAAATAGTTGAATCGGCACATAAAATAGCTGAACAACAAAAATTAGAGGTTGAAGAACAAAAGGAAATTATTGAAGAAACGCACCGTGAAATTAAAGACAGTATTAATTATGCAAAAAGACTTCAAGATGCCATACTACCATCAAAAAACTTAATCAATAAATATTTTTCCGAAAATTTTATTTATTCCAACCCTAAAGATATTGTGAGTGGAGATTTTTATTGGTTTAATTCAATAAAAGATAAAAATGATAATTTAAAAACAACAAATTATATTGCTGCAGCAGACTGTACTGGACATGGTGTGCCAGGTGCTCTTGTAAGTATTGTTTGCTCAAATTCATTAGACAGGGCCGTAAAAGAATTTGGACTAAGACAACCTTCCGAAATTTTAAACAAAACAAGAAAACTTGTGATAGAAACATTTGCGAAAAATGGAGAAAATGTTAAAGACGGGATGGATATCGCATTGTGTGCTTTTGAAGGCAACTCAGTAACGTATGCTGGAGCTAATAATCCCCTTTGGATTGTTCGTAAAGTTGAACTGTTAACCAATGAACAAAAGTTAAATAAATCAACCTTTATAATTGGAGAATTGGCTTTAATAGAGATAAAAGGAGATAAACAACCAATTGGATTATATGAAGGAATGACTCCTTTTACACAGCATGAAATTGAAATTTATAAAGATGATTTTTTATACTTTTTTACAGATGGTTTTGCTGATCAATTTGGAGGTGATAAAGGGAAAAAATTAAAATACAAGCCATTTAAAGAATTATTAATTGAATTTAATAATGAATCTGCTGATGATATCAACATCAAATTAGATAACTTTTTTGAAGAGTGGAAAGGTAGTCTAGAGCAAATTGATGATGTTTGTATTATAGGTATTCGGATTTAATAGAATTAAATTTTTAACTGTAAATCACTATTTTTATTGGGTAGATAGATACTAAATAAAAAAAACTTAATTTTTTTTAACTTATTACCAACCTTTTTAATCTTTGTGCCGTTAATAGAATTAGACAGATGAAATATCAACTTAAATTTTGTTAATTCATTTATATTTAATACTTTTAACAATTGTAAATAAAAAAAAGCCTATAGCATAATTTTACTTTAATTAAAAATTACAAAATATTTAAACCAATCTATTCATTTTTTGAGTAGATGTTTGGATTCATTAAAGTTAAAATTATGGGTACATTACAGTCAACAGATCAAGAATTAATTAAGTCGTATTTACAAGGTTGTGAAAAATCTTTTGAGATTTTATTGAGTAGAAATAAAGACCGTGTTTTTGGGTATATCATGTCTAAAGTAAAAGACACAGCTTTGGCAAACGATATTTTTCAAGATGTATTTATTAAAGTAATTAAAACTTTAAAAAACGGAAGATACAATGAAGAAGGTAAATTTTTACCTTATGTATTAACCATTTCGCACAACTTAATCATTGACCATTTTAGAGGTCTTAAAAAAATGCCAACCATTTCAGAAACATCTTCAAGATATGAAGATTTTGATATTTTTTCGGTATTAAAAATGACGGATGATACCATTGAAGATGTTTTAATTAAAGAACAAATTGAATCTGATATTGTGAATTTGGTTAATTATTTACCCAATGATCAAAGAAGAGTGTTAGAAAAGCGAATATTTAAAGGGATGAGTTTTAAAGACATTGCTTTATTAGACGATATTAGTATTAATACAGCTTTGGGTAGAATGCGTTATGCATTAATAAATCTTAGAAAATTAGTTGAAGAACACAATGTGAGTATTACAGTATAAAAAATGAAAAATACAATCAAAATATTGGTAGTAATATGCTTTTTTAGTCTTTCAGCTTGTTCTAAAGGCCCCGAAAAAGTAAATTGCGTAGCAACTATTAATGAAGATTGTATTTGTACCATGGAATATGCGCCTGTTTGTGGCTGTGATGACATTACCTACTCAAATGAATGTACCGCAAATTGTGCCGGAGTTGAAATTATTTCTGTTGGTAAATGTCCAGATTAGGCTTTTAGTTAGTTAGTTTTTATGTTTTATAGCGATTTTTTTTTTATCTATTATTTGTGATATATTTGTGTCCAAATATAAAATAAAAATTATGAAAAAAAATTACTTATTAAAGTTAACATTAGGAGTAACTTTATTCGGAATGTCTTACAATTCAATTGGACAAAATCTGTCTGAAATTCAAACAAATATTAATGCGAATTTTGGAAACATAACATCTTTGGTTCCTAATTCATATACTTTTAATTATGACGGAACAAACAATATAAATGACGGAGGTTTTGATATGTATGATGGGGGAAATGTCTTAAATACTAATATACAAACCAATATTCCATATACGTCTAGTTCAATTACTGCATCAGCTGGTTTTGGTACAAATGGTCAATATTTTACTGAAGAATTAACAGGTTTGTTTTTTATGGCTGCTGATGTTGATAATATTACTGACTTCTATATAACAGGAAACAATGGTGCTGATGGTAGTGGTACTGCAGATGAGTATCTAACTTCTTTTTCTGATTCTTGTTTGACTTATAATGTATTTATTAAACGTGTTTACAATGCAGGAGATCCATCTATTAATCATGTAATGATAATTCCAGAAAATACTTCTGCTTCTCATTCATGGGCAACAAGTACTGATAATGACTTACATACTTTAACTGGTATTAGTGCAACTACTCGTGTGTATTATATGCTATTTGCATCTGCCTCTGGAGGTTTTGTTGATAACCCTACAATGGATTTAATTGTGGCTGAATTTTTTAATTCTGTTATCAAACCTTCTTTAATACCCGTTCAAGCAACAGCATCTTCAACATTAATATGTGATGGGTCAGACTTAACCCTTACTGCAACAGGAGGGTTAAATGTTTCTTGGGATAATGGCGTATCTGATGGTGTAGCATTTACCCCGTCTGCTGGAACAATACTTTATACTGTTTCTTCAAATGTAGATGGGTGCATTTATGACCAAGATTCAATTGAAGTTGTTGTAGGAACTTTGCCTACAGTTACTGCTACATCAAATGCAAATAGTTACTGTGAAAATGATATGGTTACTTTAATCGGAACAGGAACTGCTGCTTCATATACTTGGGATAACGGAGCGATAGATAATGTGCCTTTTAATCAAAATGTTGGAAGTATAACATATACAGTTACTGGTTCTGTCGGGAATGGATGTAGTGCTACAGATAATATTACGGTAACAGTTAATGCTGACCCTACAATATCTTTAACTGCTTATGACGAGATGTTTGGAAATGATGGCGGTATCAATTTGACAATTAACACTGGTGTAGCTCCTTTCACTTTTGATTGGGATAATGATGGTACAAGTGATAATGACGACAATAATGATTTAACTAATGTTCCAGGTGGTACATATAATGTTGTTGTAATAGATGGAAATGGTTGTACAGTTTCAGCTTCAGAAGTAGTAAATACTCAATTAGGAATAGAAGACAATAATATTAATTTTTCTGTTTACCCTAACCCTACTAATGGTGAGGTGATTATTGATGTGCCGAATGAAAATTTTGATTATGTTTTGACTAATATGATTGGAGAAGTTATTTTATCAGGAAAATCTATTACATCTAAAAATATAGATTTATCGCAATTTGAAAATGGGATTTATTTTATTACTATTGATATAGATGGTACGAATAAAACAGTTAAAGTTGTGAAGAATTAATAAGTAATGCTAATTATTATAAAACCTATACCATATATGGTATAGGTTTTTTTTATTTCCATAAAATCCTCAATGTTACATCATGTTCCAGGCGTCTTTTGGGTTTAATATAAGTTGATCCTGTGGCTTCAATTTCACTTTTTGTTGCAAAATATTCCATTCTACTTAAATACGGTTGGTACACAAATTGACCAACAAATTTGTCATTAATTTTAAATTCTAATCCTAAATTAATACCAAAACCAAACCCAGAACCTGAAACACGCTTTGTGAAATTGTTTGTTGCACCATTTACTGTATATAAATTATAAAGCCAACTTTCATTTTTTAACTCAACTAAAAGTCTTTCCATCCGCCATGAATTAAACAAACCAGATGCGCCAATAATAAACTTTACATTGTCACCATCTGAAATGTAATCTAAATTAAATTTACCATTAAACCTTGCTTCTTCTCCTAAAATAAACCCCACTTCATATTGACCTTGGCTAGTTTGATTGCCAGGATCAATAACCTCTAAACTATAAGATGTTTTAACTTTTAGCTGACTAAAATTAACATCAATACTCGCTTGTAAATTAGGGCTAACCATATAACCAATCAGTGCCCCATAATTTATGGCAGGTGAATATCTATAATTTTCGTTGTACTCAAAAAATGAGAAATCTTTATTGCCCAAAACAGCATAAACATCTTGATACACATACGGATTGTCAAATAATAAAGGTAATTCATTTTGATAAGCACCTGTGTAACGTGTGGCATAATATTTATTGGCAAATTTGCCACCAACGTTTAATCCAATAAAAAACTTTTTATCTTGTGCGTAAGCACTTAAAAGACTAAAAAAAAAGCAAGTAACAATTAATTTTAATTTCATATTTTTAACTATACGAACAAATATATGAATTAAAAAATCAATTTAATCTCAATTTAACATTTGAAAAATAATCACTTAACAATATACCTAAACTCAAATGGTTTTGGAATTAATTCTCCTTTTTGTTTAATCATTACAACGCCCTTAACAGTATGCACGCCTTTTTTTGATGATGCTTTTAATGTGATAGGATTTGTAAAGGTTTTCTTTTCACCGTTTTCCATGATGAATTCGGTTGAGTTTTCTTTGAAGATATGGATGGAATAGGGGTCTGATTTTTCATAGGTAAAAATACCTGGGAGTACATAATTTTCCTCATTTTGGAAATAGACTTTATTGTTATAATATAATAACTCGTCAACCCTATTGTAGCCACAAGAAATAAAATAACTACCATCTATTCTTTCTAACCAATGATTAAAAACAGTAAGATTTGATTGCATTAAAGTCAGTTGAGTTAAACCTGAATTAGAATCTCCTTTATAAAGTAAACTTGAATGATTAATTATTCTATTAATAGTACTAGTATCTTTTGGATTACAAGTTTCTAAGTTTACTTTTATAGTATCTAGTTCCCATTCGTACTTCCATTCAGTATATGTAGCCAAATTATATAATAATTGGTTTGTATGTGTTTGAATAAATTGACTTCTAAATTGTTGTTTGTTCAAAATTGAAGTATTAAATGCATCTTTTTTGTTTTTATAATTAGTTAAAGTTAAATACTGTGGTGAATGGATACAGTCTAATGCTCTTTCTTTTAGTAGTAAGCGTTCTATTTTTCCATCAATTTCATTATTTTCAATTGCAGTTTCAGCTAATAATTCGTTAATGACAAAGTTTTTATATTGATTAATTTGAAAGCTATTATCACTACATGACATGCACAGAGAAATTAAGGAAATATATACAATTCTATTTTTGTTCAACAACTTCATAATTAAATGTAAATTTTGAGTTTTTATTATTCCAATAATGCTGAATTATTCTCATCCTGTGCTTACCAATAGTTTGAGTAGGTATTTTGATTGAGTCGAATGAAAATGTATTAAAAAACATTTTGTCTTTAAAAATAGAATCATCTAAAACGTAATTAATAATTGAATAATTAGTGAAATAGGGCACTACAGGAAAAACACTAAAATCAAAAGATTCACTAGCTTTAAATTTTGTGTTTTCAATTTCTAGTGAAATATTTATTTGGTTTGCACTAATATAATAACGTGATGAAATCATTTTTTGAATCAGGTATCTTAATGTTCGTTTTCTTAAAAGTAAAAAGTGAGATTTAATTATTGTTTTAATTTCTCTTAATTCTAATTCGTTTGGATTATGTAAGCTCGTTAAGAATTTATTTATTTCTAATTCTTGTTTTTGTAAATCTAATTTATAATGACTGAAACTATAGGTTTTAGTTGAATCATAATATGTTTTCCCATTAAATTCAATATAATTTGTGGAATCAGCATCAATAATATTTAAAATCGTGTTATTTATTGAGTTGATGAATGGAGTGTAAGTTGCAATGTCATCTGAATTTGTAACATAATCAATCTTAGAAATTAAAATTGAGTCTATTTTCCATGTTTTAGTAGTTATTGAATTTAGTCTTTTTTTATTCTCAGGCAAAGCTATCTTAGAATCTATCTCCATTCGTAATCCATCAATATCCTCTTCCAAATGCTCATTAGCCAATTGCATCAACTCCAACTCAGCTAACCTTATGTCCATTTCCTCATCATTTATTCCGTTACACGAAAAAAGAGAAATACTTACCAATAAAAAACCTAATATTTTAAACATTCTTTGAGTGTAATTCAAAACAAATAAAAAGTAACAAAAAAAAGAGAACCAAATTTTGATTCTCTTTAATTAAACTTAATATTTTGCGTCCTTTGCGAAAACCTTTACGTTCAGATTTATCGGAGTTGCGGTTAAAAAACTAACGGCTTTTAAAGCCCTTTCAAAACATCAATTGTAGCAACGGGATTATCTGATTTAAACACATAACTACCAGCAACTAAAGCATCTGCTCCGGCATCTAATAATTGTTTTCCTGTTTTATCGTTAACACCACCGTCAATTTCAATAAGTGTTTTAGCACCTTTTTTAGTAATTAAAGCTTTTAATTTGGCTGTTTTTTCAATAGCACCTTCAATAAAAGATTGCCCACCAAAACCAGGGTTAACAGACATAATTAACACTAAATCTAAATCATTAATAATTTCTTCTAAAACAGAAACTGGTGTATGTGGGTTTAATGCGACACCAGCTTTCATACCGTGAGATTTTATCAATTGAATTGTTCTGTGCAAATGAGGACACGCTTCATAATGAACGGTTACCCATTCGGCACCGGCATTTTTGCAATCTTCAATGTAATTATCTGGATTTACAATCATCAAGTGGACATCAAGTGGTTTAGTTGCATGTTTAGCCATGGCTTTCATTACCGGAAAACCAAATGAAATATTTGGAACAAATACACCATCCATTATGTCTATGTGAAGCCAGTCTGCATTGGAGTTATTAATCATTTCAACTTCTGACTTTATGTTAGCGAAATCACACGCTAAAACTGAGGGAGATATTATTACCATTGTTTTTTAGATGCTAGATTACTAAATACTAGACTTTTTAAATTATTATTTAAGCCAAATATTTAAATATTAAATCTTAAACAAAAGTCTAGTATCTAGTATCTAAAAATCTAGCGTCTAATTGAGTTATTTCAGTAACTCAATTATCTGTTCAGCTAATTCTAATCCTATTCTTGTTTGTGCTTCTGTTGTAGCAGCACCAATATGAGGCGTAGCAGCAATTTTTTCATTTTCTAATAAATCAACTCTAGGTGTTGGCTCATTTTCATAAACGTCAAGTGCGCAAGCTCTAATTTTACCTGATTCAATTCCTTTTAATAAAGCGTCTTCATTAATTACGCCACCACGGGCAGCATTTACTAAAACAACTCCGTCTTTCATTTTAGAAATTTCAAAATCACCAATTACAGCTTCACCGTTTGCTTGCTTAGGAACGTGTAAAGAAATATAATCTAACTCACCAATCACGTCATTTAAATGCGTTTTAGGTGTAATTGTAGCGCTAACATCTCCAATTCCTTCTATATGTAAAGGGATTGTTACTGGGTCGGTGAACATATCCACGGCAACAACTTTCATTCCTGCACCAATACAATAAGATGCTAAAGAACGTCCAATTCTACCAAATCCAACAATACCAATAGTTTTACCTCTTAATTCTTGACCTTTTCCGTATTTTTTCTTTAATACTTTAAATTCCAAACTTCCATTTACAGGCATCATTCTATGAGAATGAAATAATGAACGAGATAAAGAGAATAAACTTCCCATTACCATTTCAGCTACCGACTGAGATGACGCTCCAGGTGTGTTGATGACATGACGTCCAATTGAACGGGCATAATCAACATCAATGTTATCCATTCCAACGCCACCACGACCAATTAATTTTAAATTAGGACAAGCATCAATTAAGTCTTTACGTGCTGTAGTTGCACTTCTTACTAATAAAGCAACGTAATCTTCTTTATTAATCGTTTCTACTAAATTTTCTTGTGGTACATTTTCAGTTATTACTGTAAATCCTCCTTTTTCTAAAGCAGCTACTCCTTCAGGAGAGATACCGTCATTTGCTAATATTTTCATTTTTTTTGTTTTGCAAAAAGAAATTATTTCTTCTTATATTTTTTTCTTTTTATAAAGTCTTTATATTTTGAAGTTCAAGGCTTTTGGTAAAATTAAAAACGCAATTTAGGACTGTAAATGAGTATTTTAATTTTGACGTATAATGCAGAAATTATAATGACTTCATTACGTCAACTAAGACTTGTACTGAGTCAGTATCCAAAGCATTATACATTGACGCACGATAACCTCCAACTGAACGGTGGCCTTTTAAACCAATAATCCCAGCTTCATTCCATAATTTATCAAATTCTTCTTGTTTAGAGTCAACTGTTAATACAAATGTCACATTCATATTTGAACGGTCTTCAATTGCTGTTGTTCCACTAAAAAGAGGATTTGAATCGATTTCGTTATATAATAATTTTGCTTTAGCTTCATTTTTATCAGCAATGGCAGAAACGCCACCATTTTTCATCAAGTGTCGTAAGTTTAACATAGCCGTATAGATTGGGAATACAGGTGGTGTATTAAACATAGACCCTTTAGATTGATGTGTTTTTAAATCTAAATAAGTTGGAATATCAATTGATGATTGTCCAAGTATTGAATCTTTAACAATATAAAGTGTAGAACCAGCAGGTCCTAAGTTTTTTTGTGCTCCTGCATAAATGATATCAAAATCAGCTACATTAATTTCTCTCGAAAAAATGTCAGATGACATATCACAAACTACGGGTATATCAAACTTTGGAAATGTTTTAAACTGTGTGCCAAAAATGGTATTGTTTGATGTAAAATGAACATAATCATATCCATTATCAGCATTGATGTTTTTAGGGATGTAATTGAAGTTTTGATCTTCTGAAGATGCAATAACATCAACTTCTAATCCTGCATTCTTTGCTTCTTTTATGGCTTTTGAACTCCAAGCGCCAGTGTCAACATAGGCTGCTTTTTTATTTTTACCTGCCATATTCATAGCTGTAATTAAAAATCCTAAACTTGCTCCACCTTGTAAAAACAATACAGAATATCCGTTAGGAACATCTAATGCTTTTTTTACTAAGTTCTGAGCTTCTTCCATTACGGCCACAAAATCTGGACTTCTGTGAGAAATTTCTAAGATTGATAAGCCATTAAAGTTTGTAACTGCCTTTGCTGCTTCAGCAAAAACCTCTTGAGGTAAGATACATGGTCCTGCACCAAAATTGTGTTTTTTTGACATTCCGTTTTATTTTAAATATACATTTAATAATACGGGACACAAAGGTGAGAAAAAATAGCATTATAATCACTACATAAATGTGGATATTTATTTAATCTTTATTAACAAGGTTTAAACAAATAAATAATTAAATTTGCTTTTTAAA